>WBZR01001102.1_pt1 | contig 36239 bp, 26 predicted proteins | sample 5204231 | NCBI WGS metagenome assembly WBZR01 (sample SAMN12412403, study PRJNA552823) | activated sludge metagenome | isolation source: activated sludge from anammox sidestream of wastewater treatment plant... | place: USA: Virginia | collected 2017-08 | reverse complement strand
ACGCCGGCGCTGCGGGTGCCGCAGGTGCAGATCGAGCCGCTGTCGGACGCGCAGGTCGAAGCATTCCTGCGGGCGTACAGTCCCGTCCGCGGCGCGGACATCTGGGGAGCCATCGCCGGGACGCCGCAGCTCGACGCGCTGCGGGCGCCGTTCTTCCTCGCGCTGCTCGTCGAGCAGGTCGAGGCGATGGGCGAGTTGGCGGGCGATCGGGCGGGCCTCTTCACGGGGTTCGTGCGACAGGCGCTCAGGCGCGAGGTGGAGCGCGACAACCCGCTCTTCGCGCTGGAGGACATCCTGGCGAGCCGCGACATCCGCCGCGTGGCGCAGTGGAAGTGGCGGGATGCGTACGAGCTGCCGGAGCGCGGGGCGCTGGTGCCGCGCCTCGCGGCGCTGGCGTACGGGATGCAGAATTCCCAGGCCGACGGCGAGGCGAGCCAAGTGCGGGTGGACTACGACACGGCGCTGGATCTGCTCGATCATCCGCAGGGCGAGGACATCGTGAAGGCGGGAGTGTCGATCAGCGTGCTGGACGAGGACCCGGCCGCGGACGAGGTGCTGTACCGGCACCAGCTCATCCAGGAGTACTTCGCGGCCCGCATCCTGGCCCGCGAGCCGCGGCCGGAGCTGGTGGCGGCGCCGTGGCGGGCGGCGGACATCCGCCCGAGCGTGCGGGAGCTGCTCGACACGCTGCCGCCCGCCGAGACGCTGTCCCCGCTGCCGCAGACGGGGTGGGAGGAGACGACGGTGCTGGCGGCGGTGATGACGGCGGACGCGGCAGGCTTCGTTCGCGGGGTGATGGCGACGAACCTGGCGCTGGCCGGGCGGTGCGCGGTGCAGACGCGGGTGGCGGAGCGGCTGCCGGCGGCGCTGGTCGGAGAGCTGCGCCATGCGCTCGTGGAGCGGAGCCGCGACGCAGGGGCGGACCTGCGGGCGCGGATCGCGGCGGGGCTGGCGCTGGGAGGGATCGGGGATCCGCGGTTCGAGCGGCGCGAGGGGCCGCACGGGGCGTATCTCGTGCCGCCGGTGATCGAGATCCCCGGCGGGGCGTACCCGATCGGGGAGGATGAGCCGTTCTTCTTTCCGTACACCGGCGAAGAGGATCGCACCCACATGCCGCGGCACAGCGTGGCCATCGCGGCGTTTGCGATCGGGCAGTACCCGGTGACGAACGCAGAGTACGCGTGCTTCATTGCGGCGGGCGGGTACGACGACGAGCGGTGGTGGGACACCGAGGCGGGGCGGGCGTGGCGGCGGGGGGAGCTGGCCAACGAAGGGGCGAAGATCGGTAACCGAGTCTGGCGGAAGCGGTTTCAGGAGCACCCGGAGCAGTTCGAGCAGATGGTGGAAGAAGGGCGCTTCCCGAGCGAGGATGCGGTGGAACGGTGGCGAGCGTGGATGTTGCTCGACGACGCCGGCTTCGAGGCGGCGCTGGACGCCCGGTGGCAGGCGAAGCGGGAAACCGAGCCGGCATTCTGGCAGGACGAGCGCTTGAACGCGGCGTCGCAGCCCGTGGTCGGAGTCTCGTGGTACGAGGCGCGGGCCTACTGCAACTGGCTCGGTGCACAAACGGGCCTGACGTGCCGGCTGCCGACGGAAGTGGAGTGGGAAGTGGCAGCGCGCGGGGCCGGTGGGCGACTGTACGCGTATGGCGACGCATTCGATCCGACGAGGGGAAACACGATCGAGACCCACGTGAGGCGAACAACGCCGGTGGGGGTGTTCGTGGAGGGCGACACGCCGGAGGGCGTGAGCGACATGGCCGGCAATGTCGAGCAGTGGACGAGCAGCGCGTTGGGAGGGGACGACGAAAATGGGCCGAAGTACGGGTACCCGTACGACCCGACCGACGGGCGCGAGGACATCCATGCCGGCCCGGATTGCCCGCGTGTGTTGCGGGGCGGGTCGTGGCTCGACGTTCGGATCTACGCCCGCGCGGCGTACCGCTCCTCCGACCACGCCCTTCCGGACGTCCGCTCCGTCAACGTCGGGTTTCGGTGTGTGTTGGGGTCCCCCATCTCTGAGGGACACTGACCTCTGGTTGCCGCGTAGCGGCGTAAAGGGCGCGTAGCGCCCTGCCGTTGCCGGTAGGCCGTTTACATTCTGCTACCGCCAAGCCCCCTCCCGTCGCCGATCATCCCTCCGCCGCGTCGACCACCCGCCGGATCTCCACCAGCGCCGCCGGCCCGATCCCGCGCAGCGCGAGCAACCCGTCCGGGTCGGCGGCCGCCCGGCGCAGCTCCGCCAGGTTGACGATCCCGGCTTCCGCCAGCGGCCGCGCGATGCGCGGCGCGAGGCCCAGGTCCTCCAGCGCGACGACATCGCTGCCCTCCGTCGGAGCCGACCACGCCGCACCGGCCACCGCCTCCTCCGCCGACGCTGCCGGCGCCTCGGCCACGCCGGCGTCCCCGATCGTCCCGGCCCCGACCGCCCCGCCTTCGTCGGCGCCGTGCACGTCCTCGATCACCGCGGCCGCCGATCCGTCGCCGCTTGACGGAGCCACTTGGGCCATGTCCGCGCCGGCCACGCCCCCATCCCCGCCGCCCGCCGCCGCATCGTCCGCGTCGCCCTCGCCCCGCCGCCACGGCGGCGCGAACGCCTGATGCTCCGCCGGCACGTCCTCGCGCAGCCAGCGCCCCGTGTCCTCCGGCGGCACAGGTCCCGCCGTTGCCGACCATCCCGCCGCCCCGGTCCTCGCCCCCGCCGCTGGTCCCGTCCCACCCGGGCCTGCGCCCGCCTCCGCCTCCGCCAGCGCCGGCAGCACGCGCGAACCGCTGTCGCGGAACAGGTCGCCCAGCGCCTTGGCTGTCGGTAGGCTCTCGGTGTGCACCATCACCACCGTCGCGCCTGCGCTCAGCGCGTCGATCACCGCCTGCTGGTGCGCCTCCGGCAGCCGCACCGTCTCCGACATCGCGCCGCCCACCGCCCCGAGCACGCCGCCGAGCACCGCCCCGGCCGCCAGCGTCAGGAGCGGCCCGAGCCCGGCCACCAGCGGCAGCGGCCCGCCCATGCCGGGCGAGCTGGCCATGAAGCCCAGGGCCGCGCCGAGGAGCGCGCCCAGCACCGCCCCGTTCCGCAATCCCTGCCGTGGCGGGAGGTTGGCCTCCGCCGCCATCCGGCGCTGCGTGTCGGGGTCGGGGTGCACCACCTGGATGGCATCCATGTCCAGCGGCAGCGCCGCCAGGTGCGCCAGCACGCGTCGCGCGTCGTCGATCTGATCGAACAGCCCCAGGACCACCGTTTTCATGGCGTGCTTCTCGCAGGTTTGGCCATGCGCCGCCGGCCGGCGCACCGTCGAAGCGCCCCGTGCCCGCCTCCGAAGCCGCGGGTCATCGTTCGCACCGGCCGTCCCTGCCTCGTCGACCGGTCCCCGCCGATGGCCGTCACGGCGCCTGCCCGAGGCGGACCGGCACGGCGAACGGCGGGTCGAGGAAGTTGCCGTCCTTCTTGACCAGGATCAGCCGCACGACGTACTCCCCGGCCGGCAGCGACGGCGCGTCCAGCACCTCCAGCGTTCCGTTCGTCACCGGAGCGCGGTGGATGTCGCCGAGCGTGATCCACTCGCGCGGCGACCGGCCCGCGCCGAGCTCGACCTTGAAGTACTCGATCTCGTCGGGGTTGAACACCGCCGTGCCCGTCAGGACCGTCCGGGCGGTGAGCACGCTCTCGGGGCGCAGGTTCAGCCGGTACTCGGCGCGCAGCGTCGGCGTGAACACGCCCCCCGCCGCGCCCGACCAGCCCGGCAGGCTGCCCGTGGCCAGGGCGGCGTCGATCATCGGCTGCGTGCACGGCTCGAGCGGCGGCACCGCCGCCCACCCGTTGCCGCGCGCCCACTCCACGGCGAACCGCTTCTCCTCGCCGATGGCGCTGCCGGCCACGTCCTCGGGCAGCGGGACCACCGCCACCGGCTGGGCCTTCTCGACCCCGAAGCCGGCCTCGCCGGGCAGGCACAGCACCGCCGGCGCCCACTTGACGGGCTCGTCCTTCTCCGCCGCCGCGCGGACGACCTCCTCGGGGGGCGGCGGCAGCGGCACCACCACCGCGCTGACCTGCGCCGTGCCGTCGCCGCCCGGCACGCCCGCCGATCCCCCTGCGCCCGCGGCGTCGGCGGAGGCGGCGTCGCCCGCCAGCCCCGTCGCCGCGCCGTCCGCGCTGAGGCCGGCGGGCAAGCGGCCCTTGATGAACAGCTCGCGCTGGAACACCTGGCACGTCGCCGCCAGCTGGTTCAGGCTCTCGACCTTGCACACGCTGGCCTCGACGACGTCCTTGGGGCGCTGGAACTGCGTCGGGAAGTCGAAGCCGAAGTCCTCCCGGGCCGCGCGGACGGCGTCGCGCAGCGCGCGGTCCAACACGACCCCGCGCATGAACGCGCTCCAGATCGGCGCGGCGCCCGTCACGCCGCTGCTGTTGCGCATGGCGCTGTTGTCGCTGTTGCCGGCCCACACCCCGGTCACGAGGTACGGCGTGAAGCCCAGCGTCCAGTTGTCGCGGTAGTCGTTGGTGGTCCCGGTCTTGACCGCCGCCGGCACGCCGATGTTGAGCGGGCTGCTCGCGCCGAACGCCGGCGTCCGGGCCTCGTTGTCCGCCAGCATGTCGGTGACGATGTGGGCCGCGCCGGTCGACACCGCGCGCTCGGGCTTCAACGCCTCCGCATCGGCCGCCAGGTCGTACAGGACCGTCCCCGCCGAGTCCACCACCTTGAGCACGGCGTTGGGCTTGACGCGTTCGCCCTGGTTGGCCAGCGTGGCGTACACCGTCGTCATGTCGAGGAGCGTCACCTCGCCGCCGCCGAGCGTCAGCGACAGGCCGTAGTCCCACGCGTCGCGCTGCAGGCCGGTGATGCCCATCTTGTGCGCCGTCTCGATGGTCTGCTCGACCCCCAGCTGCGCCTGGCCGTCCGCGCCCTCGACCGGCGGGATGATGCCGAGCAGCTTGAGCGCCGGGATGTTGTACGAGTTGGCCAGCGCGCGCCGCAGCCGCACCGGCCCGTGGAACGTCTCGTCGTAGTTCTGCGGCTCGTAGATGCCGGCCGGGGTCCAGACCTCCATCGGCACGTCCCACAGCACGGTCGCCGGCGACATGCCGCGCTCGATGGCCGTGACGTACGTGACGGGCTTGATCGACGACCCCGGCTGCCGCTCGCGCAGCGCCACGTTGACGCGGCCGTCGATGGCGTCGTCCCAGTACTCGGCGCTGCCGACCATGGCCAGGATCTGCCCGGTGCGCGGCTCCATGGCCACCAGCGCCCCGTTGTTGAGGTTCTGGCGCTCGCGCAGCTTGTCGACCTGCTCGCGCACCTCGCGCTCGGCCAGGGTCTGGAGCGCCATGTCGAGCGTGGTGGTCACCTGCAGCCCGCCCCGCGCCAGCCGGTCGCTGCCGAGGATCCGCTCGAGCTCGTCCTGCACGTGCACGACGAAGTGCGGGGCCAGGAACAGCTCGTCGGCGTCGGGGCTGGCGTAGGTCAGCTCCTGGGCGGCGGCCGCGTCGGCTTCCGCGCGCGAGACGAAGCCCGCCGCGACCATGAGGTCGAGCACGGTCTTCTGACGGTTCTTGACCAGCGTCTGCACCTCCGGCGCCGGGTTCAGCGGGTCGAAGTCCGCCGGCGCCTGCGGCAGGCCGGCCAGGAGCGCGCTCTCGGCCAGGTCGAGGTCGATGGCGGGCTTGCCGAAGATCGTCTGCGCGGCCGCCTCGATGCCGTAGGCGAGGTTCCCGTAGTAGATCTCGTTGAGGTACCACTCCAGGATCTCGTCCTTGGAGTGCTGGCGCGTCAGGATGAGCGCCAGGACGATCTCCTTGGCCTTGCGCTCGTAGCTGCGGGCGAGGCGCTCCTTGTCGGTGAACGCCACGTGCCGCACGAGCTGCTGGGTGATGGTGCTGCCGCCGCCGTAGCCCTGCTCGCCGGTGACGACGCCGTACGCCGCGCGCGCGATGCCGCCGGGGTCGATGCCGGGGTTGGTGTAGAAGTCGGCGTCCTCGACGGCGATGGTCGCCTGGCGCACGGTCGGCGGCACGTCGTCGAGCTTGACGTAGGTGCGCTTGCCGACGGTGAAGATCTCGCGCAGCAGCGTCCCGTGCCGGTCGTGGATGGCCGTGGTCTCGAACAGCGCGCGGTCCTCGATGTTGTCGAGGGTCTGGACCTCGGCCTCGAGGTCCCCGGCCAGCGCCGCGTACGCGATGCCGGCCCCGACCAGGGCGAGGGCGGCGGCCACGACCGGCAGGGCGACCACGGCGGTCAGCGAGAGCCCGAGGAACGCCGCGACCGGCGACGTCCCGCGCCGCCGCAGCCGCCGCTCCAGCAGGATCTGTTCTAGCGTCGACAAGCCCATGGGCCGACGATTATACCGCCGCGCGCGCCGGCGGGCCGAACGTTTGCGGATGGGGGGATCAACGGCGCTTGAATCACGGATGGGGAGGATTGCACGGATGTCACGGATGTGGTGGCGAGGGATGTGGCGGGGCGCGTCACTGCAGATCGGTGTGGTGGCTTTCTCGGGGTCGATGATCGAGGCCTCTGCGAAGCAGGGCGGAGGGGCTGGCGCAGATCGACGGGTGCCTGGCGGGGCTGCGGCTGGAGACGGGGTGGCTGGTGGTCTTCGACCGGCGGGCCGGGCTGCCGCCGCTCGAGGCGCGGACGGGCGCCGGCGAGGCGGCGACGCCGGGCGGGCGGACGGCGACGGTGGTGCGGGGGCAGGGTCTAGGGGAGGGGGCGAGCGGAGCGGAAAGGGAGAAGAGGAACGAGAGGACCGGTGCGTCGCGGGCAATCGTGCCCAGCGGCGCCACCCCGTCGAGCACCCCGGCTCCGGGCGTCAGCGCGCAGGCGACGCCGACCACGGCAGATATATGAGCGTTTGCTCGCCAACGGGCCCCGGCGTCTCGGTTCGCGACGGCGCCGTCGCGCCCGCCGTGGGTGTCGCCGTCGCGGTCTGCGAGGGCATCGCCGCAGCGGTCGACGAAGGCACGGCCGTCGCCACCCCCCGCGTCGGCGGCATCGCCGTGACCGTGGCTGTCGGCGGCCCGTCCCCGCACCCGATCCGCGCCGTGCTGACCACCATGTCGTCGAACCACACCCGGTTCGACCGGTCCGCGTCGCCGCCCGCGATGTAGTGCTGCAGCCACGCCTTGTTGAGCTGCAGGTCCGCCACGTCGCGCCAGTGCATGCCCGCCTGCGCGTGCGCCGGCGCCCCGTCCACCCAAAACGCCATGCTCCCATCCGCCCGGCCCGGCGTGTTCAACCGCATGTGCAGCTCGAGGCACACCCAGCGCCCGCGCGGCAGCACCACCGGCGGCTCCGGCCCGAAGTGGTTGCCCCAGCAGCACTCGGGCCCGCCGCGGCACGGCATCCCCTTCGCCGCGCATTGGGCGCAGATGTCGCGCGCCGTGTTGCCGCTGCAGTATCCCCCGCGGTCACACCGCATCTGGGGGAAGTACGTGTAGAAGAACAGCTCGCGCCGTTGGTTGAAGTCCAGCGTCGTCCCCGCCCAGCGCGTGCCCTCCGGCCGGCACCCGGCGTTGCCGTCGGACTCCCAGTAGCCGTTCGGCCGCGTCCCGGCCAGCTCGAGGAAGTGGTGCACGTACGCGTGATCGTCCGCCAGCTTGACCCACGTGCGGAAGAAGAGCTCCTCGTGGCCGACCAGCCGGCAGCCCGGCCGCTTCGGCCCGTCGCAGTGCCGCCATGTCAGCGAGGCTCCCTGGTAACCCGCCCCCGCCTCCGCCGGCAGGTAGAGCGACCAATCCCCGGCGTGCGCGGCCGCCGGATCGTTCACCAACCGGATCCGGCGCGGGTCGTTGACGCCGCCGTTGCAGCCCAGGCACTCCGTGAACGGCGATGCCGCGAACCACGCCGCCCAGCCCAGCCCCCCGCTCTCGAAGTCCTCGCACGCCAGCCACTCCGCCGGCGGGTCATCACACGCGCCGGCCAGCGCCTCTCCCGCCGTGAACGCCGTGCTCCCAGCCCATGCGATCGCCGCCGAGGCGACGAACACCGCGGCGACCGCCGCCGCCGCATCGCGAGCCTGCCAACCGCTGCGCTGGTCCATCCGACGTCCTCCAGCATCCCCGAGTCGTCCCAAGCCCCGCCCTCACGGCAGGTCCAGGTTCTCCCGGAACACGTGAATCCCGTTGACGATCGGCCACCGCGCCCCACATCCCGTGCACGGCACCCCGTCGCCCTCCGCCGCGAGAGGCTCGGCCCCGCACCGCGGGCACCGCCACAACCCCGTCGACCGCGGCCCGCCTGTCGTGCGCAGCACCTGCAAGAACTGGCTCGGTGCCACCGCCATGCCCCCCAGCCGATCGCCGATCAGACCGTCCACCCGCGCCAATGCCCCCGCCGGCACCAACCGCTTGAGCGCCCCCACCCGGAAGTGCGACACCGCCCGCCGCCGGAGCACGGCCAAGCCGGCATCCCGCAGCGCCGACTCCACGTAGTCGGGGTGGAAGTTCCAGTTGAGCGCCACCACCTCCCGCGGCTCACGGGCGAACGGGCTGTCCGCCAGCCCCCCGGCGTAGTAGCGCGCGATCGACTTGAGGTTGCGCTTGTTCGCGAACTCCAGCACATACACCCCGCCCCCCCGCAAGACCCGCGCGACCTCGCCAAACGCCGCCGGCACATCCTCGACGTGGTGCAGCACCCGGACCTGGACCACCGTGTCGAGCGCGTGCGTCGCGAACGGCAGCCGGTAGAGGTCCGCGCACACGTACGTGAAGGCATCCCCGAGCCGCGCCCGCGCGTCCTCGAGCATCGAGTGGGCGTAGTCCAGCAGGATCACCTGCCGGTAGCCCGCGTACGCGTCGACCAACCGCCCGAAGCCCGCGCCGATCTCGACCAGCCGCTCTCCCGTGGGGGGTAGCATCGCCCGCAGCGCCAGCCGCTCCGCCGCGTCCTCGTAGCCGCGGTCCGCCTGCTCCCAGAAGACCGTCCGATACGGGCTGCCCTCGTAATCGCAGATGCGCGGTTCGGGCGGCGCCTCCGCGCCAGCCGCGTCGTTCATCGTTCGCCCCCATCCCGGCCGGCGCTGCCGCCAGCCGTGCTTGACATCGGAGTTTCACGTGATACCATACCGTGAAACACACCCTCTCCCTTCAAGTCCAGTCGAGCTCCCCGGCGCCGCGACTGGCCAGGAGCAACCCCGTCCCCATGAGCGAATACGACATCGGCCTCTTCGTCGGCCTGCTCATCGGCGAAGGCCACTTCGGCGGCGACGGCCGCCAGCCCCAGATCACCCTGCGCATGCACACCGACCACGAGCGGCTGTTCCGCTGGCTCGAGCGGACGTTTCCGGGCAGCCGGTTGTACGGGCCGTACCACCACGGCGGGCGCAGCTACTTCCAGTGGATGGTCCGCGGCGCCTACCTGCGCGACACCATCGTGCCGCTCCTGGACCGCCATCTCCATCCCGAGATCGACGAGAAGGCCCATGCGCGCTACCAGGCCATGAAGGCCCAATACGCTCGCCAGCTCGCACCCGTTCCGACGGTCCCATCCGCCCCGTCGGGCCCATCGTCCTCCGCCGCTCGCTGACGCTGCCGTCATCGCCGACCCGCCGGGCCACCGTCCCGCCGTCCCGTCGCCGCGGCGCCCCATCTACGCGCCGGTGCCCACCAGCCGATCGAACAGCCCCGACAGCTCCTCTTCCGAGAAGAAGTGCAGCACGAGCTGCCCGCCTTCCCCGCGCCGCCGGATCTCCACCCGCGTCCCGAGCGCCTCCTCCAGCGCCGCCGCCGCGGCCGCCGTGTCGGGATCCACCCGCGCCTCGCCACCCGACCGCAGGCCCGCGGCCGCCGCATCCGTCGCCGGCGCGGCCGCGGCTGCCGGTGCCGGCTGCGTGAGCAACCGCACCTCGGCCTCGACCTGCCGCACCGTCCAGCCCCCGGCGATGGCCCGGTGCGCCACCGAGAGCTGCCGCACCGGGTCGTCGATGGCCAACAGCGCCCGCGCATGCCCCTCCGAGAGCTGCCCGTCCGCCAACAGCGTCAGGACGTCCGGCGCGAGGTGCAGCAGGCGCACCGTGTTGGCCACCGCCACGCGCGACTTGCCGACGACGTGCGCCACCTCGATCTGCGTCAGCCCGAACTCGTCCATCAGCCGGCGGTACGCCTCCGCCATCTCCACCGGGCCGAGGTCGGAGCGCTGGACGTTCTCGATGATCGCGAGCGCCAGCATCTGCTGCCGATCGGCGTCGCGCACGACCACCGGCACCTGCGTCAGCCCCGCCGCGCGCGCCGCGTGCCACCGCCGCTCGCCGGCGATCAGCAGGTACCCGGCGCCGTCGGGCGACACGACCAGGGGCTGCAGCACGCCGTGCGCACGGATCGACTCCGTCAGCTCGGCGAGCGCCGTCGGCTCGAACACCCGCCGCGGCTGGAACGGGTTGGGCTGGACGGCGTCGATCGCGACCTCCCGCACGCCCGAACCGCGCGCCTCCGGTCCCGATCCCGGCGTCTCACCGCGCGCCTCGGCCCCGGCCGCCGCGCCGCCCGCCTCGGCAACCTCGGGCACCGTGCTGCGCAGGAGCGCCTCCAGCCCCTGGCCCAGCCCTCGCCGGCTCTTGGTCATCGCAACCTCCTCTTGCGCGCGTGCGCCGTCTGTCCCGCCTGCGCCGCTGCTCAGCGCGCCGCCGACCCGTTGGTCGCCCGGCGCGCCACCTCCCCGGCCAGCGACCGGTAGGCGATGGCGCCCGGCGAGTCCGGCGCGTACTGCAGGATGGTCTCGCCGTAGCTCGGCGCCTCGCTCAGCCGGACCGTCCGCGGGATGATGGTCGCGAACATCTGGTTGGGGAAGTGGCGCTCGACCTCCGAGACCACCTCGCCGGCCAGCCGCGTGCGGGCATCGTACATCGTCATCACCAGGCCCAGCACCCGCAGGCGGGGGTTGAGCCGCGCCTGGACCAGGCCGAGCGTGCGCATGAGCTGCCCCAGGCCCTCGAGCGCCAGGTACTCGCACTGCACCGGCACCACCACGCTGTCGGCCGCGACCAGCGCGTTGACCGAGAGCAGCCCCAGGCTCGGCGGGCAGTCGAGCAGCACGAACGCGTGGTCCGTCCCGAGCCCCGCCAAGGCGCCGCGCAGCCGCGCCTCGCGCCCGGCCACGCCGACGAGCTCGACCTCCGCACCCGACAGGTTGGGCGAGGCCGGCACGACGTCCAGCCCCGCCGTCGCGGTCGGGACGATCACCTCGGCCAGCCGCGCCGACGGGTCCTCGGCCACCAGCACGTCGTAGAGCGTGCCGCCGGGCGTCTCGCGGATGCCGAGCGACCGCGTGGCGTTCGCCTGCGAGTCGCAGTCGACGATCAGCGTCCGCTGCCCGGCCATCGCCAGGCTGGCGCCGAGGTTGACGGCCGTGGTCGTCTTGCCCACGCCGCCCTTTTGGTTGACGATGGCCATCACATGTGCCATGCGGCCGCTCCCCATGCCGGTCCGATGCCCGGTTCTTCGATGTCCTGTGCGCGGGGCAAGCCTGGGGGCACCGGACCCGCAAGCGCCACGCCCGACCTCGTCGGACGGCGCCCGTTCCGACCGCCGGTCGAGCCTCACGCGGTCCGAACGCCGCCGCGGTGCCCGCGGCCGACCGCCAGGGAGGATAGTCATCCGACCGCCGGCGCGCAAGCCCGGCGCCCCCGCGCCCGGCCGGCCCGTGGCCAGGGGGTGGGCATCCCCACCGCCGTGGTGTGCACATCGATCGGCGTTGCGACCACCACACGACTATATATAGTAGGATGTGGGCCGCGAACGGCGGATTCGACGGCGTGCCGCTTGCGCGTCGGCGTGCCCTGCCATATACTCGCCACCCAGCCCCGCGACGCCGCCGTTTCGACGGCCCGGGTCCGTTTCGCGTTCCAGCCACACCCAATTTCCTCGCGCGGGCGCCGCGGGCGCCCGGTGCCACCGCTGCCCAGGGGAGACGAACCGATGCGCGTGACCTGCCGTCAAGAAGACCTCTCGCGCAGCCTGTCGACGGTCAACCGCGCCGTCGCGACCCGCTCGCCGCTGCCGATCCTGTCCAACATCCTGCTGCGCGCCGCCGGCGACCGGCTGGAGCTCTCGGCCACCAACCTCGAGATCGGCATCGCGTGCTGGCTGGCGGCCGACGTGTCGGGCGAAGGCGCCGTCACGGTGCCCGCGCGCTTGCTGTCGGACTTCGTCAACTCGCTGCCGCCCGGCGAGGTCGTCCTCGAGATGACCGGCAAGGGCCAGACCCTCGACGTCAGCTCCGATCGCTTCCGCGCCGACATCCGCGGCATCGACGCGGCGGACTTCCCGGCCTTCATGCCCGACACCGACCAGGCCACGTCGTTCACCCTGCCGCCCGAGAACCTGCGCGAGATCATCTCGCAGGTCACCATCGCCGCCGCCACCGACGAGTCCCGCCCCGTGTTGACGGGCGTCCTGACCGTGCTCGACCCCGATGCCGGCCACGTGACCATGGCGGCCGCCGACGGGTTCCGGCTGTCGGTGCGCGAGGCGCCGCTCGAGACGCCCCTCGACGGCCGGCTCAGCGTGGTCATCCCGGCGCGCACGCTGCTCGAGCTTGCGCGCGTGTGCGGCGACGAGACCCAGCCGGTGCAGGCGGCCATCACGGCGGGCCGCAACCAGATCGTCTTCCGCCTCAGCCACCTCGACCTGGTGTCGCTCCTGATCGACGGCAACTTCCCCGACTACGAGCGCATCGTCCCGCAGACGCACACCACGCGGGCCGTCATCAACACCCGGGCGCTCTTCCAGGCGGCGCGGGTGGCCAGCTTCTTCGCCCGCGACGCCGCCAACGTCGTCCGCCTCAGCCTCGACCCCGGCGACGAGATGCGCCCGGGCACCGTGACGGTCTCGGCGCAGGCCGCCGAGGTCGGCGGCAACGAGACCGAGGTCGAGGCGGCGATCGACGGCGACGTCATGGAGATCGCGTTCAACGCCAAGTACCTCCTCGACGTGCTCGGCGTGATCTCGGCGGACCAGGTGGCGCTCGAGCTCAGCACGCCTTCCAGCCCGGGTGTCTTCAAGCCGGTGGCCGAGACGCCGTTCACGCACGTGATCATGCCGATGCACATTGCGCGCTAGCCGGCGCGGGGTGTTCGCGGCCGGTCATGCGGGGTGGAACGGGTCATTTCGCACGGGGAACACATTCCACCCACATTTGTCGTAGGGGCGAATGGACATTCGCCCCCCGTACCGATCCCCTCCACACCTCTTCGCCCCCCCGTCCCCGCCCCGACCCAGAGCCCCCCCGCCGAGGTCCCGGACCCCGCCCCGCGCCGCCCCCCGCCGCGAGCCCGGCGGATCGTCGTATAATGCCCGCGTGTACGTCCGCCGCCTCACCCTGACCAACTTCCGCTGCTACCGCCGGCTCGACCTCACCCTGCCGTGCGAGACCATCGTGGTGTGCGGGCGGAACGCCCAGGGCAAGACCAGCCTCGTCGAGGCTGTCTATTGCCTGGCCACCACCCGCTCGCCGACCGCTTCGGCCGACCGTGAGGTCGTGCACTGGCAGGCCGCCGAGGACGGCATCCCCTTCAGCCGCGTCCACGGCGAGGTCGCCCGCGCCGACGGCGCCGTCACGCTCGACATCGTCACCGCCCTGCAGTCCACCGACGCCGAGGAGCCGCGCTACGGCAAGCGGGTGCAGGTCAACGGCGTTCCCCGCCGCGCCCTCGACGTGTTGGGCCACCTCAACGTCGTGCTGTTCACGCCCCAGGACATCGAGGTCGTCGCCGGCGCGCCCGCCGAGCGGCGCCGCTACCTCGACGTGCTGCTCTGCCAGATCGACCGGGCCTACTGCCGGGCGCTCTCGACCTACAACCAGGTGCTGGCGCAGCGCAACCACCTGCTGCGCAAGCTGCGCGACCGCGGCGGAAAACCCGACGAGCTCGCCTTTTGGGACGAGCGTCTGGCCCACGTCGGCGGCCAGCTCATCGAGCGCCGGCTGGCCACCGTCGTCGCGCTCGACGCGTTGGCCGCTCCGCTGCACGGCGACCTCGTCGACGCCGCCGACCCCCATGGGCCGCTCGAGGTCCGCTACCTCCCCGGCCTGCGCCCCGCCCGTCGCACCGCCTGGCAGCCCGCGCTGGCCGGTCTGGCCGAGACCCCCGCCCCCTACGCCGACCTCCCTCCCGACGCCGACGGCCTCGCGGCGCGCCTGCACGACGCGCTCGGCGCCCAGCGCGCCGACGACATCGCCCGCGCCGCCACCCAGGCCGGCCCTCACCGCGACGACCTGGCCTTCCGCCTCGGCGGCATCGACATGCGCACCTACGGCTCGCGCGGCCAGCAGCGCACCGTGATCCTCGCCCTCAAGCTCGCCGAGGCGCAGCGCATGTGGTCCGAGACCGGCGAGCGCCCGGTCCTCTTGCTCGACGACGTGCTGTCCGAGCTCGACGCCGTGCGGCGCCGGCACCTCCTGGCCCGCATCGAGCCGCGCCAACAGACCATCATCACGACGACGCAGGTCGACGCCTTGCCCGACCCCCTGCCCCCCGACACGCTCGTGCTGGAGGTCGAGGCCGCGGCGGTGGTGGCCGCGCGCCGCGCCGGCCGCGCGGTGACGCCGCCGGTGCGGGAACGCGAGCAGGGGTGACCGCAGCGCCAATCCGATTTCGTCGGTCCGGCACTGGCCCTTGACGGCACTTCCGTTGTCGTGTATCAACCTTGAAGGCACGACCATCGCTCGCGTCGCCGACGTCGCGGTGCGAAGGCCGCCATGGACCTCGAGGGTGCCAGCAGGACGATGATCACACAACTCCACTGCAAGAACTTCAAGGTCTGGAGAGACACCGGCGCCATCCGGCTGGCCCCGCTCACCGTGCTCTTCGGCTCCAACAGCGCCGGCAAGACGAGCATCCCACAACTCCTCCTGCTCCTCAAGCAGACCGCCGAGTCGCCCGATCGCCACCGGGCGCTGCAGTTCGGCGACAGCCGATCTCTGGTCGACCTCGGCTCGTACGACGAAGCCATTCACAACCACGATGTCAGCCAACAGTTGGAGATCGCGCTGACCTGGACGCTCGACGATGCCTTGCAGGTGCGGGATCCCCTGACCGAGGCGCCCTACGACGGCGGCGCGATCGAGTTCGCCGTGGCCTTCAGCGCCGGCAAGCAACACCAGCCCTTGGTCGAGTCGTTCACCTATCGGCTGCTGAACAGAGCGGAGGCCGCGCTCACGGTGGGCATGGACCGCCAGGAGAACGGTGACCGGTACAAGCTGAGCGCCGAGAGCTACAAACCCGTGCGCCAGCCCGGCCGCCCCTGGCCGTTGTCCCAGCCGGGCAGGTTCTACGGGTTCCCCAACGAGGCCACCGCCTACTACCAGAACATGGACTTCCTGTCGGATCTCGAGTTGCGGTTGGAGTACCTGCTGCGCAGCGTCTACTACGTCGGCCCCTTGCGCGAGCACCCGAAACGCCTCTACTTCTGGTCGGGCGAGGTGCCGGACCACGTCGGCGTCCGAGGCGATCGCGCGATCGAGGCCATCCTGGCGGCCGGGGACAGGCGGTTCAACTTCGGTCCCAAGCAGTGGACCTCTTCGTTGGGCGAGCTGGTCGCGGCCCGCCTGCGCGCGATGGGGCTGATCCACGGCTTCGAGGTGCGATCGCTGGGCGAGCACCGCAAGGAGTACGAGGTCTGGGTCCAAACCGGCCGGCGGCTGCCCATGGTCAAGCTCACCGACGTCGGGTTCGGCATCAGCCAGGTGCTTCCGGTGATCGTGGAGTGCTTCTACGTGCCGAGACGATCGATCGTCATCTTCGAGCAACCGGAGATCCATCTCCATCCGAGCGTCCAGGCCGAGCTGGCCGACTTGTTCGTGGATGCGATTCGTGCGCGCGAACGCGGTGTGGCCCGCGAGTGTCAGTTCATCGTCGAGAGCCACTCGGAGCACTTCTTGCGGCGCTTGCAGCGCCGGATCGCCGAGGAGGCCATCGACAGGGATGCCGCGGCGCTCTACTTCGTCGACACCGAACGCGACGGCGCGGTGATCCACGAGCTCGACGTGGACGCCTACGGCAACATCCTCAACTGGCCGGAAGGCTTCTTCGGCGACGAGATGGGAGACATGGTCGCGCGCAGCGAAGCCCAGGCCAGGCGCATGCAGCAGGCGTCGAACGGTGGCTGACGCACCGATGCGCTGCGTGGTCGACACGAATGTTGCGACCACCGCCAACGCCATGAACGCCGGCGCAGGCCCGGCGTGCGTGGCATCGAGCGCGCGTGCGCTGCAGGCTGTCGTTCGGGAGGGCCACGTCTACATCGACGATGGCGGCCTGATCGTCAAGGAGTATCGCGCCAACCTCGATCCGAGAGGACAACCCGGACCCGGCAATGCCTTCTTGAAGTGGCTGCTGACCCATGAATGGGGCGGCCAGCGGGTCACACGTGTGCGGCCTGACGGCGTGACAGAACGTTCGTTCCGTTTCGGCGCTGAGGCTGCCCGGGCGGCGGGTGGCAGATCCTGGGAGCGCCGGCTTCCAGCCGGCAAGATGCCGGCGCTCCCAGGAAGCCCTTCGATCAAACGTTCTGTCACGCCCTCAGCGTGTGCGGCTGACGCCCAAGGGCGGTGACACGGACGACTTCGAGGAGCTGCCGGCAGCGCCGCAAGGCGTCCGCTACGACCCGTCCGACCGAAAGTTCCTGGCCGTCGCCGCCGCACATCGGGCGCACCCCCCAATCCTCCAAGCCCTCGACAGCAAGTGGTGGGGCTGGCAGGCGGCCCTCGCGGCCATCGGCGTCGTCGTACACTTCGTCTGCCCCGACGAGATCGCCGCAAAGCACCGCCAGAAGATGGGCCCGTGACGACGTTCTTCCGCTTCCCGCGCACCCCGCACCTCGCCTGGCTCGGCGTCGGCTCCCCGCGCGACGACAAGCTGCTCTCACCGTCTGAAGCGCGCGCGCTCCTGGAACACGTCGTGGTGGTCGAGGAGAAGGTCGACGGCGCGAACGTCGGATTGTCGCTCGACGAGGACGGCGAAGTGCAGGCGCAGAACCGAGGCGCGTATCTGACCCGAGAATCAGCCCATCCGCAGTTCAGGTCGTTCTTCCGCTGGCTGGAGCCCCACCGCAGGTCACTTGCGGACGTGCTTGGCCCGGACCTCATGGTGTTCGGGGAGTGGTGCTACGCGGTGCACAGCGTCCGCTATTCGCGCCTGCCGGACTGGTTCCTCGCGTTCGATGTCTATGACCGGCGGGAACGTGCGTTCTGGAGCGTGCCGCGCAGAGACGCCTTGATCGCGCGGCTCGGCTTCGCAAGCGTGCCCGTGTTGGGCCGCGGCAGGTTCGACCTCCAAGGCCTCACGCGGCTCCTCGCTCCCACGCGCTTGGGCGACGGGCTCGCGGAAGGCCTATACGTGAGGGCGGACGCCGGTGATCGACTGGCGGCGCGAGCCAAGCTCGTCCATCCGTCGTTCGTTCAGGCCATGGATGAGATTCACTGGTCGCATCGGCCGATCGAGCCCAACAGACTGGTCCATGGCCACACGGGAGTGGTCCCGGCTGCCCGCTGAGCCGTGATGCCGGCCGGGTCGATTTTCCGTTGCCGACACCGGAGCGGTACAATCCCCCCCAATGCCCACCCCCACGTCACCCCCAGCTCGCCCCGCGCCGCCCGCGCCCGGCCCGAAGGTCGCCCTCGTCCACGACTGGCTCAACCAGGCCGGCGGCGCCGAGGTCGTGCTCGAGGCGCTGCACGCCCTGTTCCCGGCCGCGCCGGTGTACACCACCATCGCCGACGCCGCGCGGGTGCCCGCCGCCGCCGGCTGGGACGTCCGCGTCGGCTGGATGGACCGCCTGCCCGGCATCCACGCCCACCACCAGCCCTACTTGCCGCTCTACCCGTTGGCCTGGCAGTCCACACGGCTGCGCGGGTACGACCTCGTCCTCTCCAACAAGAGCGGCTTCTGCCACGGCGTCGACGCCGGGGATGCGGTGCACGTCTGCTACTGCCTGACCCCGACACGCTTCGTGTGGGACCCGGACGCCTACGTCACGCACGAGATGCTGCCGCGCGGCGCGCGCCTGGCGCTGCGCGTGCTCGTGCCGGCGCTGCGCCGGTGGGAGGTGGCGGCGGCGCGGCGGGTGGACCACTTCGTCGCGATCTCGGGCGTCGTCCGCGACCGCATCGCCGCCGCCTACGGGCGCGACAGCGCCGTCATCCACCCGCCCACCGACGTCGACCGCTTCCGGATCGCCGACGGGGTCGACGACCACTACCTCGTCCTGGCCCGGCTGGTGCCGTACAAGCGCATCGACCTGGCCGTCGAGGCCTTCAACCGCCTCGGCCGCCGGCTCGTCGTCGTCGGCGACGGCCGCGACCGCGCCCGGCTCGAGGCGCTCGCCGGCCCCACCGTCGAGTTCCGCGGCCGGCTGCCCGAGGCGGCGGTCAACGACCTCGTGGCGCGCTGCCGCGCCCTGGTCTGGCCGGGCGTCGAGGACTACGGCCTGGCGCCCGTGGAGGCCATGGCCGCCGGGCGGCCCGTCATCGCCCGCCGCGCCGGCGGTGTGCTCGACACCGTCGTCGAGGGCCGCACCGGCGTGTTCTTCGCCGACCCCGACCCCGCGGCGCTCGCCGACGCCGTCACGCGGGCCGACGCGATCGCGTGGGACCCCGCCGCCATCCGCGCCCACGCGCGCCGCTTCGGATTGCCGGTGTTCGAGGCCCGCCTGCGCGAGCTCGTCGCCGGCGCGCTCGAGGCCGGGCGACCGGGGCGCCTCGGCCGCCCCGTCGCCGCCGGCGGCGCGCCGGCCTGGGAAGGCCACTAGGCGGCGGGCCCGTGGACGACGCGGCCGCCGACGCCTTGGACCCCCGCGAGGCGCTCGTCATCCTCCGTCGCCGGGCGTGGCTGGTCGTCGGCCTGCCCGCCGCCGTCGCGGCCCTGACCGCGTGGACCGTCCCCGCGCCGCCCGCGACCTACCAGGCCCGGCTGGCCTTCGCCGTCGACATCCCCCCTTCGGCGCGCGTGCCCGGCAGCGACGACGACGGCACGACGGCCAAGATCGGCGAAGCCCTCGTCGACGACATCGCACGGATCATCCCGCGCGACGTGTTCGCCGCCGCGGTCGCGGCCCGCCTGCCGGCGGACATGCGCGTCGCGGCCGGCGAGATCGCCGGCGAGCTCTCGGCCGACGACCGGCACCGCGTGGCCGACGTCACCGTCACCCGCGCCGCCCCGCCCGGGGCGACCGATGCGGAGGCCGCCGCGCTGCGGGCCGAGCTCGAGGCCGTCGCCCTCGCGGTCGTCGACGAGCTCGAGCAGAACGGCGACCAGTGGTTCGCCCGCCTCGGCGAGGACGACGTCCGCATCACGGTGGTCGATCGGCCCGACGTCGAGCGCCTCGCCGCGCCGCTGCGCGCCCGCATCGAGCTGCCGCTGCGCGTGGCGCTGGCGGCGCTGGTCGCGGTCGGCCTCGCGTTCGCCTTGCACGCCGTCGACCCGCGCATCCACGATGCCGCCGCCGCCCGCGCCGCCGCCGGGGCCGACGTCGTCGGCGCCATCCCGGCAGGCCGGCGGGGTGCAGCCCGCGGCGCGCGCCGCCGCTGAAGGACGCCCCCGCCGCAAGGTCGGCCATGAACCATCGCCCGGGCCGCCGCGGCCCCCCGTTTTTCATCCCCGGCCGGCCGACGTGTTAGAATGCCCGAACGCCCTATGGATCTCGTCGCCTTCTCCACCCTGCTCGTGCGCCGCGGCTGGCTGATGCTGGCCGGCGGCGCGCTCGGCGCGCTGGCCGGCCTCGTGCTGGCGCTGACGCGCCCCGCCGCCTACGAGGCCACCTCCCGCATCGCGTTGGCGCCTGCGCGCCCGGCCGATTACGGCCAGACCCAGGCGACCAAGGAGCTGATGCAGAGCATGATGGAGGACATCCGCACTTACGACATGGCCGACGCCGTCGGCGCCCGGCTCGGCGACGAATGGCTGGCCGCCCGGGGCGTCGACGCCGGCTTCCCGCGCTACCTGCTCGACAGCGGCCAGATCGGGGTGGCCAACGACATCAACGTCTACGAGCTCCAGGTGACCGCGCGGTCGCCCGACCCCGCCGTGGCCGTGCAGGTCAGCGAGAAGTGGGCCGAGACCTTCGTCGACCGCCGCCACAAGGCCAACCTCGAGCTCGACCGCGACGACCGCATCGAGGCCGTCATCCGCGACGAGCCCGTGCCGCGGCAGTACGCCCCCCGCCGCAAGCTGATGGTCGGCGCCGGCGCCGTGGCCGGCTTCGGGCTCGGCGCGCTGCTCATGCTGCTCCTGGAGTACCTCGAGAGCGCCGTCGTGCGCTCGGCCCGCGAGGCCGAGCGCATCGCCGGCGCGCCGGTGGTCGGCATCGTGCCGCCCGGCCCCGGGCGGCGCGGGCCGGGCGCCGTCCGCCAGGGGCTGGCCGAGCTCGGCGGCGCGCTGGCGCAGCGGGCGCGGCAGGCATGGCCGGTCGCCGTCCTGGCCGTCCTCGGCGCGGTCAGCGCGCTGGCGTTCAGCCTCGTCCAGGTCCCGCAGCACCGCGCCCGCACGCGCATCGCGCTCGAGCCGGCCAACACCAGCAACTGGGGCAACACCCAGGCCATCCGCGAGATCATGCGCGGCTACACCGAGGACATCGGCACCCGCACGATGGCCCGCGAGGTCAACGCCCGGCTGGCGCTCGACCTGCCGCTCGACGACCTGCTCGCCAAGCTCAACGTCGCCGAGCAGGTCGGCGTGTACGAGATCACCGTCGACGTCTTCGACCCCGACCCCGACGTCGCCGCGTCGATCAGCCGCACCTGGGCCAGCGTGTTCATCGAGGTCCACCGCACGGCCGACGAGGTGCGCGCCCAGCGCGACCGCACGCTGGTCCGGCTGCGCGACGCGACGCGGGTGGCGCCGTGGTCGCCGCGCACCGCGGTCAACACCGCCGCCGGCGCGGCCCTCGGGGCCCTCGTCGGCGTCGCCGCCGTCCTCGCCCTCGGCCAGATCCAGTCCGGGCTGGTGTGGACGGCCGCCGACGCCGGACGCGCGGCCGGCGCGCCGCTGCTCGGGGCCGTGCCGCCCGCCCACCGCCGCCGCCGCCGCCGCACGGCGCCTGGAGGAACCCAGCCATGAACGCCCTCGTCACCCTGGCCGACCCGCACTCGGCTGTCGCCGAAGCCTACCGCGTCCTGCGCACCAACCTCGCCTTCGCCCGGCCCGACGCGCCGTTGCGGACGCTCCTCGTCACCAGCCCCGCGCCCGACGCCGACAAGTCGGCCGCCGCGGCCAACCTCGCCGTGGTCACCGCCCAGGCCGGGCGCACCGTCGTGCTCGTCGACTGCGACCTGCGCCGGCCGGCGCAGCACACGCTGTTCGGCCTCGCCAACGACGCCGGCGTCACCACGGCGCTGCTCGACGACGCCGCGCTGGCCGACCTGCCGCTGCGGGCCACGCCCGTCGACGGGCTGAAGGTGCTGACCAGCGGCCCGCTGCCCCCCAACCCCGCCGAGCTGCTCGGGGCCCGGCGCATGGGCGCGCTCGTCGACCGCCTGGCCGAGCAGGCCGACCTCGTGCTGTTCGATGCGCCGCCCGTGGTCGCCGTGACCGACGCCGCCGTGCTCGCGCCGCAGGTCGACGGCGTCCTGCTCGTCCTCGAGGCCGGCCGCAGCCGGCGCGACCACACCGTCCGCGCCCGCGAGCTGCTCGACAAGGTCGGCGCCACCGTCGTCGGCGTGGTGCTGTGCGGCGTCGAGCCCGACACCGTGGCCTACGGCGCGTAGGCGCGGCGGCGGGCGACTCCACCCCAGCAAAGGACGACCGCATGAAAGGCCTGATCCTCTCCGGCGGCAAGGGCACCCGGCTCTACCCGCTCACCTACACCCGCGCCAAGCAGCTCATCCCGGTGGCCAACAAGCCGGTGCTCGTCCGGGTCATCGAGGCCATCCGCGACGCCGGCATCGACGAGATCGGCATCGTCATCGGCGACACCGGGCCGGAGATCCGCGAGGCGATCGGCGACGGCGGCCAGTGGGGCGTGCGCGTCACGTACATCCCGCAGGACGCGCCGCTGGGCCTGGCCCACGCCGTCAAGATCAGCCGCGACTTCCTCGGCGACGACCGGTTCGTCATGTTCCTCGGCGACAACGTCATCCAGGGCGGCATCGCCGACCTGATCGCGCAGTTCGGCGACTCGCGTTGGAACTGCCAGATCGTGCTGACGCCCGTGGCGGAGCCGCAGCACTACGGCGTGGCCGAGCTCGACGCCGACGAGCGCATCGTGCGCCTGGTCGAGAAGCCGCGCGAGCCGCGCAGCGACCTGGCGCTCGTCGGCATCTACATGTTCGACCACCACGTCCACGACGCGTGCGCCGCCATCCGCCCGAGCTGGCGCGGCGAGCTCGAGATCACCGACGCCATCCAGTGGCTGGTCGAGAACGGCTACGCCGTGCACCCCTACATCCACCGCGGCTGGTGGATCGACACCGGCAAGCCCATCGACATGCTCGACGCCAACGACCACGTGCTCGAGGAGCTCACGCCGCACGTGGCCGGCTTCGTCGACCGCGACAGCCAGGTCGACGGCCGGGTGACCATCGAGCCCGAGGCCGAGGTCATCAACAGCGTCATCCGCGGCCCGGCCATCGTCGGCCGCCGCACGCGCATCGTCAACAGCTACATCGGGCCGTTCACGTCGATCTACCACGACGTCGTGGTCGAGGACAGCGAGATCGAGCACTCGATCGTGCTCGAGCACTCTTCGATCCGCGGCATCCCGCAGCGGATCGCCGACAGCCTGATCGGGCGCAACGTCAAGCTCTCGCGCTCGCCGATCAAGCCGTCGGCCCACAAGCTGACGCTGGGCGACTACAGCGACGTCGGGCTGCTCTAGGCGCGCGCCGCGCCGGATTCGGACGCCCGTCGGACCGGAATCGGACCGCGACGATTAAGATACTAGGGTTCCAGAGGGAGGCCATCGTGAAGCGGACCTGGCTGGTGACCGGCGGCGCCGGTTTTATCGGGGCGAACTTCGTCCACCATCTGCTCGACCACCACCCCGACGACCGGGTCGTGGTCTACGACAAGCTGACGTATGCCGGCAACCTCGACAACCTGCGCGACCGCATGGCCGACCCGCGCTTCGCGTTCGTCCACGCCGACATCTGCGACCGCGCGGCCGTCGAGGCGGCGGTGGACGGGCACGGCGTCGACACGATCGCCAACTTCGCCGCCGAGACCCACGTCGACCGCTCGATCGTCGCGCCCGACGCGTTCATCCACACCGACGTGCTCGGCACGCACACGCTGCTCGAGGTCGCCCGCGAGCGCCGGCTGCGCTACCACCAGGTGTCGACCGACGAGGTGTACGGCCACGTCCCCGACGGGGCGTCGACCGAGGCCGACCCCATCGCGCCGCGGTCGCCGTACGCGGCGAGCAAGGCCGCCGGCGACCTCTTGGTCAACGCCTACTTCGTGACCTACGGCTTGCACACCACCATCACGCGCGGCTCCAACAACATCGGGCCGTACCAGTACCCCGAGAAGGTCGTCAGCCTGTTCGCCACCAACGCCATCGACGACCTGCCGCTGCCGGTGTACGGCGACGGCCGGCAGGAGCGCGACTACCAGTGGGTCGGCGACCACTGCGAGGCCATCGACCTCGTCGTGCGCCGCGGCCAGCCGGGCGACGTGTTCAACGTCGGCACGGGCACCTCGATCACCAACCTCGAGATGGTCGAGCTGATCCTCGAGGCCCTCGGCAAGCCGGCGTCGCTGATCCGCCACGTCGAGGACCGGCCGGGGCACGACCGCCGCTACGCGCTCGACGTGTCGAAGCTCCAGGCGCTCGGCTGGCGCCCGCGGCACACCCCGCAGGCCGCCATTGTCCGGGCCGTCGAGTGGTACGCGGCCAACCCGTGGTGGTGGCGCCCGATCAAGAGCGGCGCGTTCCGCGAGTACTACGAGCAGATGTACGGCCAGCGCAAGGAGATCGCGGTCGGCCCCGGCGCGGCGCCGGCGTGACCCGGTCGGGCCGGCCCGGCCGCGTGCGCGGCCGGGCCGGCGTCACCCTCCGGCGGCCCCTCAGGCTTGCACCGCCGGCAAACGTTTCTATAATGCGCCCGCAGAGCCCTGGGCCGATGGCGCCCGGGAGCCCTACGGCATCATGGAGGTCCTGACATGACAGCAAACACGGCGGCGCTGGGGAGCACCGACGCCAACGCCGAGATGTCGCGGCGCGAGTTCCTCAACTACGCCTGGCTGGCGACCCTCGGCATCCTCACGATCGAGATGAGCGCGGTGACGCTGATGTTCGCCATGCCGCGCCTCGGCCCCGGCGAGTTCGGCGGACCCGTGCCCATCGGCAGCGTCGACGGCCTGACCATGGACACCAAGGCGTCGCCCACGGCGTTCAACCGCTCCAAGTTCTGGTGGGTCAACACCGACGCCGGCGCCCTGGCGATCTACAAGGTCTGCACGCACCTCGGGTGCATCTACGACTGGAAGCCGGCCGAGAACAAGTACATCTGCCCGTGCCACGGCTCGCAGTTCGAGCGGGACGGGAAGTTCATCCAGGGACCCGCGCCGCGCGACCTCGACCGCTTCGTCATCCGGGCGCTCGACAGCGCCGGCAACGAGGTGGCGCGGACCAACGAGGCCGGCGAGCCGCTGCAGATCCCGGCCGGGTCGACCATCGTGGTCGAGACCGGTCTGCGCATCCATGGCCAGCCCAAGGCGTGACACCGTGGTGCCCGTCTGCCCGATCCGACGCCGCCGCGGCGCGGCCGGGCATCGGGCCGACCGCCCCCGCATCGTGCATCGTGAGCTCGAGGAGCCGTCATCATGCTAGGTAGTGGACTCATCCGGGACTTCCGGGGCGCCGTCGCCAACGAGGTGCAGCGGCTGCGCGCGCACGACTGGGGCAAGGTCGTGGCCGATGGCACCGACCACGTGGTGCGCGGCATCATGGCCGGCCTCAGCGCCCGCGAGCTGCGCGCCATCCTGCGCGGCGACGTGCCGACCGAGAAGCCGAACCCGCGCTACAAGGCCCAGGTCCGCAGCTTCGTGCTGCACCTGCGCCCCAAGTACTACCAGCGCGCCAGCACGTGGTTCACCCACACCTGGCGCCTGGGCTGGTTCAGCGTGTTCTTCTTCGTCGTCGAGACGATCACGGGCATCATCCTGATGATCCCCTACGCCCCGACGCCCGAGCGGGCCTACGGCGACATGCTTTACATCCTCGGCAACATCCCGTTCGGGCTGTTCATGCGCGACCTGCACCGCCTGGGCGCCGAGGGCATGGTGGCCGTGGTGATCCTGCACATGGCGCGGGTGTACTTCACCGCCTCCTACAAGGGCAACCGGTCGTTCACGTGGTTCACCGGCGTGATTCTGCTCCTGGTGACGTTGGTCCTGTCCTTCAGCGGCTACCTGCTCCCCTGGGACCAGCTGGCCTACTGGGCCGTGACCATCGGCACGTCGATGGCCGAGGCGGCGCCGGTGTTCGGCAACGAGGTCAACCTGCTGCTCCGCGGCGGCATCGACATCTGGGCCGGCGGCCTGTTGCGCTTCTACCTCCTGCACATCTTCCTCATGCCGTTGTTGGCCATCATCTTCATCAGCGTGCACTACTACAAGGTGGCGCGCGAGCACTTCATCTCGCTGCCGGCGTCGGTCGAGGAGGGCAACCTCCCGCCGGAGCAGAAGCGCCACGCCGAGGAGCGCATCGACCTCATCCCGAACCTCTTGATCCACGAGGTCATGCTGGCGTCGGTGGCCACGTTCTTGATGATCCTCGCGGTGGCGACCTTCTACCACGCCCCGCTCGAGGCGCACGCCGACCCGCAGGCCACGCCGCTGCACACCGAGGCGCCGTGGTACTTCCTGTGGCTGCAGGGCATGCTCAAGCTCGGCGACAAGTCGCTGATGGGCGTGGTGCTGCCGACCATCATCTTCGGCGTGCTGTTCGTGGTGCCGTGGCTGGACCGCAACCCGCACCGGCTGGCCCGCAAGCGGCCGGCCGCCATCGCCATCGGCGTGATCTTCACCATCGTCATGGTCATCCTGACCTACATGGGCACGCCGGGCTACGGCATCGAGACCCCGCCCGCGCAGGACATCCTCTCGCACCTCGTGCCGGCCACGCACCCCGGCCCGGTCAAGGAGCTGCCGTGGGAACAGGTCGAGGCCGGGCCGGTGGGCGAGGACGGGCTGCCCGGGCGCAAGACCTACTTCGTGTCGTACCCGCCGGAGTGGGTGGATGCCCCGGCCTATCAGGACGCCGAAGCATACGAGTTCGTCACCACGGTCGAGGAAGGGCCCGAGGACAACGAGTGGCACCGGCTGCTCAAGGAGTTCAAGGCCGAGGTCGAGAACCATCCGAAGCTGCTGGCCCCGATCGACAACCAGGAGGCGCTGGCCAAGGTGACGGTCGAGCACTACCATCCCAACCTCAAGTGGGTGGAGTTCACGATCACGTGGGACGAGTTCGCGATCGATCCCAAGACCAAGGCCGTGATCATGGACGGCGACCGGCCGGTGCTCAAGCGCGACCTCAAGGCTTCGAGCCAGCCCAGCGACCCCGGGCAGGTGCCGGACGTGCAGCGCTCGTTCATCGCGCTGCACCGCGACTCGAACTACCACCACTGAGCCGGCGCCGCCGGGCCGAGACACCTGAACCGATTGGGAGCGCGCGGTCGCCGCGCGTGGGAGGAGAGACGGGATGACCCGCGTCGATATCACACTGGGCCTGCTGAGCATCCTCGGCGCCATCGCCATCACGGCGGCGGTCGGCATGGGCGAGGAGGAGCGGATGTCGAAGGCCTCGCTGGGCTTCCAGAAGCGCAGCGTCGAGTCCGGGGCGCAGATGTTCAACCAGTATTGCGCCAACTGCCATGGCCCCAACGCCAGCGGCCTCAACTGCCCGCCGCTCGACGAGACGTCGGGCCTGCACGGCGGCGACATCGGTGCGGGCATCGCCTGGCGGCTCGAGGAGCAGCACTGGGACCGCAACGACGCCTACGGCTACGTGTACTCGATCATCGCGGCGGGCCGCACGCAGTCGACGCGGCCCGACCGCTACCGCGGCACGGCCCCCGACGCGATGCAGATGCCGGCCTGGAGCCAGCAGTACGGCGGACCGCTGCGGCCGGACCAGATCAAGGACCTGGCGACGTACGTCGTGGCCTTCCGCGAGTACTTCCCGGAGGCCGGCTCGGAAAACGCGGCGGTCAAGGCGTGCGAGCGGGTCGTCGGCGACCTCGGGACGGCGGGCCTGCCGGCACCGTCGGTGGCGGGCTACCAGAGCGCGTGCTACGAGACGCTGTGCACGGCCAAGATCCAGGCCGGGGACCCTGAGTTCGTCGCCCCCAAGGAGCCGACCGCGCCGGACCCGAACGACCCGAAGTACGCCGACGACGCCGCGCAGCTCGCGGCGGACCAGGCACAGTACGCCAAGGACCGGGCCGCCCGCGACGCCTACTGGCAGCGCTGCGCCACGCTCGGCGGCACGCTGCCGCCGACGCCCGCGGCAGTGCCGGCGACGTCGCCGGCGGCGGAGGCCGACGCCGCGGCGGCCGAGGGCACGGGCACGCCGGGGGCGGACGAAGGCACGGCGGGCACCGACGCGGCGGACGCGGACGCGGCGCAGGGGGGCACGGGCACGCCTGGTGCGGCGGCCGGAGGCGAGCCGGAGGCGACGGCGACGCCGTAGCGGGCCGCGCCACGACGCATGACCGGTACGGCGGGGCACCGCGCCCCGTCGCCGGCGGAACCGATCGGCCCGGGCGCCCGCCGCCCGGGCCGTTGCTATCATTCCCCCTGCCATGAGCACCATCGACGACGTCCGCGACCGCATCGACATCGTCGAGGTCGTGGGCGAGTACGTGGCGCTCAAGCGCGCCGGGCGCATCTACCGCGGCCTGTGCCCGTTCCACGACGAGCGCACTCCGAGCTTCGTCGTGTACCCCGACAGCGGCAACTGGCGCTGCTTCGGGGCGTGCGCCACCGGCGGCAACGCGTTCGACTTCGTGATGCGCGTCGAGAACATCGACTTCCGGGCCGCGCTCGAGATCCTGGCCCGGCGCGCCGGCGTGGTGCTGGCGCCGCCGTCGCCGGCCGCGGCGAAGCGCGAGAGCGAGCGCGACCGCATGCTGGCCGCCACCGCGGCGGCGGTGGACTTCTACCACGCGCAGCTCATGCGCGGCGCGGCGGCGGACCCGGGGCGGGCGTACCTGCGAGCCCGCGCGTTCGGGGCCGACGTGGCCCAGGCCTTCCAGCTCGGCTGGGCGCCGGCGGCCGGCACGGCGTTGGTCGAGCACCTGACGGCGCGCGGCTTCGGGCCGGACGCGCTCGTGGCGGCGGGGCTGGCGCGTCCGCGCGAGGGCGGCGGGGGGGTGTTCGACCTCTTCCGCGGCCGGCTGATGATCCCCATCCACGACGCGCGCGGCCACGCCATCGGGTTCGGCGCGCGCACGCTCGACCCCGACGGCGTCCCGAAGTACCTGAACTCGCCGCAGTCGCCGATCTTCGACAAGGGCCACATGCTCTTCGGGCTGCACCGTGCGGCGCGCGCGATCCGCGCGGGGGGCGTGGCGGTGGTCGTCGAGGGCTACACCGACGTCATCCGTGCCCACGCGGCGGGCTTCGACAACGTGGTGGCGAGCCTCGGGACGGCCCTGACCGAGCACCAGGTGAAGCTGCTGAAGCGGTTTGCCGGCGTGATCGTGCTGGCGCTGGACGCCGACGCCGCGGGGCAGGCGGCGACGCTCCGCGGGCTCGAGGTGGCGCGCGAGGCGGCGGCAGGCGACGTCGTGCCGGTGCCGACGGCGTCGGGCATGGTGCGCTACGAGCACCGGCTGGACGTCGAGCTGCGTGTGGCCGCGCTGCCGCCGGGGCGCGACCCCGACGACGTGATCCGCGCCGACCCCGAGACGTGGCGCGCGGCCGTCGCGGCGGCCAAGCCGCTGATGGCGTACCTGTTCGACGCCCTGACGGCCGACCTCGACCTGACCGAGCCGCGCGGCCGGATCAAGGCGGCCGATCGCCTGATCCCGGTGATCGCCGACATCCCCGACGTTGTGGGCCGCAGCGCCTGGCTGTCGCGGCTGGCGGCGCTGATCCAGATCGACGAGCGCGATCTGGCGGCGCGGCTGCCGGCGGCAGGCGGGGGCGGGCGCGGCGGCGCGCCGCGGCCGTCCGGCGAAGGGCGGCGTGCGGGTGGGGCGACGGCCGCGGCGGGCGGGGCCGGCGGTGCGTCGGCGGCCCCCTGGGGCGGTGCGTCGTCCGCGGCGGGTCCCGGCCGCGCGCAGCGGCGTGCTCGACCCTCGAGCCCTGGGCCGGGACCTGCCGGCGGCGGGATCGACGGCGGCGCGATCGACGGCGGAGGGCCGGACGACGACGTGGGCGATGTCGCCGACGCCACGGTCTACGGCGACCGCGCCGGGACCGACGTCGGCGCGCCACCGGACTGGGCCGCGGAGGCCGTGCCGCTCGACCTCGACGCGGTGGAGGGACTGCCACCGGAGGTCCCTCTGGAGGTCGAGGCGGCCGGACTGGAGCCGCGCGCGGCGCGGGGCGGGGCGGCCGGCGGCGCGGCGGACGAAACGGCGGCGAGCCGCCGGCATCCCCCCACGGCAGAGGCGGCCGCACCGTCCGCCCCGCCCCGCGACACCGTGGCGGCATGGCTGCTCGGGATGCTGCTGGTCGACCCGCGCCGGCTGCGCGCGCTCGACCGGTCGCTCGACGCCGGCGGGCAGCCGCCGCTCGGCCCGGACGACTTCGGCCATCCGATGGAGCACGACCTGCTCGAAGCGGTCCGCTACGCCTCGCGCGGCGCCCCGCCGCCCGATGCGCCGGCCGAGCACCGGCTGGACGCGCTGCCCGACGGCCACGCCGCGCACGCCAACGTCCTCATCGCGCGCGCCGCGGGGGACCCGCCGATGGACGAGCCGCGCCTGGCCGACGCGCTGCGCGCCACCGTGCTGCGCCTGCGCAAGCGGGCGATCGAGCGGGCGCTGCCGGCCCTGCGCTTCCGGCAAGCCGAGGCCGAGCGGACCGGGCAGGCCGAGCTGCAGGATGCGCTCGACCGCGAGGTTCGCCTGCGGATCGAGCAGCTCGCGGCGGTGACCCGGCTGCTCGCGCCGCCGGTGGACGCCGACGGCGGCAAGGTCGACGCGGCGACGCGGGGCTGAGCGGCGCGGAGCCGGGCGACCGTCGCGAAATCGGGCCCTTGATGGCGGGGACAAGTCGCAGAGGTCGCCCCGTTGACCAACGCGTGTGGATGCCTGGGAGTCCGCGCTCCCGGGAACGGCGTCTTCGTCGACGCGAGGTGCCAAGCCCTCCGCCACGACCAGGTCCTGGCCTTCTACGGCTTCGACCGCGAGCCGGTGCTGGATGTCCCTGCTGGCGCTTGCCGACCAAGCGGCACGCCGGCTACCAGTCTGTCGGACACACGATGCGGTAGTTGGATGCCACCAACACCAGGTCAAACAGGTTCACGAGACCATCCAGGTTGATGTCGGCCCGGGAGCCGCCAGGCGCCGGGTTGCCGTACTCGGCCGCCACGGCCACCAGGTCCAGCAAGTCCACCCGGTCATCGCGCACCACGTCGCCGCCACGCAGAGAGGCCGATCGGACGTCCTGGGAGCCGCCGCCCACCACATCCAGGTCGCCGCCGGCACACAGGTAGCCTGCGATATCAGCCCGGAGCGCCATGCGGCCTGGGGGCACACCGGCCAGCTCGAAGCCGCCGTCGGCACCAGAGATGGCCGATGGTGTGCCGTTGACGGCAATAACCACCCCCGCCGCGTTCGACCGACCCTGGAGATACACTCGCCCGCGCACCATCGCCGCCCCCGGCACCGTCGGCTCAGGGGTGGGCAATGCCACGGTGGGCGTCGGCGCCATGATGGTGGACGTGCGCGGGACGCTGGTGCTGGGCGGCGGGGTGGCGGCGGCCAGGTTCACCGGAACCAGCACCGGCCCGCTGGTGACGCGCATAGCCTGATTGCAGTTGGAAGGCTTGTGGATGGACATTCGATACCACAGGACCAGCGATTGATCCTGGATTGGCTCACCGTTGACCCATTGGCCCGGGAAGTCGACCTGCCGTTGGGCCGGCAGGTCGATGGCGCCTTGGCCTGAGACGCGGCGCAACGCCCAACCCGCCGCGCCCTGCAACCCGCCAGCCGGGCGCAGCGCCCAACCGGTGTCGTCGTCCAACACGCGCCACTTGTCGCCATCGGGGCTCGTCGGCGACTCCGTGCTGAACTGGCCCTCTTGGATCGGGCGGCGCCAATCGCCGTCCCAATACTCGAAGCGATCGCCGCCGGCTGGCCCGGGAGCCACTTCCAGGCGCCAGTAGATGTGATAGGTATGTGGCCCCTCCATGCCGGGCCCGAAGACGGTCATCGTAGGCTCCAGCAGACCATCGGCCTTGAAGCGCCAGCTCATGTCGTAGCGATAGGAGCTGCATTGGGGCCAGTTGCTCATCTGGAAGGTCTGGGCCAGCTCGAGGCCGTCAGCATCCCGGCGGACCGACACCGGGCCCACGGCGGGGATCATCTGGCTTCCCAGCTCGTCCAACAGCGTGAAGCCGCTGTAGTCGACGTCGATCTGCGGCAGGCTGCCGCTGGTCAGCGCCGCCAGGCCACGGTAGGTCACGTCACTGACCCGCAGCCCATCGGTCGGTGTCGTCTCGTAACATACATGCCAGCCGGCTTCATCCAGGCAAACGGTAGGAGCAGCCCGGACCATCGTCCCACTGCCCAGCCAGAGCAGGCCGCTGGCGGCCGCCAGCGTCGCCACCCATGCCATCGACCGGCGCATGCCCATGGGCGACCGGAGGTTGAAGCAGCGCCAGCCCCAGGGTGCGCCGGTCATCGGTCCGCCTCGTGCCGCAGCGAGCTGCGCCAAAACACGTCCACGACCTGTTGGTTGTCCACGTCGACGATGACCACGAGCCGGTCGCCGTCGCCGAAGCGATCGATCTCCCCTGCCGGTGCCAGATCCACCAGCACGCACCAATGGGTGGCGCATGGGCCGCTGGCCTGGCGGGTGCCCACCGGACCCATGGTCACCTCGTAGTCGCGGCCGCCCAAAGCGCGCCCTACCCGCGCGTCAGCGTAGATGACGGCCATGGTCGCCTCGGCCAGGGTGCCCGTGAGGGCCGGTGCCGCCGCCGACAAGACCTGCACGTCCAACAACGCCTTGGCTGCCAGGTCCACCGTGACAACCACGGTGGTGGCGTCGGTGTGATCGTAGATCTCCACCTGGCGACAGTCGTCGCCTCGACACTGACTACCCGGCAGGGCCGGGTCCCGGGCGACGGCCGGGAAGGCGTGCAGCACGGTGTAGCGCTTGTCGGCCAGCAAATCGGAGAGGGTTGCCTCGCTCGCCGCCCCACTCAGCGGCACCTCGCCCCCGGCCACGTCCACCGCGTAGGGCAGGCGCCCGGAAAGCGCCAGATCTTGCGCCGCCATGGCCATGGCGTCCGGCACGGCGGCGACGGTAGCGGTCGGCACCGGTTCGGGCCCTGCCGAGTTCGCGGGTGCTTCTCTCGCCCCGCCCTTGGTCTGGCACGAGGTCAGGAGCAACGCCGAGCCGGCCACAACCAGCACCGCGGGACGGCGTATCGAGCGCCCTGAGCAGCCCCGCTCGGCATGGGCGACGTCGCTCCCCCATCGCTTCATGGGCCTATGATACCTCGCTTGTCAAGCCGTTGCCTGACGATCGTGGGGATAGGCCAGTTGAGAAGACCTCAGCCGCTGGCCCGCCTCCGGCGATGCCAAGTCAGGTCAGCGTGATCTCACGCGCACCGCTTCACGATCGGGCCTGCCTATGGGCACTTCGCCTCCACATTCGCCGATAGACACGGCCGTGATCGGCTCTGTCCGTCAACCAGGGCGACCACGGCGCGGCGCCATGCGTCACCGCGGCGATCCTGGGGGCGCGGCACGAGCATCGCGGCCCACCGCGATCTGATCGGCGATCGCCCGCGCCACCTCGGCGCTCCCGTTCATCGGCAGCCGCACCGCCGTTCGGGGCGGGTCGAGCGGGGCGACGACGCGGTCCCACACCTCGGCCGTCAGGTCGCCCGCGGGCAGGATGCGGTGGCGCGCGTGGTCGCGCACGCCGTCGAGCAGGATCTCGGCCTCGACGAAGCCCGGGCGCGGCAGCGAGACGATCGGCACGCCCTCGCGCAGCGCCTCGGAGAACGTGCTGAAGCCCGGCTTGCCGAACATGCGCCCCGCCACCGGCATCAGGTCGACCGGGCGCCAGCACGGGTCGTCGACGCGCACGAGGTTGGGCAGGTCCGGCGCCGCCCGGTCCCACGTGACGAACTGCCACTCGGGGTGTGCCGCGAGGCGGCCGTAGGGCAGCGACGCCAGCCCCAGCCCGCCGAACGTGACGAGGGCGATGCGCGCGCGCGGGGCGGTGAGCCCCCAGCGGGCGCGGACCGCCGCCGCGGGCCAGCGCGGCGTGCCGCCGGTGAGGCCGACGGGCGTGACGTGCGGGAACGAGGCCGTCGGCTCGCACAGCGGGGGCCGAAAGAGCCGGTCGCACGCGGCATGGCACGCGGCGATCCAGTCGGCGACCTCCGCGAACGGGCCGCCCCACGCGCGGTAGATGAAGTCCCACGCGAAGTTGCTGACCATCCAGCCCGGCACGCCGGCCGCCCGGGCGATCCGCGGCGCGAGCGGCGGGATGTCGCCGACGACGAGGTCGACACCGGCCGCGCGGGCGAACGCGGCCTCCTCGGCCACCACGCGCGGCGCGTCCGACCGATAGCGCTCGAGCGCGGCGAGCGTGGCGGGCAGGTCGTTGGTCAAGCTGTCGGGCTGGACCACGCCGACGTCGAGCGCCACCGGCCGGATCTCGAAGTCGCCCGGCACGTAGGCCTCGAGCAGCCAGCGCGGGGCGGTCGTGGCGAAGATCAGGCGCACGTCGGGCCGCGCGGCGCGCACGCACGCGGCGATCGACGCCAGGCGCGTGGCGTGGCCGTAGCCGTGCGTGGTGACGGCGAGGTAGAGCGTGGGGGGGTGCGGGGCGGGAGTGGGGGCGGGCATGGGGGGTGATCATAGCAGCGGCTGCGCCCGCGACGGACGCGGCGGAACGGCCACAGGCTTTCGGACCATGCGCGATCATCTATCTTTACCTCCTGTCGGCGTGTCAAGGTACCGTGAGACATGTAACGACGAGCCGCTCGGCATGGTCGCCAGCGGCGCCGTAGGCGACGTGGAAGTGAACTTGAGCGGCAGGCATGACATCGCCCGCGGGTTCACGGGTCAGCTGCGGTTCGTCGCGGCTGACGACATCGCCTTCACGACGTGGTTCGACGTCGCCGATGTCACCGTGTGGGTGGATACCGAGCGGCTCGAAGTGCGGGCCAGCCTCGGTACGACAGTGACCGTGACGGTCGTGCCGCCCGGCGGTGCAGGCACGCGTCATGCGGTGACGTTCTCGCGCCCGGTCCACTTCTCCGCGCCCTTCCGCTGCCCGGATTGCCCTCGCCTGGAGCCGGGGACCGCCGTGACCGTGACCAAGAGAGGTGCGCTGCCGGCACTGGACTCGGTGTGGGCAGGCCGCGTGCCGCCCGTTGGTCGCCCGTTGCGGCCGCGGGCCGGCGACGTCGTGCGGGTGACGGTGCGTGGGGCGGGGGGCTGCCGACGGGCGGTTCCGGTTCACGCCAAGCGACGTCCCGGCTCGCGAGGGCTGGTCGCTCGCCGACGTGCGGCATCTCGAGCTCGTGCTGCCGCTGGATGACGGCCACGAGATCGTCGCCGAAACCCACCTTGGGTGGTCGGCGCCGTCGCAGCGCCTGTTCCTTCCGTTCGCGCTGCGCGCAACGCCACCGGGGCGCCGACCACCCCCATGGCCGAATTCGCCACAGGTATGCTGGACCGATCGCCGCCGAAGTCGATCAATAGGCACCGTCGACTCGATGCTACAATCGTGGGGCGAACCGCTGCGCGCACCGTGCCTGCGGCGAGCGGCGCGGAGGCACCGGAGGAGGTCGTCGTGCCAACTCCATTCCCGGGCATGGACCCGTTCCTGGAGCAAGCCGGCGTTTGGGAAGAGTTCCACACCCGCCTCATCGTCGCCATCGCCGACGAGCTCGGTCCGCGGCTCCGGCCGCGTTACCGCGTCTCGGTCGAACAGCGGGCCTATCTGGCCGTGGATGCGCCGCCGGAGCTGGTCGGCAAGCCGGACGTGCTGATCATCGCCCCGGCCGCGCCACCGCTCGCGACGCTGCCCGCGACGGCATCGACGCCGCCGACCGCCGGTGCACGGGCCCTCGTGGCCGAGCTGCCGATGCCCGGCGAGGTCGTCGAACGTTTCCTCGAGGTCCGCGACGTCGCCACCAGCCACGTGATCACCGTGATCGAACTGCTGTCGCGCTCGAACAAGCTCGCCGGCGATGGGCGCTGGCAGTACGAGCGCAGGCGGCTCGCCGTGCTGGCCAGCGCCACGCACCTGGTCGAGATCGACCTCTTGCGGGCCGGCACGCCGATGCCGATGCGCCTGCCGCCTGGCAGCGGACCGGAGGACTACCGCATCGTCGTAAGCCGCGCCTGGGACCGCCCGAAGGCCGAGGTCTTCCTCTTTGGGCTCCGCGAGCGCATCCCCGACCTGGCCCTGCCGCTCGTGCGGGGCGACGCGGAGCCGCGCGTCGCGTTGAACGACCTCGTCCACGCGGTCTACGAGCGCGCCGGGTTTGACCTGGTGGTAGCCTACGACGAGGACCTGCGCCCGCCCGCCGATGCGCGGGACCAGGCGTGGATCCGGCAGGTGGTCGCGGGATCCGCGGCAGGGCCGTGAGCTCCCGGCCGCCATGGCCACCGCCCCACCCGCTTCCCCATCCCCATCCCCTGTGCTGGATTAGCCCCCACGCGCCGAGCCCGGCGCGCGCCCCTCGCGCCGGAGCCCGCCTTGCGCTTCGAGTTCGCCTCCATCGTCGTGCGGCTGGTGCGCTTCCTCGCCCCGTACCGGGCGCGGGTGAGCGTGCAACTGGTGGCGCGCAACCTGCGTCACGGGGAAAAGACTGGAGCAGAATGATGCCTACGACTGCTCCCGACCCAGGCCGAGCTGCTCGTAAAGTCCAGGCGTCTTGGGACCTATGTAGAGCAGGAGGATGACTTCCTCATCGTCCAGCACCCGATAGACCAGCCGGTGGCCACGTGGCAGCCAGACGCGGAAGTAGCCAGGGTGCGCGGCTGACGGCGTGACAGAACGTTCGTTCCGTTTCGGCGCTGAGGCTGCCCGGGCGGCGGGTGGCAGATCCTGGGAGCGCCGGCTTCCAGCCGGCAAGATGCCGGCGCTCCCAGGAAGCCCTTCGAT
>WBZR01001101.1_pt1 | contig 36243 bp, 23 predicted proteins | sample 5204231 | NCBI WGS metagenome assembly WBZR01 (sample SAMN12412403, study PRJNA552823) | activated sludge metagenome | isolation source: activated sludge from anammox sidestream of wastewater treatment plant... | place: USA: Virginia | collected 2017-08 | reverse complement strand
ACACGTCTATAATCGCCGAAGGCAGGCTGTCCATGGCTCACCTCTTCTTGGCGGAAGAATCTGAGCCGAGGGTAGCCTGCTTGCTTATGTCTTGTCTACCCAACCCTCAAATGGACAAAGTCGAGCTGAGGACTCGTCAAACAACAAGGCCGCTGCTGGGAACGCCGGCATCTTGCCGGCCTGCGTCGTCCGATGCCGCCTGGAAGGCGGCGCTCCCAGGGTGGGTTGTTTCTTGGCGACTCCTAACCTTCCCGCGCCGCCCGTGTCATCATAGGGAGGCCATGCCGCGCCGGCCCGAACCGCCGCCGACCCGCCCGAAGGAGCGCCCCGCCATGTCGCATCCCCAGCCCTCGACATTCCGACCCACCGATGGGGCGCGCCGGTCTGGACTCGCCCTCGTCCTCATCCCCGCCGCGCTGCTCGCCGCCGCCGCGCTGTGGACCCGCCTCGCCTCGGCCCAGGCGCCGGCGCCTGCCGACCTCGCCGCCACCCAGGTCCACCTGCCGGCGATGGCCGTCGCGGGCCTGCCGGGGTGCGAGACGCGCGTCGAGGTCCAGAACGCCGGCACCACGCCCGCCAAGGCCATCCTCGTCGTGTGGGACGGCAAGGCCGCCTCGGCGTGCTCGCCCGACGCGACCGGGCCGCTCAAGGTCGAGTGCACCGGGCTCATCCGCCCGGGCGGCACGTGGAACCTGGGCAACCAGCAGATCCCGATCGGCAGCGCCAGCGGCACGCTGTTCAGCGTCACTGCCGCTTCGTTCAGCGAGCTCGGCCTGCCGGCGCCCGGTGGCGTCGACGACATCGCGGCCGACTACCTGTGCGAGCAGCTCTTCTTCGGCGTGGTCGGCGACGCCGACGACTACCGCCGGTTCAAGCGCGCCTTCGACCTGGGCCTGACCTACGCCGACGTGCCGCTGGCGGCCGTGGCCGGCGCGCCGCTGGCCGTGCAGGTCGAGCGGCGCTGCTTGCCGGACGCCGCCGGCGGCACCGGCATGGGCGCGGCCTACGAGGGCGTGCCGGGCACGGCGCTGGGCCGCCCGCGGGCCGACGGCCGGCACGCCTATGCCGTCCCGCTTGCGGCGGCCGACGCCGACGGGCGCACGACCCGGCTCAGCATCCAAAACGCCGGCTTCGACTGCGCCACCGTCGAGGTGTGGTACCGGCCGTGGGGCGACGCGCCGGACAGCCCGTGCGACGTGCGGTCGGTCAAGTGCGTGACGCTGACGATCGCGCCGGGCGAGGCCGAGGCGCTCAACCCGGCCCGGTGGTGCGGCAGCCCGGGTCAGACCGGGTCGGTGTGGCTCGAGAGCGACGGCCCGCTCGCCGCCGTCGCCGACACGCGTGGGCCGGCCGCGCTGGCCAGCTACGTCGCCGCGCCGGGCGACGACGGCGCCGCGTCCGCGGCGCTCGTCGCGCCCATCGCCATGCCGCCCGCCGACGCCCACGGGCGCCGGTCGTTCCGGCGCGTGCACGTCCAGAACCTCGACGCCGACCGCATGGCCGCGATCCGGCTGCTGGCCGTCGACACCGGCGGCGACGTCGTGGCCACCGACGCGCGCGAGGCCTGCCCGCGCGGCGGGACGACGTTCAACCTCGAGGCCCTGGCGCTGCCGCCGGCGTGGACGGGCAGCGTGCGCGTCGAGGCCCTGGCCGCAGGCGGGGGGCCGGCCGTACCGCTGCCGATCGCCGCCGTGCTGGACCTGCGCGGGCGCATGGCGGACGCGTCGCCGGCGGACGGCATCCAGCTCTCGGCCGTGCCGGCCGTCGGCGGGATCGGCCGGCCCGACGGACCCGGGATCGTGGCGCTGCCGTGGCTGCGCAAGGGCCGCGGCGCGGGCGATGCGGCCGAGATCATGGTGCACAACCGGGTGACCGTGCCGGGCTACACCGACTTCGTGATGTTCATCTTCGACGCCAACGGGCTCCTGGACTTCACGTGCCAGAAGCTCGGGGCCGGCCAGGTCGAGCACATCGACCTCCAGCGCTGGGGGTTCGTCAACACGGGCTTCAACGGGTCGGCGATCGTCAGCGCGGCGTTTTGGGAGCACGACGTCTTCGATCCGGCCGGCGCGCACGTCCGCAACGCCGTCGGGCTCGGCGCCGTGGTGATGGAACGCACCGCCGTCGCGGCCTCCGGCGCCGCGGCGTTCGCCTTCCGCCGCCCGGCGGGCGCACCGCCGATCGTGAGCTTGCGGGCGTTGTGCGGCAGCCCTCCGCTGCTGCCGACGCCCACGCCCGCGGCGCCGCCGACGCGGGTGCCTTCCCCCACGCCCGAGCGACCGCCGACGGCGGCGCCGACCGTCCGCCTCGCGCTCCCGTGGGCGTCGGGGGGCGCGGCGCCATGACCGCGCGGGGCGCGTGATCGCGGCCCGCCGTTCCCCCGTTGACCCACCACGCCATCACGCCGCGACAGGCGGGCGGTGGGGAAGGGCGAAGCGTCCGCCGACGAGCCGTGTGGCGGAGGACGAGGGATGTTCCGGCGGATGCTTCGCCCCAACGCGTGGGCGGGCATGGTGGCTGGCGCGGCCGCGGCGACCCACGGCCCCCGCCGCCCCGACATCGTGCATAATTGGGGCGTGAGCCTCCCTGTCACCCGCCTTCCCTGCCCGCCGTGTCCCGCGCGGTGGCGATTTCGCGTCATACCTTCCCCGGATCCGTCGCGCGGCCCGCGCTGCGCGCGCGCCCGCCGACCCGTCCGCTCAGCCCAGGAGCAGCACCGTTGAACACCCACGCGCATGACACCGACGCCGGACCGCTGGCCCCCGTCCACACCAACGGCAACACCGCGCCGTCCGACGCGCACGGCTGGCAGCGCGTCAGCGCACGCCCCGTGCCCGTGCTGCGGCTGACGCTCGAACACTACCGCCACGCCACCGGCGCCGACCACTACCACCTGGCGTGCGACGACGAGCACCGCGCCTTCAGCGTCCGGTTCCGCACCATCCCCACCGACAGCACCGGTCTGCCGCACATCCTCGAGCACGTCGTCTTGTGCGGCAGCGAGCGCTACCCCGTGCGCGATCCCTTCTTCAACATGCTCCGCCGCAGCCTCAACACGTTCATGAACGCCATGACCGGCAGCGACGGCACGTACTATCCGTTCGCCACCCAGGTCGAGAAGGACTTCGACAATCTCCTCGGGATCTACCTCGACGCCGCCTTCCGACCCATCCTCGACCCGCTGGACTTCAACCAGGAAGGCTTCCGGCTCGAGCCGGCCGGCCTCGGGGGGGACGAGGCCGGTGAGGCGGGCGGCCCTGCTGCCGGCGGCCCCGAGGGCGCCACGGCCAACGGCCGCGGCGCCGCCGCGGCCGGCAGCGACCCCGGCCCGGACGGCTGGGCGTTCAAGGGCATCGTCTACAACGAGATGAAGGGCGCGCGCGCCAACGCGGACAGCCAGGTGTACCAGGCCTTGACCAGGGCGCTCGTGCCGGCCACGCCATACCGGTTCGACTCCGGCGGCGACCCGGCCGTCATCCCCGAGCTGCGGCACGCCGACCTCGTCGCCTTCCATCGCCGGCACTACGCCGCCGCCAACGCGTGCTTCGCCACCTACGGCAAGCTCGACGTGGCGGCGCTGCACGCGCGGTTCACCCCGTACCTCGTCGCCCGGCCCGGCCACCCGGTCACGATGCCGCCGCCCCAGCCCCCGCTGGCCAGCCCGGCCACCGTCGACGTGCCGGTGCCGCTCGAGCCCGAGCAGGACCCGCGCGACGTCACAGTCGCGCGCCTGGCGTGGCTGTGGCACGCGCCGATGGACCTGCCCGAGATGCTGCTCGGCGACCTCCTCGACCACCTGCTCCTGGGCCACGCCGGCGCACCGCTGCGGCGCGCCCTCGAGTCGAGCGGCCTCGGCCGGGCGCTCGGGTGGAGCGGCTACGGCGACATCGGGCGCAACGGGCTGTTCATGGCCGCGCTGAAGGGCATGGACCCCGCCGACTACCCCAAGTTCGAGCCGCTCGTCGTGGGCTGCCTCGCCGGGGTGGCGCGCGACGGCTTCGACCCCGCGGAGGTGCGCGCCGCGCTGCACCAGCTCGAGCTGTCGCGGCGCACCATCACCGGCGACCGCTTCCCGTTCGGGCTCGAGCTCGGCATGCGCGTCCACGAGGCCTGGGGCCTCGGCCTCGACCCCCTGGGCTTCCTCGACATGGAGGCCGAGCTGGCGCGCCTGGCCGAGCGCGCGGCGACGCCCGGCTTCCTCGAGGCCGTCGTGCGCGCGCGGCTGCTCGACAACCCCCACCGCGTGCTCATCCTGGCCCGGCCCGACGCCGGGTTCAACGCACGCGAGGCCGCCGCCGAGCGGGAGCGGCTGGCCGCGCGCGTCGCGGCGCTCGACGCCGACACACGGGCGCGCCTCGCGGCCGACGCCGCCGCGCTCGCCGAGCGCCAGGCCCACGCCGACGACCCGTCGGTGCTGCCCGACCTCGACCTGGCCGACATCCCCGCCGTGCAGCGCTGGGCGAGCGGCACACCCCCGCAGGCCGGGCTGACGGTGTACGAGACCGGCACCAACGGCATCCTGCACCAGGTCGCGGCGCTGCCGCTCGGGGGGCTCTCGGACGACGAGGTGCGCCTGCTGCCGCTCCTCACCGCCACCGTCGGCGCGCTCGGCGTCGGCGCGCTGGACTACGCGCGCTACGCGGCGCGCCTCAACGCAATCTGCGGCGGCATCAGCGCGTGGAGCGACCTGCGCGCCCCGCGCGACGACCACCACGGGGTCGAGGGGCACCTCTTCTTCGAGGTGTCGGGCCTGGCACGGATGGGCGGCGCGTACGCCGGCCTGATCAGCGAGGCGCTGGCCGGCCAGCGGTTCGACGAGCACGCCCGGCTGCGCGAGATCGTCGAGCGGTCGCTGGCCGGGCTGCAGCAGCGCGTCGAGTGGGCCGGGCACGGCCTGGCGTCGCAGGCGGCCGCGCGCGGCTTCGGCGGCCAGGCCGGGCTGTGGCACGGCCTCGACGGCCTGGGCCGACTGGCGTGGCTCAAGCAGCTCGACCAGCGCATCCGCGCCGGCGAGCCGGCCGTGGCCGAGCTCGCCGCGGACCTTGCGGCGCTGTGGGCCAAGCTCCGCGGCCGCCCGGTGACGCTCGCCCTGATCGGCGACACCGCCGCCGACGCGGCGCACCAGGCCGAGGTGCTGCGGGCGTGGGACGGTTGGGCGCTGGCGGAGGGCTTCGCGGCCGGCGCCCGGCGCATCCCGGCGCCCGCGCCCTTCGACGCCGCGCCGGTGGCGTACACCACGGCCACGCAGGTCAACCACTGCGCGACGGCGTTCCCCACCGTGGGGTACGACCACCCCGACGCGGCCGCGCTGGCCGTGGGCGCGCGCTACCTCACGTGGAACTACCTGCACCCGCGCATCCGCGAGCAGGGCGGCGCCTACGGCGGCGGCGCGAGCTGCGACACGCAGGCCGGCACGTTCAGCCTGACGAGCTACCGCGACCCGCGCCTGACGGCGACGCTCGACGACATGGCCGCCGGCGTGCAGTGGCTGGCGCGCATCGACGACGACGAGCGCCTGCTGCGCGAGGCCATCCTCGACCACATCGGCACGCTCGACCGCCCGCGCAGCCCCGCCGGCGAAGGCCGGCGCCGGTTCGTCGGCGACCTGGTGGGCTACGGGCCGGACGTCGTCAACGACTACCGCCGCCGCGTGCTGGCGGTGACCCCCGCGGCGATCCGCGCGGCGGCCGAGCGCTGGCTCCAGCCCGAGCGGGCGGCGCGGGCGGTGGTCTCGAGCGAGGCGCTGGTGGCGGCGGCGGGGCTGGGGTGGGAGACGGTGGCGCTGTAGGGATTCGATCGGATTCGGGAATCGGAGGGCAACCGATGGACATGACACACGACGGGCCGCATGACGGCGGCACGGCCGCGGTGAACGGCGCCGGCGAGCACGCCGGGCGCGAGACCGGCACGTTCCGGGTCAAGGCCGGGATGGCCGCGATGCTGAAGGGCGGGGTGATCATGGACGTCACCACCGCCGAGCAGGCCAAGATCGCCGAGGACGCCGGGGCCGTGGCGGTGATGGCGCTCGAGCGCGTGCCGGCCGACATCCGCGCGCAGGGCGGCGTGGCGCGGATGGCCGACCCCGACAAGGTCCTCGAGATCATGGCGGCCGTGACCATCCCGGTGATGGCCAAGGCCAGGATCGGGCACTTCGTCGAGGCGCAGGTGCTGCAGGCGCTCGGCGTCGACTACATCGACGAGAGCGAGGTGCTGACGCCGGCCGACGAGGCGCACCACATCGACAAGACGGCGTTCACGGTGCCGTTCGTGTGCGGCTGCCGCGACCTCGGCGAGGCGCTGCGGCGGATCGGCGAGGGGGCGGCGATGATCCGCACCAAGGGCGAGGCCGGCACGGGCGACATCGTCGAGGCCGTGCGACACGCGCGGGCGGTGCTCGGCGACATCCGCCGGCTGGCGTCGCTGCGGCCCGACGAGCTGCCGGCGGCGGCCAAGGCGCTCGGTGCGCCGCTGGCGCTGGTGCACGACGTGGCGGCCACGGGCCGGCTGCCGGTGGTCAACTTCGCCGCGGGCGGCGTGGCCACGCCGGCCGACGCGGCGCTGATGATGCAGCTCGGCGTCGACGGGGTGTTCGTGGGGTCGGGGATCTTCAAGAGCAGCGACCCGGCGCGGCTGGCGCACGCCGTGGTCCGCGCGGTGACGCACTTCGACGACCCGGCGGTCTTGGCCGACGTCAGCCGGGGCCTGGGCGAGGCGATGCGCGGCCGCGCGGCGGCGGCGATCCCGGCACCGGAGCGGCTGGCGGAGCGCGGCTGGTGAAGCGGGTCGGCGTGCTGGCGCTGCAGGGCGACGTCGCGGAGCACGCCGGCGCGCTGGCGCGCTGCGGCGTGGCCGCCGTGCGGGTCCGCCGGCCGGCGGACCTGGCGGGGTTGGACGCGCTGGTGCTGCCGGGCGGCGAGTCGACGACGATCGGGCAGCTCGCGGTCGACTACGGGCTGGTGCAGCCGCTGCGCGACTTCGTCGCGTCCGGGAAGCCGGTGTGGGGCACGTGCGCCGGCTTGATCCTGCTGGCGCGCGACGCCGGCCACGCCCAGCCGCTGGTGGGGGGGCTGGACGTGCGGGTGGACCGCAACGCGTTCGGCCGGCAGGTCGCGTCGTTCGAGACGGACCTCGACGTGGCGGGGTTGGCCGGCGGCCCGTTCCGGGCGGTGTTCATCCGCGCGCCGGCGGTGGTCGAGGCGGGCCCGGGGGTGGACGTGCTGGCGCGGCTGGACGACGGGCCGATCGTGGCGGTGCGGCAGGGGGCGATCCTCGGCACGGCGTTCCACGCCGAGCTGGGCGACGACTTGCGGGTGCATCGGTTGTTCTTGGGGATGGGGGAACCGAATGTGGATGCCCCCTGACGTCCCCGACGGCCGGGGGCACGCGTGGGCGGCCGGCGAGCGCGACAAGGCGGGGTAGCGATCGACCGATCTCCCGCTGAACGAAGCCGCCCTCCTCGCCGGCAGCCGCATGCCGCCCCTTCCCGCCTCCGCCCCGCGCCCAGCCGGCGCCCCGACAGACCACGGTCCGAGATTGGTCCCGCTCGGGGCGTGTGCTACACTAGCGCCCGCGGCCTGCCGGCCGTTCGAGGGTGCGCGTCGGCACCCTCTTTCCATGTTTGGCACGCACCACAACAGGGTCCGCGGGAGGGCAACAAGGCATGGGTGGGCAAGGAGAGCAGCCGGGTCGGTTCGGACTGGGCGCGCACGGCCTGGCGCCGACACGCGACGTCTACTGGAATCTCTCGGTCGCCGAGCTCGTCGAGCAGGCCCTCCGCCGCGGCGAGGGCCGGCTGGCGGCCACCGGCGCGTTCGTCGCCGCCACCGGCGAGCACACCGGGCGCTCGCCGCAGGACCGCTTCGTGGTGCGCGAGCCGTCGACCGAGGCCGACATCTGGTGGGGCGAGGTCAACGTCCCCATCGCCCCCGAGGCCTTCGACCGCCTGCACGCCAAGGTCGTGGCCGGGATGAACGCCCGCGACCTCTTCGTGCAGGACCTGCACGCCGGCGCCGACCCCGCCTACCGCATCGGCGTCCGCGTCGTGTCCACCCGCGCCTGGGCCAGCCTCTTCAGCTGGAACATGTTCCTGCCGTCGGCGCTCGACCGCGCCGCCGCGTTCCAGCCCGACTGGACCGTGCTGCACGCCCCCGAGGTCGTCGCCGACCCCGGCACCGACGGCACGCGCACCGGCACCTTCATCGTGCTCGACTTCGCCCGCCGGATGGTCATCATCGGCGGCACCGGCTACGCCGGCGAGATCAAGAAGTCGATCTTCGCCGTCATGAACCACCGGCTGCCCGCCCTCGGCGTGCTGCCGATGCACTGCTCGGCCAACGTCGACACGCGCGGCGACGACACCGCCCTCTTCTTCGGCCTCTCCGGCACCGGCAAGACCACCCTCAGCGCCGACCCCCACCGCCCGCTGATCGGCGACGACGAGCACGGCTGGAGCGACCACGGCGTCTTCAACTTCGAGGGCGGGTGCTACGCCAAGGTCATCCGCCTCTCGGCCGCCGGCGAGCCCGAGATCTACCGTGCCACGGAGCGCTTCGGCACGATCCTCGAGAACGTCGTCCTCGACCCCGTCACCCGCGTGCCCGACTACGACGACGACCGCCTGACCGAGAACACCCGCTCTTCGTACCCGCTGGCCAGCCTCGGCAACGTCGTGCCCACCGGCCTGGGCGGCCACCCGCGCAACGTCGTGTTCCTCACCGCCGACGCCTTCGGCGTGCTGCCGCCCATCGCGCGCCTCACGCGCGAGCAGGCGATGTACCACTTCCTCAGCGGCTACACCGCCAAGGTCGCCGGCACCGAGCGCGGCGTCACCGAGCCCAAGGCCACCTTCAGCACGTGCTTCGGCGCCCCGTTCCTGCCCCGCCACCCCGGCGTGTACGCCGACATGCTCGGCCGGCGCCTCGACGCCCACGACGCCAAGGTCTGGCTGGTCAACACCGGCTGGACGGGCGGCCCGTACGGCGTCGGCCGGCGCATGAGCCTGACCCACACCCGCGCGATGCTGCGCGCCGCCCTGTCCGGCCACCTCGACGGCGTGCCGATGACGCCCGACCCGGTGTTCGGGCTCATGGTCCCGAGCCGCGTGCCCGACGTGCCCGACGCGGTGCTCCAGCCCCGCGGTACCTGGCCCGACCCGGCCGCCTACGACCAGAAGGCCGCCGAGCTGGCCGCGATGTTCAAGAACAGCTTCAAGCGCTTCGAGGACCAGGTGCCCGACGCCGTCCGCCAGGCCGGGCCGCGCTGAGCGGGGCGGCGGGCGGCCCGCGCCGCCCGCCGCCCGGCACGCATGCGGCCGGCAGGCCCGGCGCGGCCGCGACACGGCACCCGGCCCCCGCGACCACCACCCAATCGAGGAGACACCCCGCGATGGCCTTCGAGACCCTGACGATCCCGGCCGACGGTCAGCCGATCACCGGCGCCGGCGGCCGGCTGGCCGTGCCCGACCGGCCGATCATCCCCTTCATCCTCGGCGACGGCATCGGCGTCGACGTCACGCCGGCCATGCGCGCCGTCCTCGACGCGGCCGTCGCCAAGGCCTACGGCGGCGGGCGGTCGATCGCGTGGGTCGAGGTGCTCGCCGGCGACCGCGCCCAGGCGGCGCGGGGCGAGTGGCTGCCGGCCGAGACGCTCGAGGCGTTCGCCCACTTCCGCGTGGGCATCAAGGGCCCGCTCTCGACGCCCGTCGGCGGCGGCATCCGCAGCCTCAACGTCGCCATCCGCCAGACGCTGGACCTCTACGCCAACGTCCGGCCGGTCTACTACATCCCCGGCCTGCCCAGCCCGGTCAAGACGCCCGAGGCCATGGACATCGTCCTCTTCCGTGAGGCCACCGAGGACGTGTATGCCGGCATCGAGTGGAAGGCCGGCACCCCCGAGGCGCGCAAGGTCATCGACTTCCTCAAGCGCGAGATGGGCGTGACGGCGCTCGACGACCAGGACGCCGACGTGACCGGGGTGGGGATCAAGCCCATCGGCGAGCGCAAGACCAAGCGCCTGGTGCGCAAGGCCATCGACTACGCCCTGGCCCGGGGCCGCAAGAGCGTGACGCTCGTCCACAAGGGCAACATCATGAAGTTCACCGAGGGCGCCTTCCGGGACTGGGGCTACCAGGTGGCCGCCGCGGAGTACGGCGACCGCACCGTCACCGAGGCCGACGTGTGGGACAAGCACGGCGGCCAGGCGCCCGCCGGGCGCGTGGTGATGATGGACCGCATCGCCGACAACATGCTGCAGCAGATCCTGCTGCGCACCGGCGACTACGACGTCCTGGCGCTGCCCAACCTCAACGGCGACTACCTCTCGGACGCCGCCGCCGCGCAGGTCGGCGGGCTCGGCATCGCGCACGGCGGCAACATCGGCGACGACGTGGCGGTGTTCGAGGCCGTGCACGGCACGGCGCCGAAGTACGCGGGGCAGGACAAGGTCAACCCCACGGCCCTCATCCTCTCGGGCGTGATGATGCTCGAGCACCTCGGCTGGGACGAGGCCGCCGCCCGGGTGCGGGCCGGCGTCGCCGCGGCCATCGCCGACGGCGTGGTGACCTACGACCTGGCCCGCCAGCGCGCCGACGCGCGCGAGGTGCGCTGCAGCGCCTTCGCCGCCGCCGTCATCGAAAGGATGTGAGATGAAGACCCCGCTGCACGTCACCGTCACCGGCGCCGCCGGCAACATCGGCTACGCCATTCTGTTCCGCATCGCCAACGGCGACCTCTTCGGCCCGGACCAGCCGGTGTTCCTGCGCATGCTCGAGATCACGCCGGCCATGGGCGCGCTGGGCGGCGTGGCGATGGAGCTCGACGACTGCGCCTTCCCGCTCCTGGCCGGCATGGAGCTGACCGACGACCCGAACGTCGCGTTCGACGGCACGCACTGGGCGCTCCTGGTCGGCGCGCGCCCGCGCGGCAAGGGGATGGAGCGCAAGGACCTCCTGAGCGCCAACGGCGCGATCTTCACGGTGCAGGGCAAGGCGATCAACGCGCGCGCGGCGTCCGACGTGCGCGTCGTCGTCGTCGGCAACCCGGCCAACACCAACTGCCTGATCGCCATGGCCAACGCGCCCGACGTGCCGCGCGAGCGGTTCAGCGCGATGACGCGGCTGGACCACAACCGCGCCGTCCGGCAGCTGGCGGCCAAGGCCGGCGTGGCCGTCGGCGACGTCAAGAAGGTGACGATCTGGGGCAACCACTCGTCGACGCAGTACCCCGACGCGTTCCACGCCGAGATCGGCGGACGGCCCGCGCCGGAGGTCATCGGCGACGACGCCTGGATCCGCGACACGTTCATCCCGCGCGTCCAGAAGCGCGGCGCCGAGGTCATCGAGGCCCGCGGCCAGAGCAGCGCGGCCAGCGCGGCCAACGCGTGCATCAACCACGTGCAGAGCTGGCACCGCGGCACGCCGGCCGGCGACTGGGTCAGCATGGCGCTCCCGAGCACGGGCGACTACGGCTCCGCCGAGGGGGTGATCTTCGGCTACCCCGTGACGATCCGCGACGGCGTCTGCACGGTGGTGCCCGGCCTGGCGCTGTCGGACTTCGACCGCGAGCGGATCGCCGTCACCGGCGCGGAGCTGCTCGAGGAGCGCGCGGCGGTCGCGGAGATGCTGTAGCGCCTGTGTTCGGCCGGGCGGGGGTGGCGCGAACGCCGGCCCCCACCCCCCGACCCCCTCCCCCAAAACGGCTGCATGCCATTGGACAGAACGTTTGTGCACAGGTGTTACGAGGGGGGGGTGTGGCATCATGGGCGCATACCCAAAGGGAGGCGCTTGTGCACGCTCAGGTAGAGGGTTGGGCTGAGATCGAGTTTGGACGGGCTGAGTTGGGGGATGTGAGGCGCCGTGAGCGACTGATCCAAGTGGCCAGTGCGCTGGGTCGCCGACCGGAGGCCTCGATACCGGAGGCGGCGAATGGAGATGAGGCGGCTCTGAAAGGGATGTATCGGTTCTTCGATAACCATTGCGTCGAGTACGAGGCCATCCTCAAGAGCCACGTCGAGGCGACCCGGGATCGATTGAGGGTTGTGGACACGGTGCTGGCGATCCAAGACTCGACGGAGGTGTACTGGACGCATGGTGCCGAGGGGCTGGGATCCTTGCGTGCGAGCAAGGGGAACCACGAGGGCTGTCTGGTGCACACGACCATGGCCTTGACGCCGGAGCGAGTACCGTTGGGTCTCCTGCAACAGCAACTGTGGCAGCGCTTGGGCGCGTCTCGCCAAGGGGACCATGCCCAGCGGCCCATCGAAGAGAAGGAGAGCCGCAAGTGGCTCAGTAGTCTGGAGGCGGTGTGCGAGGCACGCGCAGCCTGCCCGACGACCCACTTCGTGAGCGTCGGGGATCGGGAAGCCGATGTCTACGATCTGTTCCTTGTTCCCCGACCGGTCGGCGTGGACCTGTTGGTGCGGGCGATGTCGGATCGACGGGTGGCGCATCCCCAGCAGAAGCTGTGGGCGCAGGTGGCCGCCAGTGCAGTGGGCGCCAGCGTCACGGTGCAAGTGCGACCGCGGGATGACCGTCCGGCCCGCCAAGCGCAGCTGAATGTTCGCTGGCAGCGGGTGACGCTGCAACCGCCCAAGAATCGTGCGGCCGAGAAACTGCCCGAGGTCCAGCTGTGGGCGGTGCTGGCGCAGGAGAAAGCACCGCCCGCAGGCGCATCGCCCATCGAGTGGATGCTCTTGACCACGCTGCCTATAGAGGGGCCACAGGACGCGTTGCGCTGTCTGGACTGGTATGCCTGTCGCTGGTCGATCGAGGTCTGGCACAAGGTGCTCAAGAGCGGCTGTCAGATCGAAGCCCGTGAGTTGCAGACCGCCGACCGCCTCTTCCGATGCCTGGCGGTCTACAGCGTCGTCGCCTGGTATGTGCTGTACGCCACCATGCTGGCCCGCGATATCCCGGACCAACCCTGTACCCTCCTGTTGGACGACGACCAGTGGCAAGCACTCTACTGCATCGTTCACGGTGTTGCGCGCCCCCCCGACGAACCACCCTCGCTGCGCCAAGCCATCCGGTGGATCGCCAAGCTCGGTGGCTTCCTTGGACGCAAGGGCGACGGTGAGCCTGGCACCAAATCCCTTTGGCAAGGCCTCCAACGCCTCTTCGACATGGCTCTCATGTTTCGTGCGCTCCGCCCCGGCCTTGCCTTCTGATATACGCACAAACGTTCTGTCCAATGGCATGAAAACGGCTGGGGGAGGGGGAGATTCCCGGGGCGGAGTTGAATGGGGTACGGGCGGGTTTGGATGGGTACGGGCGGGTTTGAACACCCGCCCCTGCCGGGTCGGCATGCGGTCTCGTCGTGAGATCTAGACCGCCCCCCGTCCCGCATGTCACCGCCCTCCCCAGAACGCGCCCCCGCAGCGGGCAACGATCACCCGAAACGCCGCCACCACCTCGGCGCGGCCGGTGGTGAGGTGCAGGTGGTCCGGCGAGCTCGCGATGGACGCCAGCAGCCGGTCGTCGACCTCGCGCCCCAGGCCCACCGCGTAGAGCGCGATGCCGGCGGCCTTGACCGCGTCCGCCTCGGCCACCACCGCCGACGGGGCCGACGGGTGGGCCCGTCCGTCGGTCAAGAGCGCGATCGCCGCCCGCCGGGCGCCGCGGTCCGGCGCCGCGGCCAGCAGCCCGCGGGCCGTGCGCAGGCCGGCGTCGATGGCGGTCCCGTCCGCGAGCGGCAGCGTCGCCAGCGCGGCACGGGCCGCCGCGGGGTCGCCGGACAGCGGCGCCGCCACGCGCGCCGCGGCGTCGAACGTCACGAGCGCCACCCGGTCTGCCGGGCCGAGGCCGTCGAACAGCGCGCCGACCGCAGCCGCGGCGGCCGCCAGCTTGGTGCCGCCGTCCACCGCCCGCTCCGACATGCTGTTCGACGTGTCGAGCACGACGACGATGTCGGCCGCCGCGACGTCCGGGCATGCCTCGCGGACCACGAGCGGCAGGAACACGTGCCGGTCGAGCACCGGGTCGCCGAACTTCAGCGTCGGCGTCGGGCGCGGCGTCTCGCTGGCCGTCGGGGCCAGGCGCGGCGTCTCGGTGGCGGCCGGGCCGGCCGTCGCCGGCGGCGTCGGCGTGTGGCTCGGCGCCGCACCGGGCGTGGCCGCCGGCGGGTTGCCGACGACGATCGGCGCCGACGGCGCGTCGATGCGCCGGCCGGGATGGCGCGCGAAGGCGGCGTCGACGGTCATGTCGAGCGGCCCGGCGCCGTCGTCCACCCCCTCGACGGCGAACGACAGGTCGATGCCAACGCGCGGGAACGCCGCCATGTCCCACCGTGCCGACCGCGCGTCGCTGGCGGCCGGCGGCACCGACCACGAGCCCGGGACGAGCTGCAGGTGTGGCGGCACGCGCAGCGACAGGCCGACCGACGCGACACGCCGGTCGGCGACCAGCCGGTCGGCGACCGCCCCGAACACCGGCCCGTACCCGTCGGCGCTGGTGATCCCGTGGTAGTGCCCGGGGGACGAGGCGGCCTGCTGCATGCACGCGACGTCGCAGCCGTTGGCCTCCATGCACACCACGTGCACCTCGACGCCGTCGGCCTTGGCCCGGCCGGCCGCATCGAGCACCGGCCCGCACCCCGCGCTGTTGGCCCCGTCGGTGAAGAGGACGAGGTCTTCGTGGCCGGGCGACGGCCGGCCGTCCCGCAGGACATCGAGGCCCGCCTGCAGGCCGAGGTCGATGCGCGTGCCGCCGGAGGCCGGGATCCGGTCGATGCACGACCGCAGCGCGGCGAGGTCGCGCGTCAGCGCGCAGTCGGTGATCGCGATGCTGTTGAAGTGGACGACCGCCGCCTTCCACAGGCTCGACCCGGTCTGGTCGAGGCGGTCGAGCATCGTCGCGAGCGCCGCCTTGAGCCGCGGGTTGTCGTTGGCCATCGACCCCGAGCCGTCCGCGACGATGGCCACGTGCGTGTCCTCGGGCACCCGTGGCGGGTCGAACAGCAGCCCGAAACGCACCTGACCGCGCCCCCCGACCGCGAGCGGCGCGCCGTCGACCGCCCAGGCGTGCCGCGCCTGTGGCGGCGCCGGAACCGGGGTGCCCGGCACGGCCATGACGTCGACGAACGGCACGGGGAACACGGCGGACCCTGCCGCATCGAGCTTGTCGACGAAGTCGACCCTCGCCACGACGTTGGTCGGGTGCCGGCCGACCTCGAGCGGGCGTGCCTTGAACGTGACCGTGAGCCCGTCGGACGGCACGAAGGTCTGCACCCATTTCAGGGTGCGGCCGTCGGCGGAGACGTCGGCCGCGGGGACGGCGCTGTCGGGCACGAGCTGCATGTTCGGGGGCAAGACGTCGACGAGCGTCAGCCGCCGAAGGTCGATCGACAGGACGTCCGTCCGGATTCGCTCGAAGACCGCCATGAGCCCCGCCGTGTCGCCGATCTCGAAGAAGTAGCGCGCCGAGCTGGCCGCCTGGCGCATGCACTGCGTGTCGCAGCCCGGGCCCAGGCAGACCGTGATCACGACGATGCCCTGCGCCTTGGCCTGGCGCGCCGCCTGCAGGACTGCGTCGCAGCCCGCGTTGTTGGCGCCGTCGGCGAACACGACCATCACCTCGTTGATGGCGTTCGCGCCCTGCGCCTTTCGTCGCCCGGAGAGAAGCACCCGCAGCCCTTCGCGGATGCCACAATCCACGCACGTGCCTCCCTCGGCGGCCACCCGGCTGACGCAAGCCTTGGCCTGGCCGGAGGTGTTGGTCAACTCGCAGAGAGTGGTGGCGCCGGCGTTGAACTGCACGACCCCGACCTGGGTGGACGGGTTGTTCTGCAAGTCCAGCCGATCGATCAGCATCTTCGCCGCATCCTTCATCTGGCGGCTGGGCTCGCCGGCCATCGACCCGGACGCATCGAGCACCAACACGACGTGGAGCGGCGTGGCGCCGGCCGGACATACGGCCCGGAAGGTCAACGTGATGCTCAACGTCTCGCCGAGCAGCACGGTGTGCGGGTACGCGTACTTGGTCGCGTCGGCGATGCATGCGCTCGGAGCGGGCGTGGCGGTGGGGGCGGCGGTCGGCTCAGCGGTCGGCTGGTGCTGGGCGAGCGCCACGCCGGCCGGCGACGCCAGGCCGGCCGTGCCGGCGAGGACGAAAGCGGCGGCGAGGGCGGCCGAGGCCGCCGCCGCGGCGGCGAGGCGGGCGGGGATGCGTGTCGTGCGCATGGCGAGCTCCTTCACGGGTGCTGGCAAGGCCGCGGCTCCGCGGCGTGCCAGGGTTGGTAACGCGATCGCGGCGGGCGGTTCCACGCCGCCGGCCCGGGCGGGTAAGCCGCAGGTCCACCGCCGCGTCCCAACCTTGCCGCCCCCCGCCCCCGGCCGCCGTAACCGCGGCGTTTCCCTATCGGCGTGAGCGGTCACAAACCACCCCCGCCAATCGTCGTGAAGCGTGAAGCAGGCCGTCGATCCCACGACCGCGGACCTGGGCTGCAACCCCAGACCCGGCGCGCCGCGCGACCGACGGCGAACGAGGCGGGCGCGGGCCGCGCCGGACCCCGCGCCCACCACCCACAACCGTCGTCACCGAAGGAGAACGACCGATGCGAACCTTGAAATCCCGTGCGTTGAACGCCCTCGTTGCCGCCGCGGCCCTGGCCGCGGCCTTCGCCCTCCCGGGTGCCCCGCCGGCCGCCGCGCAGACCGCGCCGACCGGCCACGACCAGGCGCAGGCCGACGTCGTCTACGTCGCCGAGCGCGAGGAGTACGTGCTGGTGTGGGTCGAGGACCGCGGCGCCGGCAACCGCATCTTCGCCAAGCGCGTGCGCGCCAACGGCCTGCCCGTCGGCGGCCGCAGCGCCGGCGACTGGGAGCTGACCGGCGCCACCGGCACCGGCGCCGCCGCAGGGCAAAAGGGCGACCAGCTCGCGCCGGCGATCATCGGCGACCTCGTCGTGTGGAGCGAGAAGGCGCCCGGCGCCGGCGACTACAACCTGTACGCCCAGCGCCTGTTCGACAACGGCCGCGCCAACGGCCGGCCGCGGCTGATCCTCGACCGCCCCGGCGACCAGATGTACCCCGACGTCATCCGCGCCGCCCGCGGCGGCGAGGAGTACCTCGTCGTGTGGAGCGAGAACACCAACGACGCCGGCGACGTGATGGGCGTGCGCCTCAACAGCGCGCTCCTGGCGCGCGGCGCCCCGTTCGCCGTCGCCAGCGGCCCGAGCCGCGCCGAGGACCCCACCATCGCCCGCGACCTCAGCGACGACGACAGCCTGCTCGTGCTGTTCACCGACGACCGCGCCGGCAACAAGGACATCTTCGGCATGCGGATCCTCGAGAGCGGCCTTCCGCGCGGCGGCGCCGGCGCCGGCGACTTCCCGGTGGTCCAGGGCCCCGCCGACGAGTACGCGCCGTCGATCGTCGTGACGCAGCGGGCGGATCGGCCCGGCGGGCGCACGTCGTCCGGCACCGCCGGCAGCGACCTCCTCGACGCGCGCGGCCTCGTGGCATGGACCATCGACGACGCCGTCGACGGCCCCGACGTGCTCGGCCAGCGGCTCTTCGCCAACGGCCTGCCGCTCGGGCGTCCGTTCGCCGTCGCGGCCGGCCCCGGCGTCCAGGCCATGCCCGCCGTGACCTTCAAGGTCGTGCCGGGCCGCACCGACGGCGACCTCGACGCCGAATGGCTCGCCGTGTGGGCGCACCAGCCGATCGACGTCGCCAGCACGCTCGACGTGCACGCCGTCGAGATCGGGATCAACGGCATCTCGCGCCGCCACGAGCGCGCGCTCGTGGCGGACTGAAGCGGATCGAATCGGGCGGCATGCGATCCGACGGCGTCAGCCACAACTTGAGACGTCCTGGGAGCGCCGGCGTCCTCGCCGGCACGCGCTGACCGGCCGGCGAGGACGCCGGCGCTCCCAGGAAGGCACTGTTGGCCCGTGTCCAACGTCGCGACTGTCGCCCGATCCGACCCAAATTGGAGCCACCTGCCGCTTGCCACGCTCCCCGCCCCGTGATACCGTTTCCCGCATCGTGACCCGTCCCGCCGCACGCCCGCCGTCACCCCCCGCTGCGGCCCGCGCCCCCGATGCCCCGGCGTACGCGCTCAGCCGCGAGGCACAGGGCCTCAAGCGCTCGATGATGCGCGAGCTCATCGCCGTCACCGCCCGGCCGGGCATCATCTCGTTCGCCGGCGGCCTGCCGGCCCCCGAGCTGCTGCCGGTGGAAGCGTGGGCCGAGTGCACCGCGCGCGTGCTGGCCGACGACGGGCCGCGGGCGCTGCAGTACGGCCCGCCGTTCCCCCCGCTGCAGGCGCAGATCGCCGACCTGATGCGCCGGCGTGGCGCCGACGTCGCCCCCGAGCAGGTCTTCATCACCAGCGGCTGCCAGCAGGGCCTGCACATCGCCGGTCGGCTCTTGATGGACCCCGACAGCGCCGTGGTACTCGACCGCTACGTGTTCCCCGGCGTCCGACAGGCGTTCACCGGCTTCGCGCGCGACGCCCGCGAGGTTCCGAGCGACGTCGCGGGCGGCCTCGACCTCGACGCCGTCGCCGCGGCCGCCACCCGCCGGCCGGCCCCGCGCGCCATCGCCGTGGTGCCGGACTTCCACAACCCGCTCGGCGTCAGCCTGGGCGAGGCCGCCCGCGACCGCCTGATCGACCTCAGCCGCGACACCGGCGTCCCGCTCGTCGAGGACGATCCTTACGGCTGGCTCCAGTTCGAGGGCGAGCCCGCCCGCCCGCTGGTCGCCCGCGACCCCGACCGCGTGATCTACCTCGGCTCGTTCTCGAAGACCGTGGCGCCGGCGCTGCGGGCCGGCTGGCTCGTCGCGCCGCCGCACCTCTTCGACAAGCTGCGCGTGATCAAGGAGAGCGTCGACCTCGAGACCAGCGCGCTGATCCAGCGCACGCTGTCGGCGTTCCTGGCGGCGGGCCACCTCGACGCACACCTGTCACGCGTCCGCGCGACCTACCACACGCGCCGCGATCGCATGGTCGACCTCATCGCAAGGCACTTCCCGGCCGGCACCCGGTGGTCCGCCCCGCGCGGCGGCATGTTCGTCTGGGCCGAGCTGCCCGAGGGCATCGACACCCTCGCCCTCCTCCCCACCGCCATCGAGGCCGGCGTGGCCTACATCCCCGGCGCCGCCTTTGCGTCCACCGGCGGCCACCACGCCATGCGCCTGAACTTCTCGAACGCGTCGCCCGAGGCCATGGAGACCGGCCTGGCGACGCTGGGCCACGTGCTGCACACAGGGCTGGACCGACCGCCCGGCTGAGGCCGATGGCGCCCGGCAGCCGATTGAGCGATCGCCGCCGCCGGGCTATAATCGGACCATCACAAGGCCACAGGAGGCATGCCATGACGGTTCTGCAAGAGACCACGCGGCCGATCACCCAAGAGGCCGATTTCCTCAAGCTCAAGGACCTGGACCACGTCGAGTTCTGGGTCGGCAACGCCTATCAGGCGGCGTACTTCTGGCAGCACGCGTTCGGCTTCAGGCCCGTGGCGTACTCCGGGCTCGAGACCGGCAACCGCAGCACGTGCAGCTTCGTGCTCGAGCAGGGCAAGGCGCGCTTCGTCGTCACCAGCCCCTACCACCCCGACAGCGAGGTCGGCGCCCACCACCTCGTCCACGGCGACGGCGTCAAGGTCATCGCGTTCCAGGTCGCCGACGTCGAGCAGGCTTTTGAGGCCACGACATCGCGCGGCGCCCAGGGGTTGCTCCAACCGACGGAAACCCGCGACGAGTTCGGTGTGTTGCGCCACGCCAGCATCGCCGCCTACGGCGACACCGTCCACCGCTTCATCGACCGCGGCGACTACGCCGGCGCCTTCCTGCCGACGTACCGGCCGCACCAGCCGCTCGGCGAGGTCAAGCCCGTCGGCCTCGCGCACATCGACCATATGGTCGGCAACGTCCAGCTCGGCAAGATGAACCACTGGGTCAACTGGTACCACCAGGTGATGGGCTTCCGCCAGCTCAAGCACTTCGACGACAAGGACATCTCGACCGAGTACTCGGCCCTCATGAGCAAGGTGATGGAGAACGGCACCGGCCGCATCAAGTTCCCCATCAACGAGCCCGCCGAGGGCCTCCGCAAGAGCCAGATCGAGGAGTACCTGGACTTCTACCACGGCCCCGGCGTGCAGCACATCGCCATGAGCACCGGCGACATCCTGGGCACGGTGGCGGCGCTGCGCGCGCGCGGCGTAGGCTTCCTGCGCGTGCCCGACACGTATTACGACATGCTGCCCGATCGCGTCGGCAAGATCGACGAGGACTTCAACGCCATCCGCGAGCTCGGCATCCTGGTCGACCGCGACGACGAGGGCTACCTGCTGCAGATCTTCACCAAGCCGATCCAGGACCGGCCGACGCTGTTCATCGAGATCATCGAGCGCCACGGCGCGCGCGGCTTCGGCAAGGGCAACTTCAAGGCGCTGTTCGAGTCGCTCGAGGCCGAACAGGCCAAGCGCGGGAACCTGTAGGGGATACCACACGATGTACTACCAGCGCATGGGGCAGATGCCCGCCAAGCGCCACACCCAGTTCCGGCGACCCGACGGCAGCCTGTACCGCGAAGAGGTGATGGGCGTCGCCGGTTTCGCCGGCATCCAGAGCATCCTCTACCATCACTACGACCCCACCCGCGTGCTGCGGGTGGAGAAGGTCGCCGACGCCAAGGTGCAGTACGCCGACTTCGGGCCGCTGCGGCACCGGCACTTCTCGACGCAGAACGTGCCCGCCGGCGGCGACGCCGTCACCGGCCGCCAGGTGCTCATCGGCAACGCCGACATCACCATGGCGGTGGCACGGCCCACCGAGCCGATGACCTACTTCTACCGCAACGGCCAGAACTACGAGTGCATCTTTGTCTGCGAGGGCCGCGGCACGCTGCACAGCATCTTCGGCCGGATGGACTTCGAGCCCGGCGACTACATCACCATCCCGTACAGCGTCACGTGGCGCATGAGCTTCACGACCGACGAGAACCGACTCCTGGTCTTCGAGAGCCCGAGCCAGGTCACCACGCCGCAGCGTTACCGCAACTGGTACGGCCAGCTCCTCGAGCACTCGCCATACTGCGAGCGCGACTTCCGCGGGCCGGCCGCGCTCGAGACGTTCGACGAGCTCGGCGAGTTCGAGATCCGCGTCAAGGCGCGCGACGAGATCACGGCGCACTGGCTCGACCACCATCCCTTCGACGTCGTGGGGTGGGACGGGCACGTCTACCCGTGGATCTTCAACATCCGCGACTTCGAGCCGATCACCGGCCGGGTGCACCAGCCGCCGCCGGTGCACCAGACGTTCGAGGGCGAGGGCTACGTGATCTGCTCGTTCGTCCCGCGGCTCTTCGACTACCACCCGCTGGCGATCCCGGCCCCGTACAACCACGCCAACGTCAACTCCGACGAGGTGCTGTTCTACTTCGACGGCGACTTCATGAGCCGCAAGGGCGTCGGCCAGTACGACATCACGCTGCACCCCTCCGGCCTGCCGCACGGGCCGCACCCCGGCACTGTCGAAGCGTCGATCGGCAAGCCGGCGACGGCCGAGACCGCCGTGATGATGGACACGTTCCGGCCGCTGCACGTCACGGCGGCCGCGCTGGCGCTCGAGAACCCCGACTACGCCTACAGCTGGATCCCCGCCCGACACAACGGGCACGCCGAGGTCACGCCGGCCGACGCCGCGCGCTGAGCGGCCGCGCCAACCGCCGCCCGCCCGTCGGGCGGGCGGCGGGACGGGGGCGGTGGCCCGACCGCCCCCGTCCCGCGCGGCCGTTCCCTCTGATGGCGCCGCCCGAGGCGTTTGACGCCCCGCGGACCGCGTGCTACTGTAACCCAACCGTTACGTTGCCCCCCACGCATCGCCGCGCCGCGGCCCAGACCGTACCCTCGACCCGTCCGTCCAATAGCACAGGAGGCATCCGTGAAGCGAGGCTCGTTGACGGCCCTGCTCGCGCTGGCGCTCGCCCTCGCCACCAGCATGGCGTCGAGCTCCCAGGTCGGCGCGTGGAACCCCATCGGCCCCAAGTGGCCCAACCCGACCGCCCAGTACGACAAGCACACGCTGTCGTCGAGCTGGCAGGACGTCGCCGACTTCGGCGCCGTCCAGTGGGACAACGTCACCCCGTCGCCGTGGGACTGGGTGTCGAACGACAGCAGCAACAACGACATCACGCGCGGCTCGATCGACGGCAGCCGCCGCACCCTCGCCGTGACCAACATCTACTACTCCGGCAACACCATCACGCGCATCACCATGAAGTTCGACTCCGCCGAGAGCTGGTACCTCGGGTCCGGCACGCCCGGCAGCGGCCAGATCGACGGCCGCTCGGTGTCGGCGCACGAGTTCGGGCACGGCATCGGGGTAGGGCACACGCAGTCGACCTACTGCCCGAGCAACAGCAACCGCGCCACCATGTGCGCGTCGTACATCATCGGCACCAGCTACCAGCGGTCGCTCGAGGTCGACGACCGCAACGCCGTCAACAGCCTCTACCCGTGACCGCGGCCACCTCTGACCACACCGGACAAAAGGAGACAGTGATGAACCAGAAGCTTTGGCTGGCCTGCGGCGTCCTGGCGGTCGGCGCGGTGGCGGTGGTGCTGGCGCAGCGGGCGGGGCAGGCCGAGACCGCACGCGGCGCGGCGCCGCAGGTGGTGTCGCACGTCGCCTACGAGCAGCTGACGTTCGACCAGCTCGCGACGACGGCACAAGGGGTGTACGCCGGTACCATTCTGGACGTGTCACCGACCAAGTGGAACCAGGACAGCGGCGCGTACTGGGAAGAGACCATCACGGACGCGCAGGGCCTCGAGACGATCGACGCCGCCTTGCCGTACTACGAGGTCGTGCTCGACGTCGACCAGCCGATCGTCGACGATGTCGGGGCCGTGGCGGACGCCGCCGGCAGCGGTCGGCGCGTGGTCTTCACCGTCATCGGCATGAGCCCGGCCGACGAGGCCGACGCGGTGCGCGAGGCGCTCGGCGTCGGGACCGGCGACGACCACGCCCACATCGCGGCGGGGCAGCCGGCCGTCGTCTTCGCCGAGCGCGCGACCATCGCGTGGCGCGGCGGCAGCCGCACGGTGCTGCAGCTGATCGGCGATCCGAGGCAGTCCGTCGTGCCGGTGGCTGTCGATGGCATGCCGAGCAGCGACGGCCTCGCGGACACCGGCGCGCCGGCGACGCTCGACGGCCTGGTGGCCAAGGTGCGCGCGCTGCGCGCGGACCATCCGACCGACTGACGGCCGCCGCCGTCCGGGGCGCTGCCGGCCGTCGCGTCGGTCACCGGCCTGCCGCCGGCAACCCGGCATCGAGGGGCCGCGTCAAAGGACGCGGCCCCTCGCGCATGCCGGGGGCGTGAGACCGCGTCAGCGGTCGCTTCGACCGCCCCACGCCAGCGGCAGCGCGAGCGGGGCCAGCGGCGCGGGAACGACCGGGAGCGCGAGGTCGGCATCGGGCCCGTTGGCCGGGAAGAGCACCAGGAGCCCCCGGCCGCCTTCGGGCCCGCCGTCGGCATGACGCTCCACCGCGATCGTCACGTGCCCCCGGGCCGGGACCGTGGCCGACCAGCGTTCGGGCCGCCAGCGCAGGCGGGCGTCGTCGTAGCGCAGCCAGCGCGCGGCGCCGGGCGGCTGGTCGGGCACGCTGTCGGCCACGGGCTCGCGCAAGTTGCGCTCGACCAGGTCGCGCTGCCGCACCCGGAAGTCGAACGCCAGCGAGCTGCGCGTCAGCCCGGTGTCGTCGATGACGATCGGCAGGATGGTGTAGCGGCTGTTGAGGTCGACACCGGCGTAGAGGCGCGCCGTGGGAATGCCCACCAGGTCGCCGTCTAGCGGCTCGAGCGCCACCTTGACCCGGCCATTGCGGAAGGTGCCCGTGCGCAGCTCCTCCTCGTCGGCGGTGAAGACCCTGAAGTCCGGTCGACCGTCGCGGTCGGTGTCGAGCTCGATCAGCGTGTCGGTCTCGAGCGGGTGCATGCGCGTGCCGCGCGTGTGGACGAGGAACTCCACCACCGTCAGGCCTTCGCGGTTGGCCTGGGCGCGGACCCCCACCGCGTCGACGTCGACCTTGGACGGCAGCGCCGGCTCGCGCCCGTCGAGCGCGACCAGCGCGAACAGCTCGGCCGGGCCACTTGGGGCCACCATGTTGACCAGACGGATCGCTTCGTCCTCCCGCGCGGGATCGCTGGCGCCAGGCAGCCCTCCCGTCGCCGCGGCCTGCGTCGCGGCGCGCGCCAGGAGGTAGAACGGTACACGCGCGACGGCACGTTCGCGGTCCGACGGCTGCCCGGCGGCCGGATCCAGGACCGACGCCTCGACCCAGCCGTCGATCTCGTTGTCGGCCAGGGCCTCGAGGTCGCCCACGGCAGCACCGCCGGCCAGGCGCCAGGGAGGCAACGCCGCCGGGTTGATGCGCGCCGTCACGCGCGCCGTGCCGACCTCGCCAGGGCCAAGGTCGACCATATCCGGCACGATGTCGAGCACCAGGCCGCGTGGTTCGTCCACGGGGCTCCGGAACCGGGCGCGGAGCCCTATGCGGCGTGGGTCGGCGGCCCCGTTGGTGAGCGTCACGACGGCCGTCAGGGTCACGGGGCGGGTGAGCGCCCGGAACCCCAACCCGAGGTCGGCCAGGCGCCCCGCGCGCGCCACGACCTCGGCCGCTTCGGCCCGCGCCACGTCGAGCGCCCCCGACCCGGTGTGCGCCAGCGGCGGCGTTTCGGCCGCGGCAGCGCTCAGACGGACGGCGGCCGGGTCGGCCGTGTTGACGAGGAGGGCGGCGACATCGCGCGCAGAGGGCGACGCGCCGCGGGCGCGTGCAAGGGACCAGACCCGCGCCGCCGCCCCGCTGACCGCGGGCGCCGCCATCGACGTCCCGGACGCCGCCACGCCCCGCCCGCCTTGGCCGACCGCCGCGCTGTAGATGCGCGACCCGGCCGCGCTCAGATCGGGCTTGAGCCGCCCGGTTCGGGCCGGGCCGCGGCTCGAGAACGCACTGACCACGCCGTCGAGCTCGGGGCGCGGGGCCGCATGGAGGGCGATGGCGAGCGTGACCGACGGCGCGCGCGCGGCGTCGACCACCGCCTGCTCCAATTCGCCGTTGACCATCCAGACCGGGATGTCGACGTCGGGCGCGGCACTCCACTCGCTGGCGACATCGACGCCGAGGCCTGTGCCCATCAGCGCACCCACCGCGCCGGCCGCCTGCAGGCGGGCGACCTGCGCCGCCTCGTGGCACGCCTCGCCGGCGGCGCCCCACGCCATCTGGAACAACGCGACGGCCCCACGCGGGTCGGCCGGAAACGGGTCGCCCGGGCATCCACGACCGACGAAGACCAGGGGCGCGGCCAGCGGGCCGCGCGGCTCGGGCGTCCACGGCTGATGGGCCAGCGCCGGCTCGTCGAACCGGACCGGCGGCGCACCGGTCACGCCGACGTCGGCCGCCCACGCGTGCTGCCCGGGCGGGCGGTGGCTCGCCACGGCGAGCGCGTCCGAAGCGATGGCGGGCGCAGAGACGATGAACGGCAGGTCGCCGTCGTTGCCGGCGGCTGCGACCACCACCGCCCCGGACTCCGTCAGGCGCCGGATGACGCCTTCGTCCTCCATCACCCGTGCGCCGTACGCGATGCCGAGGCTGAGGTTGACGACGTCGATGCGCGGACGCCCGCCGATGCCCATGTTGGCCTCCACCACCCACTCGAGCGCACCGAGCAAGAGATCGGTCGACTCGCCGCTTCCGAAGACCTTGAGCGCGACGAGCCGCGCGCCGGGGGCGACGCCGGCATCGAGGGCGGCGGTGCCTTGGCCGGCGGCGATGCCGGCGACGTGGGTGCCGTGCCCGCCGATGTCGAGCGGATCGGGGTCGGGCCGCGGCGCGGTGCTGCACACGCCCTGCGCCTGCAGGGCGTCGGTGCAACCCGGCGCATAGTTGGGCCCGGCAAAGTCCCAGCCGCCGATCACCGCAATCGTGGGGTAGAGCTGCACGCCCTGCCAGCGGTCGTCGATGGTCTCCGCCGCCGCCGCGGCGGCCCGGTACGCCTCGCGCGTGCCCGGCCCGCCGAAGGCCGCGTGGGTGTAGTCGATGCCGGTGTCGACGACCGCGATGGTCGTCCCGGCTCCCGGCGCCGCGGCGTGCGCGCCTCGGGTGGCGCTGCCGCGGTCGGAGGAACCGCCGCGCGCGGCGGCCCGCAGGGCTGCCAGGCGACCGGCCGGGCCGCCGGCGTCGGGCCGCGCCGGCGAGGCTCCCGGCGCGACGGTCGCCAACGGCGGGTCCACCACGCGGCGCACGCCGCGAAGCGATCGCAGCCGGCGGTCGAGCCCCGGCGCCGCCGGCAGAGGGACCCGTACGACCAGCGCGGGCAGCACGCTGTGGTAGCGGTCCACCACGGCGCCGCCGGCGGCCTCGACCGCGGCGACGACCGGTGCAGCGGCGCGGTCGAGGTCGGCGGCGGCGCGGCCCGCCGCCGCGGCGGCGCGGATCCGCGTGCCGGCATCGAGGGCGGCCGCGTCCACCGCCCCCGCTGCGGCGGCCCCGCCGCTCGCCGCGGCGTGCCACGCGTCCCAACGGGTCGGGGCATCGAGCACCACCAGGCGCGCGGCGTACCGTGCCGACCCGGGCGCCGGCGCCACCGCGCGGCCGACGGGCACCGGCCCCGGCGCCGAGGTGGCCAGCACGGCCGCGACCAGCGCCGACGCGCACCGCCAGCCCCGGTGGTGACACCGAGGCCCGTCGGCCGCCGGGCTGCTCACATACGACATGCCGGCCAATCGTAGCCGGCACCGAACGGGCCCGCAAACGGTCCGCGGTGTCGAACGCGGGGGCGCGGCCGCCGGCGTCGGCTATAATCCGGCCATGCCTTCACGCGCCGCCCGGCCGCGCCTCGGTCGATGGTCGACCCCGGTGGCGTTCGCCGTGCTCGCCGCGGCCTTCTTCTGGCCCCTTTGGGCGAGCCACCCCGACGACCGACGGATGATCGGCCCGGCCGACGGCGACTTCCTGCGGCAGTTCTACCCGTTCCGGGCTTTCGCGGCGGGCGCATGGGGCAGCGCGCACCCGCCGCTGTGGAACCCCCACCAGTATGCCGGCACGCCCGCGCTGGCCGATCCGCAGGTCGCGGTGCTCTATCCGTGGCGCCTGCTCCAGGTCCCGCTGGCGATCGGCGGGCGGCGGCTGCCGCTGTGGGCGGTCGAGCTCGAGGCCGTGGCCCACGTGGCTCTCGGGGCCATCCTGGCTTGGGCGCTGGCGCGCCGTCTCGGCGCCCCGGCCGCCGCGGCGGCTTACGCCGGCATCGCGTTCGGGTTCGGGGGCTACCTGACGGGCTACCCGATCGATCAGCTCGCGGTGCTCGACACGGCGGTCTGGATCCCCGCGACGCTCTGGGCCCTGACCACGCCGGTGCGCGCCGGCGGCGCCCGCTCCCGTGCCACCCTTCGCGGTGCCCCCGGCCTCGCCGCCGGTGGCGCGACCGCGCTGGCCGTGCTGGCCGGGCACCCCCAGACGCTGCTCTACGCGCTCTGGGCCGGGACCGCATGGCTGGCCTGGCAAGGCGTCGGCGACCGGTCGGCCTGGCGGCGTCTGGCCACGACGTTCGTCACGTGGCTCACGGCGGCCGCGGCATGGTCGGCCGCGCAGTGGCTGCCGGCGCTGGACTTCGCCCGGCGGTCCGCACGGGTGGTGGACCCGGCCGAGGTCGCCGCCGGCATGCCGGTGGCCGACGTGATCCAGCTCGTCGCACCGGCGTTCAGCCGGACGTGGCGGCCCGACGCCGTGTGGGGCAGCCAGTGGGTGCCGCTGTACGTCGGCGCCGTGGCGCTGCCGCTCGTGGTGTGGGGCGTGCGGCACGTGCCGGCGACGCGGTTCTGGGCGGCGCTGGCCGGCGGCGGCTGGCTCGTCAGCCTGGGTGGCCACGGCGCCCTGTTTCCCGTCCTCTTACGGATCCTGCCCGGCATGGCGCAGTTCCGGCACCAGGAGCGGGCCGCCGTGCTGGTCAGCCTCGGCCTGGCCGTCGCCGCGGCCCTCGCGCTCGGGCGCCTGGTCGCCGACGACCCCGGCGGTGGTCGCGGACGCACCCAGCCTGGCGAGGGCCCCGAAGGCGGCGCGCCGGGCGGCGACCCGGACGGCCGCCCGCCACACCGCGACGATGCCGTCTCCGCCGCCATCGCCGTCGGCCGGCTGGCGGCCGGGCTGGCGGGGGCGGCGGCGCTGGCCGGTGCCGTGCTCGCCGTGCGGCCCGGCCTGGCCGCGACCGTGGGGCTCGCGCGGGCCGAAGGCACCGCGTACGCCGACGCGTTGGTGTTCACGGCGCTGGTGGCCGGCGGCGGCGCGGCCGCGTTCGCCCTGCGCGGGGCGGGCCGCATTTCCGGCCGGGGTCTCGGGCTGGCGATCTGCGCGCTCGCGGTCTTCGACCTGTTCAGCGTCAACCGCGGCAACGCCCTCGCGCCGCGGCGCGACGTGTTCGCCGCGGACGCGCTGACCGCGGCCCTGGCGCCGCGCGCCCGCGACGGGCGGGTCAGCAGCGAGGCGCGCCTGCCCGGCGGCGCCAACGCGGCGAGCGTCTTCGGGCTGTTCGACGTGACCGGCGACAGCCCCCTGCAGCTCGGCGGGACCGCCGCGCTGATCGACCGGACGCCCGAGATCGTGTGGTGGCGCCTGCTCGGCGTCCGCTACGTCGTGACCGACCGCCCCGTCGGCGACGCGCCGCTGGCCGAGATCGCACGGACCGACCGGGCCACGCTCCACGAGGTCCGCCTGCCCGCGCCAGGCGCCTGGGTCGCGGCGCGCGTCGTGTGCGAGGCGGCGCCCGAACAGGGTGCCGCCCCCATCGAAGGCTGGGCACGGTCCGACTTCGACCCACACGAGCTCGTCGTCGTCGATCGCAGCGCCGCCATGCCGGCGGACTGCGACGCCCGGACGCCGCGGGTGGAGGGCACGGCAACCTTGACGGCGCTCAACGAGCTGCGCGTCGCCGTCGACGCCACGCTGGAGCGCGACGGTTGGCTCGCGCTGTCGATGGCGTACGACCCCGGCTGGCGGGCGCGGGCGCGCGGCGCCGACGGGCGCACGGTTCCGGTCGAGAGCGTGCGGGCGTACGGCGCGATCACCGCCGTCCGGCTTCCGGCCGGGCGGTGGACGGTCGAATGGACCTATCGCCCGAACGCGGTTATAGTGGGGGGCGTGCTCAACCTGCTGGCGCTCGGCGCGGGAGTGTGGTGGTGGCGACGATCGAAGCCGTTCAGCCGAAGGCCCGAGGCATGACCACCGCACCCGTCGTGGCCGCCCGGCGGCGTGAGGTCGGCGTGCTCTACCATCCGCGCATCGATGCTTCGCGCGACCTCGCCGCCGAGCTCGTGTCGCTGATCCGCGACCGCGGTGCCGAGGCCCGGCTGCTCAACGCCTGGGAGGAGCGCGGGCAGCTCGCCGGCCGGCTGGTCGGCCTGGACTGGGCGGTCGCGCTGGGCGGTGACGGCACGGTCCTGAGGCTGGCGGGCCTGCTGGCCTCGATCGGCGTGCCGGTGATCGGGGTCAACTACGGCCGGCTGGGGTTCCTGGCACAGATCGACGCCGCGGACGCGCGCGACGTCATCCCGCGCGTCCTGGCGGGCGAGGGCGAGGTCGAGGAACGCCTGATGCTGCGCGCCGCGTGCAACCCCGACGCCCTCGTCGAGGGCGACGCCGGGCCGGACCACACCGCGCCGTACGACGCCGTCAACGATGTCTTCGTCGGGCGCGGCAAGGTGGCGCACGCGGTGCGCATGGACCTGGCGGTCGACGGCCGGCCGCTGATCCGCTTCGCGGCCGACGGCGTCATCGTCGCCACGCCCACGGGTTCGACGGCCTACTCGCTGTCTGCCGGGGGCCCGGTCGTGGCGCCGCAGATGCAGGCCGTGATCCTCACGCCGGTGGTGCCGCATCCGGTGCCGGTGCGGACCATGGTGCTGCCGGCGACGTCGGTGATCGACATCCGGGTACAGACCGAGGAGCAGGCGATCTGCTCGCTCGACGGCCAGCGGCACTACGCGGTCCCGAACGGCACGACGGTGCGCGTCCAGGCAGCGCCCTACCCGGCGCGCTTCCTGCGGCTCGGGACGCCGGACCAGTTCTACCAGACGCTCGTGGAGCGGCTCAGCCGATGGTGACGGCGCGCGAGCTCGAAGCGCTCGACGCGGCCGCGCTGCTGCGCCGCGGCATCGCCGCCGCCCGGGTCGGCGACGCCGACGACGCCCGGGCGTGCCTGTCCGAGGTGGTGCGCCGCGAGCCTGCGAACGGCGACGCGTGGCTGTGGCTCGCCTCGGTCGAGCCGAGCCCGCAGCGCAAGCGCGACCACTTCCAGCGCGTGCTGGCGCTGCGCCCCGGCGATGCCGAGGCCACCGCCGGCCTCGAGCAGCTTGCCGAGCGCCACGGCGCCGCGGTGCTGCTGCCCGACGACGCCGACGAGGCGCCGCACTGCACCTGGCACCCCGACCGCGAGACGCGCCTGCGTTGTGCCCGCTGTGCCCGGCCGATGTGCGGCGACTGCGCCCGCCACCATCCGGTGGGCATGCGGTGCAAGGAGTGCGCCAGGGCGCTGCGCTCGCCGCTGTACCGCGTCGGCCCACGGCAATCCGTCGGCGGCTTCGCGGTCGGGTTCGCCGCGGCTTTCGGCGTGTCGCTGCTTCTCGGTGCGATCGGTGTCTTCGGGTTGTTGCTGGCGATGTTCGCCGCCTTGTTGATCGGCGCGCCGCTCGGCGACGCCGTGAGCTGGGGCGCGGGCCGCAAGCGTGGGCGGGAGCTGCAGGTCGTGGCCGCCGTCAGCCTCTCGCTCGGGATCCTGACGGCGATCGGGGTGATGCTCTCACCGCTGCGCGGGCTGCCGCCGCTGTCGCTGTTGCCGTTCAGCCCCCTCGGCCCCTTGGCGCTCTTGGTGCTCGGGGTCGCCACGGCGGTGCGGCGGCTGCGGTGAGGCCGCACCGCATCGATGCGGCGGCGTGCGCACGCGGCACCGACCCCTTTGAGAAGATCTGACTGGACAACGCCGCGCCGCGTCTGCTACGATTGCGCACGTTTGTTCGACGGCCCCACGGAACGCCCGCCATGCTCCTCGAGCTCGACGTCCGCGACTTCGCCATCATCGACCACCTGCGCCTCCGGCTGGCCCCGGGCTTCAACGCCATCACCGGCGAGACGGGGGCCGGCAAGTCGATCGTCGTCGACGCCGTCGGCCTGCTGCTCGGCGCACGCGCCGACACCGCCCTCGTGCGCGCCGGCGCCGAACGGGCCGTGGTCGAGGGCATCTTCGACCCCGGCCCGGCCGGTGAACGCGTCGCCGCCCGGCTCGCAGAGTACAGCATCGACCCCGACGACACGCTGATCCTGGCCCGCGAGGTCTACGCCGCAGGCCGGTCCACGGCCCGCGTCAACGGCCGCGCCGTCCCCGTCCGCGCGCTGGTCGAGATCGGCGAGCTGCTCGTCGACATCCACGGCCAGAGCGACAACCTGTCGCTGCTCCGCGAGGGCGAGCACCTCGGGTTGCTCGACCGCTACGCCGGGCTGGTCGCCGAGCGCCGGGCGCTGGCGGAACGCGTCGCGCGCGTGCGCGCCGTCGAGGCCGAGTGGTCTGCGCTCCGCCGGGACGAGGCGGCGCTCAAGGAACGCGCCGAGACGCTGGCCTTCCAGATCGACGAGATCCAGGCCGCACGGTTGTCGCCGGACGAGGAGGTCGGCCTCACCGTCGAGCGCACGCGCCTGGCCAACGCCGAGCGGCTGGCACGCCGCGCCGAGCAGGCGCACGCGGCGCTGGCCGGCAGCGACGACGTCGATGCCGGGGGCCTCGACCGCGTGGGCCTGGCGCTCGATGCGATCGACGACCTTGCCCGCATCGACCCGACGCTCGACGCCCTCCGCGACCCCGCCGCCGCGGCCGCCGAGGCGTTGCGCGACGTGGCCGGCCAGCTCCGCGACTACCTCGACCGGCTCGAGTACAGCCCTCTCCGTCTCGAAGCGGTCGACGAGCGCCTGCAGGTCATCGCCGCCCTGAAGCGTAAGTACGGCCCTGACGTGACCGCCGTGTTGGCGCACGCCGACCGTGCCGCCGCCGAGCTCGAGCGCATCTCCGGCGCCGAGGCCCGGAGCGGCGCGCTGGCCGGCGAGCGGGCGCGGCTGCTGGCCGAGATCGGCGCCGCCGCCGCCGACCTCTCGGAGCGCCGCCGGGCCGCCGCCGACCGCCTGCGGGAGGCGGTCGAGTCCGAGCTCGAAGAGCTCGGCATGCCGCAGAGCCGATTCGAGGTGGCCTTCGACCGGCAACCAGACCCCGACGGGTGCCCTGCCGGCGACGGCCGCTGGGCGTTCGACGCCACCGGGATCGACCGGGTCGCGTTCCAGGTGTCGCTCAACCCGGGCGAGCCGCCGCGGCCGCTGGTGCGCGTGGCGTCGGGCGGCGAGACCGCGCGCCTGATGTTGGCCTTGAAAGGCATCCTCAGCGCCGCCGACGAGGTGCCGACCCTCATCTTCGACGAGATCGACGCCGGCATCGGCGGGCGCGTCGGGGCGGTCGTCGGCCGCAAGCTGTGGGCCGTGGGCAACCGGCACCAGGTCGTGTGCGTCACCCACCTGCCGCAGGTCGCGGCCTTCGGCGATCGCCACTTCCGCGTCAGCAAGACCGTCGTCGACGGTCGCACCGTCACGGCCGTCGACGCCATCGAGGAGAGCGACCGCGTCGACGAGCTGATGCACATGCTCGGCGTGTCCACCCCCATCGCGCGCGAGAACGCCGCGCAGATCCTGCAGGAGAGCGAGCTGTGGAAGGTCACCGCGCGCCGCGCGAGCGCCACCGATCCCGCGCTCGCCCTCCCATGACGACGCCATGGCCAGGTGCGTGGATCGCGCACGGGGGCAGCCGACAGAGGCGCAATCTTGACACGGCCCGATCTGACAGATAGAATCGTCGCCTTGAAGCCGTGCCCCCCAGTTCGATGCTTCATGGCGCTCGGACGAGCCGTCCGAAGCACGACCGACTTCATCCGTTTGGATCTCATGCCTTCCTGAAAGGAGCGACCTTCACATGGCTTTCAGCACCCAGAACAGCAAGGGGCAGACATACTTCCTGCACGCCAAGGACGTCACCCTCCGCGGTGGCCGCCAGCAGCGCCTGTTCTTCTTCGCGCGCGCGGCCGGCGCCGGCGCCCTCGATTCGGTGCCCGCCGGTTATGTCGTGTCGGAGTCGAAGAACGGGCTCCCTGTGCTGAAGAAGGCCTGATCTCCCCGCGCGGCCCGCGCCGCCCGACCATGCAAGCCCGCGCGTCCTCGTCGACTCGGACGCGCGGGCTGTCTCGTTAACCCGCCCGATCCGCCGCTGCGCGTTGCCGCACCCAGTCCAACCCGAGGTTGACCGCGCGTCCGGCCGCCATGCGCGGATGGCCGCCATGGGACCGCTCGCGGTGTTCGGTCGACGTCGGCGTAACCAGGCACAGCCGTGCGACGACGCGCTCGGGTGCCGTTTCGAGGGCGATGCCGAGCCCGATGTCGGCCCCGCATCCCGTGCGGTACGCCGCAGTCCATGCCGCCAACCCTTCGGCGTCGAGACCACCCGGACGCACCTCCCCGCCGGCAAAAGGCCCCGACGTCCCGCTGCCCGGGTCCGCGGACGCCGCGTCGCCGAGCGCGCCGGCGAGGCGTCCGCCGAGGCCGGCCTCGACCACGGCCAGCGTCTGGCGCCGCGCGGCGAGGCGTTTCAGCACGGCGCCGGCCAGCGTGTCGCCGTCCGCGCCGAAGACCCAGTCGCCCAACCGAGCGCGCAGGTCGGCCTCCACCGGCGCGATCAGGGCCGCCGCATCCGCCTCCGACGCCGCCTTGGCGGCGATGCGCACGTCGACCTGCCCGGCGTGGGCGGCGAGCCCGACCGTCGGGTTGACGCGGTGCTCGAGGTCGCCGATGCGCGCGTCGATCGCGGACTCGCCGGCGCCGGCGGTCCGCAGCACCCGCACGACGATCGTGTGCGTCAGCCCAAAGCGTGCCCGCAGCCACGGGACCACCGCCTCCGCCAGCAGGTGTTCCATCTCGCGCGGGACGCCGGGCAGCGCGACGATCCCCCCACGCCCGGTGGGGGCGATGAAGCCCGGGGCGGTCCCCACCGGGTTGGCGATCGCCTCGGCGCCGCACGGGACGAACGCCTGGCGGCGGTTGTTCTCTGCCGGCGGGGTGCCGTAGCGGGCGAACACCGCCCGGATCTCGTCCCACAGCTCGGGTCGGAACTCGGTGTCGACGCCCACGGCCCGGGCGACGGCCTCGCGCGTCGGGTCGTCGACGGTGGGACCCAGCCCACCGGTGGTGATGACGACGTCGGCGCGGGCGGCGGCCTCGCGAAGGGCATCGGCGATGCGCGCGACATTGTCGCCGACGCTGGTCGTGCGGAAGACGTCGACGCCACATGCACGCAACGTGCGCGCGATGTGGGAGGCATTGGTGTCGACGATCTCGCCGAGCAGGATCTCGGTGCCGATCGTCACGATCTCGGCCGATGGCATGGGCGACCTCGTGGGGCGGGCGCGAACGGTCGGACGGGCGCGCCGAGGCTACGCAAGCGTGTTCAGTTGCGGTAGGATTAGGGGGCCCGGCCCCCGGCGCGCGGGAGGTCGGGCCGCGACAGGATAGCACATGCCTCCGATGACCCATGCCGACGCCCAGGCTCGCGCCGAGCGCGACACGCGCACCCTCGGCCGCTGCTTCCTGGCGTGGGCGAGGCGTGGGCCGCGCCGGATCGCGGTCGTCGATCCGCGCGGGTCGTTGAGCCGCATCCGGCTCGCCGCCGTGGCGTTGGCCCTCGAGCCCCTGCTGGGGCTTGCCGAGGACGAGGCGCGCGTCGGCGTCGTGCTGCCGCCCGGGCAGGGCGGCACGCTGGTCAACGTCGCCCTGGCCCTGGGCGGCCGTGCCGCCGTCAACCTCAACCACACGACCGGCGACGCGCAGCTCGCCCAAATGGGCCGCCTGGCGGGCTTGCGGACCATCGTGTCGTCCCGCGTCTACCTCGAGCGGATCGGCAACCCGAAGCTCCCGGCGCGGGTGGTCCTGGCCGAGAACCTGATCCCGCGCCTCGGCAAGGCCCGCGTGGTGTGGCAGATGGTGCGCGTGCTCACGCGCTCGGCGGCACGGCTCGATCGGGCACGCCCCGAGGACGTGGCCGTGGTCGTGTTCTCGTCCGGCTCCACCGGCGAGCCCAAGGGCGTCCAGCTCACCCACCGACAGATCCTGGCCAACTGCGACGCGGTGGTGGAGCACCTCGACCTCCGGCCCGACGTCGACAGCGTGACCAGCCCGCTGCCGCTCTTCCACGCGTTCGGGGTGCTCCCCGGCCTGTGGCTCCCGCTGGTGAACGGGTGCCTGGTGGCCAGCCAGCCCGACCCGCGCGATGCCGTGTCGCTGGGCAAGCTCGCGACCCGCGCGCGGACCACGTTCCTCATCAGCACACCGACGTTCGTGCGCACCTACATGCGCCGGATCGCGCCCGAACAGCTCGCCCACCTGCGGTTCGCCGTGGTCGGCGCCGAGCGCTGCCCGCAGGACCTCAAGGACGCGTTCAAGGCCCGCTACGGCGCCGAGCTCCTCGAAGGCTACGGCGCCACCGAGCTCGGCCCGGCCGTCAGCGTCAACCGCCCGGGGCACGTGCGCGAGGGCTCGGTCGGCCAACCCCTGCCCGGCGTCGAGGTGTTCACCATGGACGCCGACACCCGGCAGATCCTGCCGCCGGGCGAGCCGGGGCTCATCGTCGTCCGGTCGGCGGCCTGCATGCTGGGCTACCTCGACCGGCCCGACCTCACCGCCCGGGCGCTGGTGCACGGCGGCTACGACACCGGCGACGTCGGGCGCGTCGACGCCGACGGCTACGTCTTCCTGACCGGCCGCCTGGCGCGCTTCGCCAAGGTCGGCGGCGAGATGGTGCCGCTCGACAACGTCGAAGCGGCGCTGCAGGCGTGGGTCGAGGCGCGCTACGGCGAAGCCTACGACGTGGCCGTCGGCGCGGCGCCGAGCGCGACGCGCGGCGAGAAGCTCGTCGTCATGCACACCGGCGTGCCCGAGGACCCCGAGGCGCTGCTCGGCGCGCTGGCCGACCTGCCGCCGATCTTCCGGCCCAAGCGGCCCGACTTCCACGTGGTCGACGCCATCCCCACGCTCGGCACGGGCAAGCGCGACCTCGGCGGCATCCGGAAGCTCGCCGAGGCGCTGTCGAGCGGCACCGAACGGACGTCAGGCGTCGGCGAGGTCCACCGCCACGCGTCCTGACGAGAGCTCGGCGACCGCCGCCGCGAAGCC
>WBZR01001100.1_pt1 | contig 36247 bp, 37 predicted proteins | sample 5204231 | NCBI WGS metagenome assembly WBZR01 (sample SAMN12412403, study PRJNA552823) | activated sludge metagenome | isolation source: activated sludge from anammox sidestream of wastewater treatment plant... | place: USA: Virginia | collected 2017-08 | reverse complement strand
ATGTCAGAGTCCCTGTCTTATCAGAGCAGATGTATGTGACTGAGCCAAGGGTCTCAACCGCAGGGAGTTTTCTGATGAGCGCATTCAGTTTGACAAGTTTTTTTGCGCCAAGGGCAAGTGATATCGTCACGACTGCAGGAAGGGCCTCCGGTATGGCCGCAACTGCAAGACTGACTGCGGTCAGAAACATGAGTATCGGCGGCTCGCCCCTCATAATACCCACCCCGAATACGATTGCACAGATAGCAAGGACGGCGATTGCGAGCCTCGATCCGAACTGGGCAAGCCTCTTCTGGAGGGGGGTCTTTACCTCTTCCTCCTCCTGAAGCATGGTTGCGATGCGTCCCAGCTCCGTCTGCATTCCTGTGGCAACGACTACACCCTTTCCGCGTCCATAGCTTACGATTGTCCCCTTGTAGGCCATGTTCCGCCTGTCTCCAAGCGGGATCATCTCGTCGCGAAGAGGGGCAGTATTCTTTTCCACGGGGACTGATTCTCCCGTCAGCGCCGCCTCCTCTATTTTGACCTGCGCCGACTCTATGAGCCTGAGGTCTGCAGGCACTACCTTGCCTGCCTCAAGAAGGACAACGTCTCCCGGAACGACCTCAGGTGTGGGCACAGAGTGCGGAACACCGTTGCGAAGCACTGTCGCTAGAGGCGTAGCCATCAGTTTGAGGGCCTCTATCGCCTTCTCTGCCCTGTACTCCTGCACAAAACCCATGATGGCATTGAGTATGACTATCACAACAATTGCAACGGTATCCGCAATCTCACCGAGGAGCCCCGAGATTACGGCAGCCACGACAAGGATGATAATCATGAAGTCCCTGAACTGGTCCAGCAGCATCCCGAGAGGTGTCCTCCTGGCCGATTCTCTGATCTCATTGGTCCCGTATTCGAGGAGGCGTTTACCCGCTTCGCTGTTTGAAAGCCCCTTTTCTGATGTGACAAGCAATTCAAAAACGTCTTCAGTGCTTTGCTGATGGCATTTCATTCCTTTTTCCTTTCAAGCGCTATTGTTTACACTATATGAAATGAAAAAGCAAGGATTCTTGACTTGCATATGATTTCCGTGATAGTTTTCCTACCCATGAAGACCAGCGCCGCATATTCATTTCTGCTTTATGCTTTTTCCGTGCTGATCCTGTCTGTCATGCCGGGTTGTGCCGGAAATGTGCCACTATCCGATGATTCGATGAGGATCAGAAATACAGTTGACATTGTAAATCAGATGGAAAATCTTTATGAAAACCGGGATGAAGGCTTGCTGTCACTGTTTACCCCTGAGTATCTTTCAGAAGCAGGGCACAGGGATGCCATATTGAATGATATGAAGAGATCCAGCTCCATATCAATGCTCATATTCATTGAAAGGATAGAGATTGATAAAGATATCGTTAATGTGACAGTTCACTGGAACGGGTCGTGGAGTAACGGCGGGAAGACTATCAGGTCAGGCGGAAGCGCAGTACTTGTTCTCACTTCGGGCAACGGGCTTAATATTGCTGATATCAAAGGGGACAGCCCTTTCGGTAAGATAAATGAAGACTGACTTTCTCATTATCGGCAGCGGGATTGCAGGTTTAAGGGCTGCCATAGAATTGAGCAGTCGCGGCAGGGTGCTGATAGTTACCAAGGATAAGTCTTTTGAAAGCAGTTCAAGCTATGCACAGGGCGGCATAGCTGTAGTCATAGCAGATGATGACAGCGTTAAGGATCATGTTCAGGATACGCTGAAGGCCGGCGCCGGTCTTTGCAAAAGGAAGGCGGTTTCCGTTCTCGTCAAGGATGGGCCGTCGCAGGTTCAGAAGATTATTGAGTGGGGGGTACGTTTTGACAGGAACGGCGGCGGGTTCCTGGTAGGGCTTGAGGGGGCCCACAGCAGGCGAAGGATTCTCCATTTCAAAGATTCCACCGGCAGCGAGATTGTCCGCATTCTCCGCAAAAAGGCCCTTGAAAGCCGCAATATAAAGAAACTCAACAAACAATTTGTCATCGACCTCACTATCAATGAAGGTGTCTGCACCGGCGCAATCATGCTGGATGAAGAGGCCAACAGGATATACAGGATTTCTGCAAAGGCAACCATCATCACAACAGGGGGGGCAGGACAGTTGTACCACCGGACGACTAACCCTTCAGGAGCAACAGGGGATGGCATCGCCGTGGCCTGCAGGGCCGGAGCAGTCCTGGCAGACATGGAGTTCGTCCAGTTCCATCCAACCACATTTTCGCTGCCAGGCGCGCCGTCGTTCCTGATCACTGAGGCGCTGAGGGGTGAAGGGGCGGTGCTTCGTGACCTGAACGGTAAAAGGTTTATGCAGAGACACCATCCGCTCGCGGAACTTGCGCCGAGGGATGAACTCTCGAGGGCAATTATCAGGGAAATGAATAGACGGGGTTCAGGTTACGTCTTTCTTGACGCAACCCGCATGGAACCTCTGCTTCTCAGGGAAAGATTCCCGGCTACATATAATTCATGTATGCACTATGACATAGATATTACCAGAGACATGATCCCTGTCAGTCCTGCCGCACATTTCATGATAGGGGGAATTGAGTCTGACACTGACGGACATACTTCAATAAGAGGGCTGTTTGCCGCCGGTGAAGTGGCTTGCACCGGGGTCCATGGTGCAAACCGGCTTGCATCCAACTCACTCCTTGAGGGGCTCGTATTTGGCGCCCGAACAGGGATCGCTGCGGCGGAATACGCCTGTTCAGGAGACGGTAAAGTCATTCCTTTTCATGATTCAGAGAAGAAAAGATTTAATTTCAGCAGTATGAGGTCTTCAGCATCTCTCAGCGCATCAATGATCAGCAGCATACGGGAGAATCTCCGGATGGTCATGTGGAACAATGCCGGTATCATCAGGACCGGCAGATCCCTGGAACATGCCAGGGAAAACCTGGAAGCGCTATCAAGAGAAATCGTCAATCACGGAGCGACGAGAAGGGAACTGGAACTTGCAAACATGCTTGACACCGGCAGGCTCATCGTAAGTTCAGCCATTGAACGTAAAGAAAGCGCCGGAGCTCATTACAGGGAAGACTTCCCTGAATGGAGCGGCAGGAAGAGGCATATAACGATACGGAAATAATCAGGCGCTGTCCCTGATTATATTTTAGTGCAGGACATAATTGCGGTAAGTGCTTTTTACCTTTTTTACGTATGCATGGGTGGCTGGTATCGGCGGTATTCCGAAGTTCTTCTCAACCCTTGATATCCCTGCATGATAGGCTGCAAGGGCAAGCTCGATGTCCCAGTTGAAGTAGTCCAGGAGGTATCTCAGATACCTTGCCCCGCCGTCTACATTGGCAACCGGATCGAAGGTGTTCGATACGCCGAGGCCCTTGGCCGTAAGAGGCATGAGCTGCATGAGGCCCATGGCCCCTTTTTCCGAGACAGCACGCGGATTGAAGTCTGATTCTACTGCAATAACCGCCTTTACAAGGGCTGGATCAAGCCCGTATTGATATGATTTGTCAGTGATCAACTTATTGAATTCGACCTGGCGACTGATACCTCCATTTTTCCTGACGGTCTTTCTTGCCGGTTCCTCCTTTGGCGGTATTATCATGGTGTATTGAGGGTCTGTCGGGACGTTACTGAAGTGAATCGTCCCGTTGTCGTCTTCATAAGTGTATATTTCTGCCCTCAGACTAACCGGGAATGCAAAATTTAACAATAACAGAAGAAGACAATAAATGAGACTTTTATTAACAGGAATGCCTTTAAGGTGTGTTAGTGATGAAATATACCGTATTCTTTCTATTGCTTTGGTTGTCTGTATTGCCACCGGCACCTCCGGTTACGTAAAGATTAATGGAACCATCTAACTTATTCATATCGGCAACTCCTGCATGATGGAAAAGTGGAGAAGGCAGCGAGGCGAGACTTTGGAGGGTTTGAATATCGCCTGTGTCGTCCACATAATAATAAAACACGTTATTGTAGACATTGTATGGGGTCGTTTCATCACTTCCGCCGTCTCCGTCCCTGCCGCCAAAGACAAAAATGTAGCGTCCCAGCGATGCTGTTGCATGGTCAATCAGTTGTACCGGAAGAGAATTAGATGCCTGCTTCCAGGTTGAGATTATACCATCACTCTCTATCTTTGCATACAGTATTTCATTATGAAAGGTCTGTGACCCAAATCCACCGCTGTTGCCGCCAATGACATAAAGATAGCTGTCACCGTTTACGGTGATGGCCGCTGAGGTATGTTTACTCAAATCATAAGGAAGGTCTGACTGGACATCATGCAGCCAGGATTTGATTGTGCCGTCAGACTCATCTATCGGACCTACCAGCACGGTCTCCACATTTTTTTTCTGATCGACGCTCCAGCCCCCTGTAACGTAGATATAGCCCTTCTCCGTGCCGCCGCTTGAAACCTTGTGCGCCACTGCAGAGAGGCTGAATAGTCCGCCGAAAGGCAGGGACACAGTTTCAGACCATGATCCGAGGCTTCCATCAGGGTTGATCCTGGTAAAATAAACCTTATCATTAAGTTTCGTTTCAAAAGTTTCAGGGTCCGGATAGGGGGGAACTGTGAAATAGGGCTGAATAATCCCGCCGATGACGTACATGTATCCATTGTACACAAGAAGGGAGTGTCCCCTCAGGTATACCGGCAAGACAGTGGTTTGAGCGAACTGTTCTATGGATCCGTCCTGCTTTAGAGGGGTGTAATAAACCCTATTGGTAAATCCACAATTGTTGTAATCAGTCGTGCAATCTGAGTTTCCGCCGGCAACATAGAGATGGCCATTCCATACCGCTGACGCATGGTCCCATATTGCCTGTGAAAGATGGACAGGTGATTCTGTCCACGGCTTCAATAACACCGGGGATGGCAAAACCGTTACGGCAATCGCATCGCTGACGATATCTCCTGTTACTGTACTCAATAATTTCACAGTCACCAGGGCCTCACCGGCAGAAACTGCTGAGATCATGCCTGAATTATCAACTGTGGCAACATTCTCATTGCTTGATGCCCATGTGCCAGGCAGTTCACTGATGCTGACATTGGCTACATCATAACCAACCAAAGACAGCTGCATGGTGACTCCGGTATCCATGGCAACCGTATTGTATAATTGACCATCTGTCCACTGTGTCTTCTTATATGCCCCTGTTATCTCAACCCTGATAACATCACCCTCCTGGAGACCATAGTCAGAAAAAAATTTACTGTTTACCCCGCTGCCGCAGCCTGAGGAGGCACATATAAGGAGTATCGCCGATAGAGTTGCCAGCAGTTTCATGTATTTACCCGTACCCGTTGTGAGTCTGTATTAACCCAAAGCTCTGCCTGCGTCAGGATTAAGTTTCAGGCCAGCATATATACCCTGTTTGAATAACCTGTGCCCCACCCAGGCTATCATCGCCGCATTATCAGAGCAGTATTGAGGAGACGGGATGTACACCTCAATCCCCTTTGCTTCAGCATCCTTCTTCATCTTCTCCCGCAATAACCTGTTGCACGCTACACCGCCTGATATGACTATCCTGTCAATACAGGTCTTTTCTGAAGCGCTGATGGTCTTTGATACGAGGACATCAACTACCGCCTGCTGAAAGCTTGCAGCCACATCAGCCTTAAACTTATCCTCTCCTCTCAGAATCGCAGGGATGTCATCAACGTGGTTAACTTTATACCTGCTACGAATGTAACTTATTATTGCAGTTTTCATGCCACTGAAACTGAAATCAAAACCCCTTTTCTTTGAGAGCGGCCTGGGGAAGGTCACAGCATCGGGCTCGCCAATCCTGCTTTCCAATTCTATTGCAGGGCCGCCTGGAAATCCAAGTCCAAGGATCTTTGCAACCTTGTCAAAAGCCTCACCGGCTGCATCATCGAGGGTGGAACCAAGCAATTTATATTTCCCCACATCCTCAACGAGGTAGAGGTTTGTGTGCCCCCCTGAGACTACTAAACCGATAAAAGGCCGCGGGACCCTCTTTTCCAGCGAGATTGCCCAAATGTGCCCCTCCAGGTGATTTACAGATACCAGCGGGATTTTCAGGGAGTATGACAGGGCCTTGGCAAAAGAGACCCCTACGAGGAGCGCTCCAATGAGGCCCGGGCCTGATGTTACAGCAATGGCATCAAGGTCCTTCAGGGTTACACCCCCCTTTTTCAGGGCCTCTTCAGTCAGGGGATGAATAATCTCTATGTGGCGCCTGCAGGCAAGCTCTGGCACAACACCGCCGTACTTTCTATGGATGTCCCACTGAAATCCAACGACACTGGACAACACCTTACGGCCGTCCTTCAGTACGGCTGCGGCTGTCTCATCGCAGGAAGTCTCTATAGCAAGGATGTGACTCAATCAAGTAACCTCGACATGAATACCAGCTCTATCCCCTCATCTTCAAAGTCAGGCAGCTTCTCCCTTATGGCTGCAACTGTCTCCGGTTTTGCATGACCGATTGCAGTGGCCTCGCCGGTCTTTTTTGCTATTCTTATGGCTTTATCAATCTGCCCCTTGATGTATCCTATATCAGGCTCATTATCAAGGAAGATATCCCTGTCCTCGCTCTTAATCCCGATCTTTTTTGCGACACTGTATGCCACAGTCCGTGATGATGTCCTGCTGTCGAGAAAGTACAATCCTCTGTTGTGCAACTCTTCGAGTATGACCCGCATGGCAAAACCGTCTTCCGTGAGGAGCGAACCCATATGGTTATTGACCCCTGTGATATGCGGCACTGCATCCAGGTCTGCCGATAACTGCCTTAACATCTGGTCACGCGTCATTGCTGACAATATGGCATGACTGCCTGGATTGCTCCACACACCGTGCGGTTCCATAGGCAGGTGAAGCATTGTCTCATAGTTTAATTCTCTTGCCTCTTTCGCAATGAATTTTGAATACCGCTCACCGGGAAGGATAGAGAATGTGACGGGGACCCCAAGTTCTGTGAATTTCCTGAATACCTTATGATCATAACCCACATCGTCAATAACAATTGCAACCCGGCCGCTGTATACCTTGTCTATCTTTTCTGAAGGCATTTCAGGTTCCGGCAGTCCTGGTTCGGACGGTTTATGTCGTCCTGGCGGGGGATGCAGTTTATCCTGCGGATGTTCCTGCCTGAAAATATATGTCGCAATGATGATTGCTGCAACTGCTGACATGATCAGGAATATGTTTCTGTTTTTTTTCACTGGAAAATAAAAAGGCCATCACCAACTTATCAGATTTCGTATCCAGTGACAAGCTGCTGATGGCCATTAGAGCCGTTATGGGAGTTCTATTCCCTACACACCAGCCATTATTTCATCTTCAATAAACTCCGGTGTGTTATCACGCAACACAACTTTTATCCTCTTCGTCTCCTTGAACCGCCCTTTTATAATCTCCTCGGACAATGGGTCTTCGATGTGCCTCTGTATGACGCGCCTCATGGGTCGGGCGCCGTAGTGCGGTTCAAATCCCTCGTTTATGAGCCAGTCCTTGACATCATCGGTGATTTCCATGTGCATGCCTGCCACAAGCAGCCGCTCGTTTACCTCCGCTATGAGCATATCTACAATCTTTATGAGGTGCTCTCTCGTCAGAGAGTGGAATATGACCACCTCATCTATACGGTTCAGGAACTCCGGATTGAAGGTATTCCTGAGCTCTGTCGTTATTGATTCCTTCATCCTTTTATGCTGTCCCTCTTCGCCTGCCTTCTGGAAGCCGAGAGTTGTCCCTTTATCCACCGCCCGGGCCCCGATGTTGGATGTCATTATGATGATAGTATTCCTGAAGTCCACCCTGCGGCCGAAGCTGTCCGTAAGGCATCCGTCTTCGAATATCTGCAGAAGGACGTTGAACATGTCATGATGAGCCTTCTCGATCTCATCAAAGAGAATGACTGAGTAAGGCCTTCTCCTGACCTTTTCCGTAAGCTGTCCACCCTCTTCATAACCTACATAACCGGGGGGCGCCCCCATCAGCCTTGATGAACTGAACTTCTCCATGTATTCAGACATGTCGATCTTGATGAGCGCATCTTCGTTGTCAAAAAGATACTCTGCAAGGGCCTTTGCAAGCTCTGTCTTTCCGACGCCTGTGGGGCCAAGGAAGATGAATGAACCGATTGGGCGTTTGACACCCTTCAATCCTGCCCTGGACCGCCGGATGGCCTTCGCAATAACTGATATCGCCTCGTCCTGACCGACTACACGCGCATGTAATTCTTTCTCTATGTTCAGTAATTTCTGTGTCTCACCCTCCTCCAGTCTCGTAAGAGGAATGCCGGTCATGCGGGCGACGATGTATGATACATCTTCCTTACCCACGACAGGTTTCGCCTTGTCCACCTGGCTCTTCCAGTCCCGCCTGGCGTCTTCAATTACATCCCTTAGCCTCTCTTCTTCTTCCCTGAACCTGGCTACTGCATCGAAATGCTGAAGTTTGCTGACAATGTCCTTCTCCCTTATTACATTCTTGAGCTCCTGCTCCACCGCACGTATCTTTTCAGGGACAAAGTGAGACAGAAGCTTTGCGCGGGCGCCCGCTTCATCAATCACATCTATCGCCTTGTCCGGAAGATACCTGTCGGTAATATACCTGTCGGAGAGGCGGACAGACTCATCGATGGCCTCATCAGTAATATATACATTGTGATGCTCTTCATATTTACTGCGGAGACCCTTTATTATTTCAATCGTATGCTCTATGCCGGGCGGATTGACAAATACAGGCTGGAATCTCCTCTTCAGGGCGCCGTCCTTTTCTATGTACTTTCTGTATTCGTCAAGTGTGGTGGCGCCGATGCAGCGTATCTCACCTCTTGCAAATGCAGGTTTCAGCATATTCGACGCATCTATCGAACCTTCGGCTGCACCTGCCCCGACCAGCGTGTGAAGCTCATCGATAAAGATAATGATGTTGCCGGCCGTCGTAATCTCCTTCATGATTACCTTGAGCCTCTCCTCAAATTGTCCCCTGTATTTTGTCCCTGCCACAAGGGCCCCGAGGTCAAGTCCTATGATCCTTTTGTTGAGAAGGTTGTCCGGGACATCGAGGTTCACTATTTTCTGCGCCAGTCCCTCAACGATTGCAGTCTTGCCGACTCCTGCCTCCCCTATCAGAACAGGATTGTTCTTTGTCCTCCTGCTCAGGATCTGTAGCACACGCTCAATCTCCGGATCACGCCCGATAACAGGATCAAGCTGACCTTCGGCTGCCAGGGCAGTCAGATCCCGCCCGAATTCATCAATTGCCGGGGTGTTGCTCCTCTTCTCCTTCTCTTTAGTCTGAACACGTTTAAGGAAGCTCAATGTAAGCTGCCTTGCTGTCAGCAGGTTTGCGCCGAGACTCCTCAGAATTTTTCCGCCGATACCGTCCTCCTCACGTATCAGTCCAAGGAGGAGGTGTTCGCTGCTTATGAAATTGTGACCCAACAGTTTGGCCTCTTCAATGGCATACTCGATAACCTTCTTTACCCTTGGAGTAAAAGGAATTTCTCCATAGGTCATCGTCACACCACCGGAAGGGAGGTTGCGTTCAATCTCCATCCGTATCTGTTCAGGAGAAAGCCCCATCTTCTTTAGTATGAGGAGCGCCGCACCTTCGCCGTCTCTCAGGATCGCAAGCAACAGGTGCTCAGTCCCGAGGTAATCATTCTGATGCTTTTCTGCCTCTTCCCGTGCAAGGATGATGATTTTTCTTCCGCGGTCTGTAAATCTTTCGAACATTTGCACCCCCGCTAAAAAAGGTTATAAGCCTTGAATTTGTCTTAATAATATCGTAATTTTCAAACTGATGTCAAGTAACCACTGGCTGTATTTTTTCTACACTTATCAGCGCGTTGTTAACTATTTATAACCATAATAATGTTGACAATCAACTGTACGTGTAATACTATTCAAAAGTAAATTTTTGCAAGATTAATGCCCATATAAACATTATAATATTTATGTTCGGAAAATTAGACATTATTTGTGAGAAAGCCTTATCTGGCAAGGGAATAGATAGGAATGAGGCTGATTTCATTCTGCGGCTTGATATAGCCTGCATTTCATCTTTATTGTCATGGACTGACAGGATACGTCAAACTTTCAACGGCAACAGGATAGAACTTTGCTCTGTGATTAATGCGCGATCAGGCGGATGTACTGAGGACTGTTCATTTTGTTCTCAGTCTGTATACTCTTCAACCGGAGTCGCATCATATCCGCTCTTATCAGTGGATGCAATTCTGGAAGGCGCGAGGTCGGCAAGGTCTAACGGGGCATCCAGATTCTGTCTCGCCACAAGCGGCAACGGTATTGACAGTGACAGGGAGCTTGAGCTGCTCTGTGAGGCGACGGCAAAGATACGCAGCGAGGCCTGTATTGAGGTCTGCGGCACGCTTGGCGCAATGGCTCCGGAGCAGATGAGAGCGCTTAAAAATGCCGGCTTAACACGCATCCATCATAACCTTGAAACGGCAGAATCATACTTCCCCTTTGTATGCACGACCCACACATACAGGGAAAGGGTCGAACAGGTTGTTGTTGCAAAAGAGGCTGGACTTTCGACATGCAGCGGCGGGCTTTTTGGCATGGGAGAGTCAATCGAACAAAGGGTTGAGCTGGCATTTGCCCTTATGGAACTGAATGTGGATTCCGTGCCTGTCAATTTTCTCATGCATTCGGCAGGAACGGCCCTCGCGAATGTCCAGCCAATACGTCCATTCGGGGCAATTAAGATAATCGCACTGCTCAGGCTCCTGATGCCAGACAAGGAAATCCGCATCTGCGGCGGGAGGACTACTGCTTTGAATGAGCTGCATCCGCTCATATTCGCAGCCGGCGCAAGCGGTATGATGATCGGCAATTACCTGACAAGGAGCGGCAGGGAGCCTCACAAGGACATTCAGATGTTAAAAGACCTGGGATTGGATATTGCAGCTCTATAGTGTTCGGATGCGGTCTACCTTGAATGGCGGACATCTGTCAGGCGCCGAACGTATCGTGTGCGGTGATTTTACACAGATTATCCCTGACCTTATGCTGCAGGCAATGTCTTACTCCAATATGCCTGACAGTATCGCAATCTCCGTAGATACTGTAGACACATCATCAATTATATACAAATCACCTCTCGGAATCAGGACTGTTGAATCGTCATCACCGGAAGATGCCCTGAGGATATCCGCTGATCTGCTTAAAAACAGCGGTGTCTCTCCTGCCGCTGTTGAGAAGGCGAATTATCTCCTGCGCACCGGCCCGTCTGCAGGCGGTGGGAACATGAGGGGGGCTGTCATTATGGACTCAGCCTCTGGAGACCGCTTGGAACCGGATTCATCAAGGGGTGTCAGGGTATCACGTGTGGACTATACGATGGATGCAAGGGATTCGCTTATTAATAAACTAAGGGAAGAGGGAATATTTCACAGGCGGGTCGTGGACGCCCTTGCCATTGCCACCAAGGCGGCTGGCAGGAGAGAGACAGTTGCTGAACTCTGCCGGTCTGATGATCCGGATTATACTACAGGATATATCGCATCACGAAAATGCGGATATGTACGGATTACAAACATTAAGAAGAAGGGGGATCACGTTGGCGGCAGGGTGTTGTTCGTGAGGCGTAATGATTTGAATATTGAAGAATATATACATTATCTGGAAAGACAACCGGTGATTATCAGGGTAAGGGCTCGCAGGGTACGGAGGGTGGGGAGTGTCAAAATTAAAGACCTGACCCCATAGATAGATGAACATTGGAAATGAATTATTGCAGGAATTAGAAGAACTCAGATCATCACACCTTCACAGGACGCTCAGGAGGGTCGCATCTGAGCAGGCTCCCCGGATCATCATGGACGGCAGGCAGTGCATCAACCTCTGCTCCAATAACTACCTGGGACTTGCCAATCACCCTGCATTGAAGGAGGCTGCCGCTGCCGCTGTGCAAAAATACGGAGCCGGCGCAGGCGCTTCAAGGCTTGTAACCGGCAATATGGAAATTCATGAGATGCTGGAAAAGGCGACTTCAGAATTCAAGGGCACTGAAGATGCACTGCTCTTTAACACGGGCTACATGGCAAACGCAGGGCTTATCCAATCCCTTGCCGGAGATGGAGACGCCATTTTCAGCGACGAACTGAATCATGCAAGCATAATTGACGGATGCAGGCTGAGCAGGGCTCAGGTCTTTATTTACAGGCACAGGGATGCTGAACACCTGAGGTCACTGATCCTGCAGTCGGCTGTGCAGGGTCATTACAGACGACTGGTGATAATTACTGACGGCGTCTTCAGCATGGACGGGGACATTGCGCCCCTGACAGATTTGCTGAATGTGGCTGATGAGTATGGCGCCATCCTCCTCGTTGATGATGCCCATGCAACTGGCGTCCTCGGAAGGTCGGGACGCGGCTCATTTGAACACTTCGGGACAGGCAGCAGCCCTTCACTCATTCAGATGGGTACATACAGCAAGGCCCTGGGCTCGTTCGGGGCTTATGTGGCAGGGACATCATTGCTGAGGGATTACCTGATAAACAGGGCAAGGGCGTTTATCTACACCACTGCACTTCCTCCATCTGTCATTGCCGCATCGATGGCGGCGCTGAATGTGCTTAAGGCAGACGGCATGCTGCTTGCCAGGTTGAGGGAGAACATGATGATGCTAAGAGATGGGCTGACGGCGCTCGGCTATAATATACTGCAGGGCGAAACGCCAATCATTCCCGTATTCACAGGTGATATAGAAAGGACGCTCCTGCTTTCACAGAGATTATTTGAGGCAGGGATCTGTGCCACTGCCATCCGTCCTCCGACAGTCCCGGAAGGAAGGTGCAGGATAAGGACTACGGTTACCGCAGGACACAGCAGTGAGGATATCGGACAATGCATTGAGGTGTTCAGTCGCGTGGGGAGAGAGTTGAGATTAATTTAAGGATGAGCTGGATGGAAAGATGAAGAGGGTCGTTCTCATAACAGGTGCCTCCGGCGGACTGGGAAGCGCATTATCATTGAGGTTCGCCGAATGTGGATTTTCCGTTGCGGCCAATTATTATAAAGGCAGGAGGGCTGCTGAAGAATTAGTAGGAAGGCTTATTGACGGCGGCGCCGAGGCTCAATCATTCTGCTGTGATGTAAGATCGCCGGGTGATGTTATAAGGATGGTGGACGGCGCCATTGACAGGTTTGGACAGATTGATGTGCTGATTAATAACGCCGCAATGAATAGAGACAACCTTCTGGTCAGGACAGGCTCTGATGAGTGGGAAGGCATCATTGCCACTAATCTGACAGGCCCGTTCTATGCCATCAGGGCGGTCTCAAAATATATGATGAAGAGGAAACAGGGGCATATCATTAATATCTCATCGATGTCTGGAGTAAAAGGGCGTGCAGGACAATGTGCATATTCCGCCGCAAAGGCGGGCTTGACGGGTTTGACAAAATCGGCCGCGCTGGAACTCGGAAGGTTTAATATACAGGTTAATGCGGTGCTGCCTGGCTTTATGAAAACGGCTTTGACAGAGTCCCTGTCTGAACCCGAAATTGATAATTTAATCGATGCCAATACCCTGAGAAGAGAACAGGATATAAGAGAGGTAGCCGGATTCATATATCAACTTACTAACATGACTCAGATTTCCGGACAGGTGTTTAATACGGACAGCAGAATATTGTAGGTACTGTTTGATGAATAATAGAAATCATGGAATCTTTGTTACAGGTACAGACACCGGGGTCGGAAAAACTGTAGTGGCTGCCGGCATCGCGGCGGCAATGAAGAAACGCGGCATTAATATCGGCGTTATGAAACCTGTACACACAGGCTGCAGGGTCATCAAAGGGAAACTGCGCCCTGATGACTCGATTATTCTCGAAAACGCCGCCTCCTCCGGCGACCCGGCAGACTTGATAACCCCATTTATGTTCAGAGAACCCGCGTCTCCATTAACAGCAGCAAAACAAACTGATACGCTTATTGATATAAACAGAATAACTGAATGTTTCTGTAAGCTGCGCAGAATGCATGATTACATGATAGTCGAGGGAATAGGCGGAGTGCTCGTGCCTGTATCAAGGGACTTTTCTGTCGCAGACCTCATCAGGAGGTTTAAATTGCCTGTTCTGCTCGTAACAGGGCCATACCTCGGTTCGGTTAATCATACCATGCTCTCGTTATTTTGTCTGAAGGCAATGAAAATCCCGGTCAGGGGCATTGTCATAAACAATTGCAAAAAGGGAGGCGGCACCCTGGCAGAGAAGACTTTCGCGGATTCCATTTCAGACCTGTCAGGGATTTCTGTTACGGGGACATTGCCTTACATACCCGGTGTAGAGAAGCGCCTTGTCTCAGGCACGATTAAACTCCCTGATCATTTCCTTAAACTTGCGGATTCTCTCCTTGACATCTGATGATGAAAGGATGGCTGATATTACTGCGGCGCCATCCGCTCCATTGCTTGTCACATCGCGGATATTTTGTTCATTAATACCGCCAATGGCGATCAGCGGGACGGTCATGCTGTTCCTGACCAGTCCTATTGCCTGAGGGCCAAGCGGCGCGGCCACCATCTTTGTGCCGGACTGGAATATCGGGCCGAAGCCTATATAATTGATATCAAGAGCGGCCGCTTCCATGGCCTCCTTATTGCTGTGAGTGGAAAGGCCTATGATCTTGTCCTTTCCAAGTATCCGCCTTGCAACATTAACAGGGATGTCATCCTGGCCAAGATGAACACCATCCGCATCCACTGCAAGGGCAAGGGCAGGATCATCATTTACGATGAATGGGATGCCGGTGCCGTCTGTAAGTTTGCGAAGCCTTTCAGCTGTCTTTACAGCATCCCTTCTGGTAAGGTTCTTTTCCCGGTATTGTATGACATCAACCCCAGCATCGATGGCATCCCTGGCTATGGAGATGATGTCCCCTGCTGCATATTGCTGATCAAGGATAAGGTAGATGCCTTTTATCTGCTTCATGCTTTACTAACGGCTTGACGAAAACAGGTGTTCAACCAAATTTGTAGAGTATTTACCCGACATAAACTCAGAACTTCTTAGAACCATCCTGTGGAACGGGATCGTCGTCTTGATGCCTTCTATTACATACTCGTCAAGCGCCCTGCACATCTTCGCAATGGCCTCTTCCCTGTCTTCGCCATGGACTATCAGCTTGGCTATGACTGAATCATAGTATTGCGGAACCGTATATCCTGCATATGCCGCAGAATCCACCCTGACACCAGGGCCGCCCGGTACACAGTATGCAGTGATCAGGCCCGGAGACGGTGTAAACTTCTCTGAGTCCTCCGCATTTATCCTGCACTCCATGCTGTGCCCCTTAATTCTTATGTCCTTTTGCGAAAAAGCAACCGGTTCACCTGCTGCAATCTTTATCTGCTCTTTAATCAGGTCTACTCCTGTCACCATTTCCGTTACAGGATGCTCAACCTGTATTCTGGTGTTCATTTCCATGAAATAAAAATTATTCTGGTCATCAACGAGAAACTCTATGGTGCCTGCGCTTATATAGTTTACAAATTTCGCCGCCTTTATTGCCACCTCTCCCATCTTCTTCCTCATCTTCTCATCTACTACGGGAGACGGGGCTTCCTCAATAAGCTTCTGATGCCTCCTCTGAACCGAGCAATCCCTCTCGCCCAGATATACGACGCTGCCCGACCTGTCCCCAAGCACCTGAACCTCAATATGCCTGGGGTTGGGAAAGAACTTCTCAATATAGACCTCATCACTGCCAAAAGAGGCCTTAGCCTCTGCCTGTGCCATCAGGAAGGTATTCACCAGTTCCTGCTCCTTGTGAACGACACGCATCCCTCTTCCACCGCCGCCGGCAACAGCCTTGATTATAACAGGAAATCCTGTCTCTCTGGCGACATCGAGCGCGTCTTTCTCTGCAGAGACGACCCCCCTGCTGCCGGGCATGATCGGAACACCGCATTTTGTCATGGTCTCTTTGGCCTTCGCCTTATCACCCATGAGGGCGATATTGTCGGGGGTGGGACCGATGAACACGATACCTGCTGCTTCGCATGCCTCGGCAAAGTGCGCGTTTTCAGCAAGGAAACCGTAACCGGGGTGAATGGCCTCCGCATCAGTTATCTCTGCGGCACTGAGGATATTCGGGATATTTCTGTAACTCTGGGCGCTGTCCGCAGGACCTACACATACCCGTTCATCGGCAAATCTTGCATGAAGCGAGGACTCGTCTGCGCTGGAATAGACAGCAACTGTCTTAATGCCGAGCTCTCTGCATGCGCGTATTACACGGAGGGCTATCTCCCCCCGGTTTGCTATAAGAATTTTGTGAAACATGTTTATTGCGGCTCTATCTTGAAAAGGGCCTTTCCATACTCGACAGGCTGTGCGTCTTCAACCAGAGCCTCCACTATCTTTCCGCCTATTTCCGCCTCTATCTCGTTCATCAGCTTCATGGCCTCAACGATGCACAGTATCTGCCCCTTTTTTACCATGTCTCCGACATTAACATATGGTTCACCTCCGGGATTACTGTCTCGAGAACCCTTCTGGGCCCAAAGGAAGTCTGCGGCGCTGACTTCTTAATCCTGACCCTGATCCCCTCCTTCTCAATCTCAAGTTCGGAAATGTCCGAGTCCTTCAGAAATTCAGACAGGTCTTTCAGATAATCAAGATCAACCAATGATTTTTTCTTTTTCATTTCACCCTTTCAAGAAATGTCCCTGTTCGGGTATCTACCCTGATCTTATCACCCTCATTCAGATATAACGGCACCTTGACCACTGCGCCTGTTTCAAGGTAAGCAGGTTTTGTGCCACCGGTCGCCGTGTCGCCGCGTATGCCCGGGTCTGTCTTTACGATAGTGAGATCAACTGACAGGGGAAGATCAATCCCTATTGGGTTTTCGTTAAAAAATAATATGTTGAGCATCATATTCTCTTTGAGATAATCCCTGCTGTCACCAAGCTGATCCTCGCGCAGAAACAATTGTTCGTAAGAATTTACATCCATAAACCAGTACTGACCCTCTGTAAAGTAAAGGTATTGGACCTCCTTTTCCTCCAGATTGGGCTCATCAAGTTTTTCATTAACCCTGTAGGTCCGCTCAAGGATGCTGCCGCTCCTGAGGCTCTTTAATTTTGTCCTGCAGAACGCGCCACCCTTCGCCGGTTTAACATGCTGAGCCTCTATGACCTTGTATGGCTCACCATCTATCTCCACTTTGTGGCCATTTCTCAAATCAGCAACAACAATCACAGTTTCCTCCTTGTTCTTATTTCCTGATAATCTCCACTGCTGCCCTTAAACCGAGCAAATAGCTGTTTACACCAAAACCGGAGATCTGCCCGGCGGCCACAGGCGATATGAATGAGTAATGACGGAACTCCTCCCTGCCGTATATGTTTGACATGTGAACCTCTACAGCAGGTATTGAAACGGACGCAATCGCATCCCGAAGCGCAACGCTCGAATGGGTATAACCTCCCGGATTTATTAGAAGGGCATGATATGCCCCGGACGCCTCATGTATGGTATCAATAAGTTTTCCCTCTGAGTTCGACTGGAAGAATGAGACTTCCGCGCCGAGCTCTTTTGCAAGCACCCTGATGGCGCTGTTTATTTCATCAAGTGTGGCATTGCCATACACGCCGGTTTCTCTCCTTCCAAGCATGTTAAGGTTTGGGCCATGGATAACCAGTATCTTTACCGTACCTGCAGTCATATCCTGTTTGTCCTCACCCTGTTCAATAGGCCTTCGAGCCGTTCCATCTGTTCCATGTGAGAGGGGCGAAGCTCCCCTGACGCAATCAGCTTATTACGCACACTTTCATTGCCAGGGTCTTTCTGTAATATCTTTTTGTATATATCGATACCCCTGGACTTCTCTCCCTGCGCAATACAGATGTCGCCCATGCTCTCCGTCAGAAATTCTCCGGATAACCCGGCGGGCTGCGATTCATCTGATGCAACCTCCCATCCGGAAGTAAAATCAATTGCTGAACCCGGATGTCCGGCCGCAGAATAAGTCTTATGCCCGTCGCGGCCTGCGCCGCTGCTGCTCTTCTCAATACTGTCAGATTTTAACGTGCTGAGTAAATCTGAAATCTCTCTGTCTCGGGAATTCACGATAAGCACCGCCTCGCATGACCTGACGGCTGAATCTTTCATGCCGGCATCCTTATAGAGAAATGCCAGCCTCCTGTGTGCCAGAATGTTGTCAGGGCTTATCCTGATTACATATTCAAACTCCTGCATGGCCTCACCAATCATCCCCTTTTCAGCGTATGCCTTGCCGAGAGATACCCTTGCACTCAGGTAAGACGGGTACCTGTCAATACCTTCCTTAAGCAAATCTATCGCCTGATCCAGAAGGCCTTTTCTAATGTATTCTTCAGCTACTGGAATGAAGTTTTTTCCCTGTTTGTCATTAAGCATGATCCCTGCTGCCTCCTACCGGCCGCCCAGCCTGTTTACCACCTTATCCAGAATAATGTCTGCGACCGCCTTTTTGCTCATTAACGGATATTCAACGACCTCTCCCCACCGGTCAATTATTGTGACAATATTTGTGTCAACCTCAAAACCTGCCCCTGGCATTGTGATATCGTTGGCAACGATCATGTCCAGGTCCTTCGAGGCCAGTTTTTTCTTTGCATTGGCAACAACGTCCTCAGTCTCTGCAGCAAAACCTACTATAAATTGTTTTCCCTTCCTGCCGGAAATCTCTCTCAGGATGTCCCGGGTTTCCGCCAGCCTCAGTGAAATGTCCTCCGAATCCTCTGATGACGGGAATTTATCTTTTTTTATCTTGGAATATGAAACTACCGCAGGCTTAAAGTCAGATACTGCGGCGGACATTACGACGACGTCAGATTCCGGCATCCTGTTTATCACGGCATTATACATCTCTTCAGATGATGTAACCCTTATACACTCTGCACCGGCAGGCTGAGTCAGGGCTGCAGGTCCGCTGATGAGAATCACCCTGGCGCCACGCCTCACCGCAGCCGAGGCTATTGAATAGCCCATCCTGCCCGATGAATTGTTGCTAAGATAGCGGACCGGGTCTATCGCCTCTCTCGTGGGCCCTGCAGTTACAAGTACTGTCTTACCACCTAAATCCCCGCGAGGCGGCCCTGAAAAAGACTCCTCCACCAGGGCCGCTATATCATCAGGCTCTGACATACGTCCCTGCCCTGCAGCGCCTGATGCGAGATTGCCGCTTACAGGACCCGTGAATTTAACGTCCAGCCCCCTGAGGTATGATATGTTTTTCTGAACGGTTTTATTCTCATACATCTCATAATCCATGGCCGGGGCCATTAATACAGGGCATTTGCATGCAAGGAGGATGGTGCTCAGGAGGTCATCTGCAATCCCGCCGGCCATCTTTCCTATAATATTTGCAGTTGCAGGGGCCACTACAGCCATATCAGCCATTCTTCCAGCATAGAGGTGTGTAATCTCCCCGCCGTGGCTATGCTCAAACATGTCTGTATAGACTTGTTTCCCTGATAAAACCTGAAATGTCAGGGGAGCTACAAACTTTACTGCCCCGGAAGTCATTACAACCGTCACATCCGCCCCGAGCTCGACAAGCCTCCGCAGCAGGAAGACTGATTTATAGGCCGCAATACTGCCTGTAACTCCAAGTATTATCTTTCTGCCTGCAAGTCCCATCTTCATGCCCTTAACCGGCATTACTCCTCTGTTCCGGCATTGCCGTCACTGACGGCGTTTCCTTCGGCATCATTTACATAATTACCAAGCTCTTTCTCTATTTCCTTCTTGACTTCGTCCTCTTCAGCCGTCTCATGAATACCTGCCGCCTCCAGTTCCTTCTGTTCTATCGCCTCGCGAATTGCCTTTCGGGCCTCCTTGCCCTTGACTATATCGACGTCACACGAAACGAGTTCCTCCAGCGCCACTGTAGACTCCTTCAGGTATTTAAGCGGAACGCATGGTTTCGCCCCATTGATCAGCTTTCTGGCACGTTCAGTTGCAACTACCACAAGACGGAACCTGCTGTCCAGTTTTTCCCTGTCAATTACTATAGGCAATGATACTATCTCCAAGGTGTTTACCCTCCTCTCTATTCAAAAAAATGTTTATCAACCCAGGCGCTGTTTATTCGCGCCACCTTTATTCGTGAACTCACGATAACGGATTTTAATTCTGAAAGCGCCCTGTCAAAGTCATCATTGATGATCAGGTAATCATACATCATGTAATCCTTCACCTCTTCCCCGGCGGCTTTCATCCTTCTTTCAATCTCATCAGTTGAATCTCCCTTCCTTACCATCAGCCTTTTCCTCAGCTCGGCAAACGACGGCGGCAATATATAGCAAAACACCCCGTTGCTGAAGGCCTTTCTTATCTGCCTCGCTCCGTTTGAATCAATATCGAGTATTAAGTCTGTTCCACTCCTTAATAATCCTGTCATCTCACTCCTTGAGGTTCCATAATAATTGCTGTGGACTATCGCCCATTCGATGAAAGCATCTTCGTCAACCATCTTCTTAAATGTATCTACAGAGACGAAGTGATAATCACGGCCTTCTGCTTCCGACGGACGGGCCGTCCTCGTCGTGTAAGACACAGAGTGCTGTATGTCAGGGATGTATTTGACTACCTCCTTGCAGAGAGTAGTCTTACCGGCGCCTGAAGGGGCCGACACAACGAAAAGGAGCCCGTCTCTTATCCACGGGCCTGCTTTTTCCACATCGTAGTCTCTCTGAATCTCCATCCGGCATAGTATACATATTCAGATAAAAAATCTCAACAAATCTTAATAGATGCGCCTATTCAACGTTCTGCACCTGCTCCCTTATCCTCTCAATCTCCGTCTTCATATCAACCGCTGTCTGAGCTATCTTTACATCCGAAGCCTTCGAAGCCATGGTATTTACTTCACGGTTTACCTCCTGAAGGAGGAAGTCTATGCTCCGCCCTACAACCACCCCTTTCCCGAGCCTCTCCCTCATCTGGACGATATGGCTCCTGACTCTTACAACTTCTTCAGTAATATCCATACGTTCTGCCATCATGGCGATTTCCTGGGCGAGTTTATTCATGTCCAGGCGCTGAACGCCTGACAGTTCCTTCACCCTGTCAGTGTAACGTGACTTCATGCCGCGGATTACGGCCGGCACACGCTTCTCTATACGGTTGTTGAGGGTATGCAACCGGTCTACCCGTTTTGTAAGATCCCTGCAGATCAGCTCACCTTCCCTTAGCCTCATCTCCCTGAGATTGTCCACTGACCTGACAACGATATTCATTATTGCAGCATCTGTTTCTGGCTTATCAGTTTCACCGGCCCCATAGGCTGCCATATCCCGGAGTGCCGCAAGGTCGGATATACCCATCTCTTTTTTGAGGCTGAAATTGATATTGAAATACACTGAGAGCTCCTTTAACATGGCCTGACAGCGGCTTATTGCCTCTCCGTTAAGAATCTGTGCCCCGGCATTTAAGGATGAGTCCGTTTTTACAAGAGAGAAGTCAAACTTACCCCTCGAGAACTTTTTTGAGATGCAGTTTCGTATTCCATGGTCCAGCCGTGACAACGATTCGGGAAGCCGGACATTGATATCACAATACTTGTGATTGACTGAACGGATCTCCACCCTGTATGCTGAACCGCCGCATTTACCTTCGCTGAACCCGTAGCCGGTCATGCTCTGAATCATTGAGTAATAATCCCGTATTTTTTTATCTTATATCCTATCTGCCTTGACGTAATCCCAAGTTGTCTTGCGGCCCTGGCCTGTACATAGCCGGCCCGCTTTAATGCCTCCACGATCCGCTCCTTTTCCATGTCTTCAATCGTATGATCCAGTGTCCTGGCATGACCATACATTTCACTCAGGCCTGAAGTGTTGTCCATCATCCTGGCATCTACGGTAACAGGGACATCCTCTGTCATAATGATGTCATTTTTTGCCATTACGATCATCCGCTCGATGCAATTCTCAAGTTCCCTTACATTGCCCGGCCAGTCATATATAAGGAGCGTGTCGAGGGCCTCATTGGATATCTTGACATCCCTGCCGTTTTCCTCGTTATAGAGTTGAAGGAAGTGGCCTACAAGAGGAGGAATGTCTTCTTTTCTCTCCCTCAAAGATGGTATCCTGACGGGAACCACATTTAACCTGTAATACAAATCCTCGCGGAACCAGCCTTCCTTAACTGCCTCTTCGAGATTCCTGTTGGTTGCCGCTATTATCCTTACATCAACTGTGATGCCTTTTGAACTTCCAACCCTCTCAAACTTTCTCTCCTGAAGCACCCTCAGGAGTTTTACCTGTGTCGGAGGCGGGATGTCTCCTATTTCATCAAGGAACAACGTCCCTCCGTCAGCCATCTCAAAGCGTCCCTTCTTGTCATTTAATGCCCCTGTAAATGCGCCCTTCACATGCCCGAAGAGATCGCTTTCAATGAGGGTATCAGGAATTGCCGCACAATTGACACTGATGAATGCCTTATCACAACGCTTGCTGTGATAGTGAATCGTCCTCGCTATTAATTCCTTCCCTGTTCCGCTCTCTCCTCTCAACAATACAGTAGCCTTACTCTGACTCACCCTCCATGCAGAATCGAGGACATCCCGCATCTTATCACTTACAAAGACTATATTCGCAAACCGGTATGGAGACTTTAACTCCCTTTGAAGGCTTAATTTCTCTTTCAGAATATTCTTTTTTTCCTGTTCGACTGTCTCTGCGGTTGTGATAGCCTGCCCTATCAATGAGGCCACAATGGTAAGTATCCTGACATCCTCATCAAGGGCGATTGATTGATCCGTGAAAAGCCTGTCGACGCTTACAACCCCCACAGTTTCTCCCTTGACTTTAACCGGGACACAGATGAATGAGATGTTTTCCCTGTTTATATCTCCTCTTGACCTGGTCCTGTTAAGGAAAAGGGGCTCTTTGCCAATATCCGGGACTATAATAGGTTCCCCCGTCTCTACGACCTTCCCCGTAATACCTTCCCCTATCCTGTAAATGCCGCGTTTTATTTCTTCAGGAGTCAGCCCATGGGCGAATTCTATGTAGAGTTGTTTTGTATCAGGGTCAAGAAGGGTAATGGTGCCGCGACGCATGCCCATACTCTCTGACAATATTTCAAGAATGGAACTCAGTGCAACCTTAGGATCAACCGACGTCCCTAATCTCCTTGCAATCTCGTAAAGGGTGGAAAGCTCTACTATCTTATAGTTGAGACTGGTAATGGCATCCTGATGATCTTTTTCCATAAAAAAGAATTAATTTTCAGATTTGTCATGAGTATAACATAATTGTAGCGTCTCCTGCAAGACATCATTGTCCACATTTTCGGTAATTGTTACCTCCCCAATCCTGACGGGGAGTACGAACCGTATCTTCTCATTTACTACCTTTTTGTCCCTCCTGAGGATGTCCATCAGTTCTGAAGTATTTACTGAAGGGAGGGCTGTCTTAAGGCCAATTGACCTGCAAAGCCTGTCTATCACTTCTGCAACATCATTCCGGCACAATCCCATGTTGACGGCGAGTCTTGCCGCTGCCACCATTCCCATGGCAACAGCCTCTCCATGCCTGTATTTCCTGTAGCCTGTAGCAGTTTCTACCGCATGCCCAATGGTGTGACCAAAGTTCAGGATTGCCCTTAAACCGCTTTCTCTCTCGTCAGAGCTCACTATCATTGCCTTTATCTCGCAAGACCTGGCTACTGTGTGTATAAGTGTCTCCTTATCCAGCGAAAGAATATCCCTGTAGCTCTCCATTATGTATTTAAAGAATTGCTCATCTGCTATTACACCATACTTGACAACCTCTCCCATACCTGCAATCAGTTCACGTCCTGGGAGGGTCTTCAAAACACCAACATCAATCCATACGAGGAGCGGCTGATAGAAGGCTCCTATCAGGTTCTTGCCAAGCGCATGGTCGACACCCGTCTTTCCACCCACACTGCTGTCAACCTGGGCCACTAAAGACGTGGGAACCTGAATATACGGGATTCCACGGAGATACGTTGCGGCTGCAAATCCCGCAATATCACCGATGACGCCTCCTCCGAGCGCTATAATGAATGAGCTTCTTTCAAATCTCTCTCCGGCAAGGGTATCATAAATTCTGCTGACGGATTTGAGTGTCTTATACTTCTCACCGGCAGGAAGTTCAATGGTAGTTATCCCGTAGCCCTCTCCGGACAAATGACGACTAAGCGACTCACCGTAGAGTTTATTTAAAGAGGGATTTGTTATTATCGCTCCCTTCCTCCCTACGGGAAGGCTCTTTACATGCCTGGCGAGTCCTGAAAGGATGCTGTGACCGATGCAGATGTCATAGCTCCGCTGTCCCAATTCTACCCTGACTCTTCTAATATCCATCCTGTTGCCTCTTATATCTTCAAATCCAGTGCGCTGTTCTCATGCCGTATTGCGTGGAGGCTCATTCCCCCGCTTAAGCCTTCCTGCTATCTGATGAATTATAATGTCAATTATCTCGTCAACGTCAAGCAGGTCTGTGTCAATTGTAAAATCGGCCTTTGAGTAGAATTGTTCACGCTGCGAGATGAGTTTCTTTATCTGTTCAAGAGGATTGTCAACTTTCAACAATGGCCTGTGGGTTTCAGCGCTGATTCTTTTATACACTGTCTCAGGAGATGCCCTCAGCCATATTATAAATCCGATCTTCTTCAAATGCAGGATATTTACTTCCCTTGTAACAATACCGCCGCCTGTGGAAATTACATAACCATTTATCCCTGTCAACTTTTCCAATGTCTGGGTTTCAGTATCTCTGAAAAAAAGTTCCCCGTCCTTATCGAATATTTCTGATATGCTTTTCCCTGTTTTTTCTTCGATGAGCTGGTCTGTATCTATGAAGGTGTAACCAAGGCGTCTGGCAAGCCTTTTCCCAATCTCTGTTTTACCGCTTCCCATGAAGCCGGTCAGGACGATGTTCATCTGGTAATTCCCATTCCCGTCAATCCTGCTGTGTTTTTAGATCTCGCTGATATAATCGAGGTAACCCTGATAATTCCTCTGAATCTCATCCATGGAGTCTCCACCGAACTTCACGAGGAATGCGTTGGCAATCTCAACAGCTACCATGGCCTCTCCTACAACGCTTGCGGCAGGCACCGCACAATAGTCCGAACGTTCTATGGTCGCCTTGAACGGTCTTTTCGTCTTTACGTCAACCGAATCCATAGGTGAATAGAGTGTCGCAATAGGTTTCATGGCCGCACGCACTATAATGTTCTCACCATTTGTTATACCGCCTTCAATTCCTCCCGCCCTGTTGGTCTTCCTGTAAAATCCATGCCTGCTCCTGTCATAGTAGATTGCATCATGGACTACTGAGCCGAAACGTGATGCAGCGTCAAACCCGATTCCGATCTCAACGCCCTTTATCGCCTGAATACTCATTACAGCGTACGCGAGCCTTGCATTCATTCTTCTGTCCCATTGTGAATAGCTTCCCAGCCCTGCAGGGACATTGGTTGTTATTATTTCAAATATGCCTCCAACTGTATCACCCTTCTTCTTTGCCTCATCTATCTTTCTTTTCATCCCTGCTTCCGCCTTCTTGTCGGCGCAGCGTAATTCCGATTTTTCAACTATATCTGAGAGCAGATCAAGAGATACCCTGGCCGGCCTGGCCTTTATACCACCTATTTCTGTCACATGACTGATGATCCTGACGGAAAAATTACGAAGGAAACTCTTTGCAACTGCACCAAGGGCGACCCTCATGGCTGTCTCTCTTGCACTTGCCCTTTCAAGCACGTTTCTTACATCGCTATGAGCGTATTTGATAATACCGCAAAGGTCTGCGTGACCTGGTCTCGGTTTTGTCTCAGGGGGAAGGCAATCCGACATGGAAGGATCCGGGGACATACTGTCTGTCCAATTGGCCCAGTCACGGTTTTTTATTATGAGCCCCACCGGGCTGCCGAGGGTCTTACCCCACCTGACACCGCAGGTAATCTCTGCAACATCTTTCTCAATCCGCATCCTGCCTCCGCGGCCATACCCTGTCTGCCGCCTTGCAAGATCGGAATTTATATCGTCAGCAGTTATTGCCAGTCCGGAAGGGATCCCTTCGATGACACCCATGAGAAGCTGGCCATGAGACTCCCCGGCCGTCAGGAAGCGAAGCATAGAGCCCTCATGACGTTACAGGTATGATCTTCGGTGTAATGAAGATGAGCAATTCACTCTTTATATTTGATTTTGATGTGTTCTTGAACAGCCAGCCCAGAACGGGGACCTTGTGCATCCACGGGATCATATTGATGTTATCTGCATCAGAAAGCTCATATATACCACCGATGACTGTCGTTTCTCCGTCTCGGACCAGCACCTCCGTAGTCGCCTCTTTCTTGTTTATGCTTGGTGTTCCCTCAACAACAATAGACCCCTGCCGGTTCTTCGTAATCTTGATGTTCATTGAAATATGGCCGTCCGGCGTAACTTTCGGCGTCACTTTCAGGGTAAGGGTAGCATCAATGAACTCCGTTTTTGTGCCTTCCTGAGAATAGGTCTTGTATGGTATCGATTCCCCCTGTTGAATTATTGCTTCCCGGTTGTCAAGGGTGGCAATCTTTGGGGCAGACAGTATCTTCGTAAGACCCTTTGTCTCTCCTGCCGATAACCGGAGGTCAAGATTAAATGCATCACCTACTGTCTTGCCAATTGTAAAGCCGACACTCCCTTTTGATCCGGCAAGACCACTTGCCGGCAGATTAACGGCAAAACCTGTGGTAGGCGCAGCAACCGTACCGGTTGGACCACTCACAACGCTCATGCTGTAATCGCCCGGCGTAGCGGTATAATTGCCGCCCCATTGCACACCAAGATCCTTTGCAAAGTTTGAGTCCGCCTGAACGATCCTCGCCTCAATCAGCACCTGAGGAGTAGGCCGGTCAAGTGTTTTCAGCAGATTCAATATCTCCTCATGCTTATTCGCAACATCCTTTATAATCAAGGTATTTGTACGATCATCAATAGTTATATCGCCTCTTGAACTCAGTGTCTTTTTTATTGACTCGGCGACATCTTTTGCCCTGGCATAGTTAACCGGGATTATCCTTGTGGACAGGTCCTCTGCCTTAACCATGGCATCCTTGGCCCTGGCCTCCTCTTCCTGCTGCTGAGCAATGTTGGCCAGTGTATCAATACGGACTACATTATTCTCATATATCTTTCCAAGACCTTTCATTTTAAGAATAATGTTGAGCGCCTGATCCCAGGGGACATCAAGCATCTTGATAGTAATCTTTCCCTTGACGTTGTCTCCAATGATCATATTGAGTTTACTCACCTCTGCAAGCAGTCTCAGGACATTTACAACATCAGCATCCTGAAAATCGAGTGATACCTTCTTGATACTGTTCTGACCATTCTTTTTCTCTGATACGGCATTAGGCGTCTGAGCAGGTGCTGCACTCTTTTTCTCTTTTGGCACCGGGGTCACCCCGGCTGCAGGAGGATTATCAACCTTCGGACTTGCCGTTTCATCTTTTTTGGCATCCGCTTTGGTATCAGTTTTTCCGTTTGCGTTTTCACCGGCAGCTGAATCTCCATCTCCTGCCGGCACCGGAGCAAGGGAGGCCAGTTGAACCCTGGGCTGCCCCTTCTCTGCACCTGAATATATATTTACTGTTATTTCCTTCCCCTCTTTGTTTACATCATATTTGACAGTTTTCTTAAGGTCTGCCACAAATCTTACTTTATTGGATGGTGCAGGATGAATTCCGATCCTGATTTTTGAAATACGCTCACTGTCCACAACTTTTTCGTAAGGCTTTATGGAGTTTTCCGCATCTTTGACGTCAACAACAAGCTTGTCTCCCTCAACTATAAAAGTATCTGCATTGATTTCATTATCAGCGACAATTTTTATGCTGCTCTTATCACCGGATTCATTGAATATAAGCTCACGTATCACGTTAAGTCCGGGCCCGGCTGACTCGCTGACAGCACCCTGTGAAGTCTTCATTGACGGAACATCTATTATAAGTACATTTGACTTACTGAATATCTGAGGTTCCATGGTGTCGCTGGCGAGCTTTATGCTTAACCTCGCAATCCTTACCGGGGTGTCCGCCTCTACAGGGTCAATCTGAATCACAGACCCTTTGCCTACGATTATTGGCTTCGTATACTGCCCAAGGGAAACTCCTGGCAAGTCTATGACTAATCTTGGAGGGTCCATAAGGGTAAACGAGGTATACTTCAGGGAATTTCCCGCATCGAGCAGGATTTGCGTACTCGCCGGCAATTCAACAATCTCAATCTTCTTAAGTACCGGCATGTCAGCTGGTTGTACATCCCCTGTGTATTCCGAGGCACTTACAATATCACCCGGCGCCGGAGAGAGAATAAGGAATCCGGCTATGAGTGACGCACATACAGCCCCTTTGAAATTAAATATCTTCATCCACCGCCTCCTCTTTGGGACGGAGTCCCAATACAGTCTTTTTCGTTTTCTTCTTACCATAAATATCCGTAAAAACCTCCTCTATCGTTACCGAATCCGCTGTGATATTCTTTACAACTCCACCCTCGGGGCCAACAAAAACTCCTTCCTGTACCAGATATCCCTTTCCATCCGGGGTCTCTATCATTGCAGAGTAAGACTTGCCTGCCCACATAATCCCGATGACTTTCAATTCACCCAGGCTTCGAAGCTGAAGCGGAGTCAATCCTGCAACTTTCTTCTCTTTCAGTCCGAGTATAAGAGATCTGAATGGATCTCTCCTTCCTGCGGTTCTGTAGGTATATTCTGTGCGCCCGTCTTCAGCCGTGCCAGATTCAATCGCTGAGGCTGAATCTGTCGGTTTATTCTGCTTATTCTGAGTGACCTCACCGGCCGCTTTTGATGCCGGTGTCTGGCTCACAGGAGTCACCGGCTGTTCAGAGCAGCCGGCAACGATTATCAAAATGGCGATTAATATGATCGATTTCACGCTGATATTATTTCTCCTCTGCTGCAAAGGTAGTTGCAATAAATTTATCCTGGATAAACACGGTATTTCCTGAAACTCTTGCTGCCTCCATAGTTAGTCCGGTAATATTAACTATCCTTGGCAGTTTGCTCACCTTGTCAAAGAACATCCCAAGGGCATGGTATCCTCCTGAGACCTCCACATCCACCGGAATTTCAGTATACAAACCTGATGGATCTTTCTTCCTGTCACCTGGTTTCCATAACTTGACGCTTAATCCTGAATCAATGCTCAAGTCAGAAATCTGTTTAAGCAATCCGGACACTTCCGCCTCTGCAGGAAGCTGCGCCCTCAGTTCATTGAGCTGAGCCTGAAGCTGGGCATTCTCAATCTTGAGTTGGTCAAGCCTCCTTAATTTAACCTCGTTTGTCATTATCTGATGATTCAGTTCGGAGACGCTCTTAGCCAGGGCATCAACCTGCGCCTTGCCTGGCATAAAGATGAAATAGACGAAACCGCCGATTATGATTACAAATACCAGGACAATTAACATGATTTTTTGCGAACGGGGAATATTTTCAAGAGATTCAAAGTTCATAGTTATTATACCGATTCAAGGTTAACGTTAAATACAAGGTTAAAATTATACACGGGAATACCGGAATCTATAACCTGTCTTGACTCTGTCAATTGAACATTCTGAAAAAACCTGGATGACTTAAGATTGTTGACATACTTGACAATGTCGTCATTTGTCATGCCTGCTCCTGTGATATTAATATTGCCGTCCTTCTCTTTCATGGAGATAATCCAGACCCTCTCCGGCAGCATCCGGCTGACTTCATCCAGAACCCTTACCGGCCCCTTTTGAGTCTTCTTCAGATTCTGAATTATGGCAATTTTCTGCTTATAAAGTTCCTTATCCTTTTCATAACTCTCAACCTCTTTAACTTTCTCCCTCAATTCCGCAAGCCGCACCTCAAGCGTTTGCTTCTCACTGGTAAGATACGATTTAGTGCTGGTAAGCCAATACCAGGTGTATCCTTCAAGCAATATCACAGCAGCGATTGCCGCGATGATGAAAACAACATTAGACGGCAGCCCGAATTTCAGGCGTACGGCAGCCCCTTTAGATTTTTTTGTAAGCAGGAGGTTTATTCTAATCATCTGTCATCCAGCCTTCTAATCCCCAGGCCTACAGCCACTGCAGCAAGCGGGGCAATATTTCTGACATACTCTGCATCAAAAGACGGAGGTATATCAATCTTTTTAAACGGATTAATAAATTCAACAGGAAGTTCCAGTCTCTCCTGAAGGAATGAATCAAGGTTCCGGATCTTTGATGATCCGCCGCTGAGCAATACCTTGTTAATATTTTCATTCCCCATAGTAGCCTTGAAGTAACCAAATGATCTCGTAATCTCGCTCGTTATTTCCGTTGAGACATTCTCGATGATTGAATCAATCTCACCCGATTCAGTACCCTCGACAGATCCACCCTTCTTGATCTTCTCAGCCTCCTCGAAAGAAAGACCGAGGTCTTTTTGAATGGACTCGGTATATCTGTTGCCGCCGATGGAAATGTCTCTTGTAAAGGCAAACATACTCCCCTGAAGAATATTAATATTCGTAATACCAGCCCCGATATTCACGAGGGCAATAGTTTCATTTTCACTTATTTCATAATTTGCGCTGTACATATTCTCAATGGCAAATGAATCAATGTCTACTATGACCGGCGTCAGACCGGCTTCAATGACGAGTGACGTATAATCAGTGAGCTTGTCCTTTTTTACGGCAGCAAGGAGGACGTTCATCTGCTGTTTTCCGTCAGCGCCGCTAAAAGTGTTGAGGATCTGAAAGTCCATGTTAACTTCGTTGATGTCGAATGGTATATATTGCTCGGCTTCCCATTTGATGGATTCTGCAAGTTCTTCTTCAGACATCTGGGGAAGTGTCACCCTTTTTACAATTACGGAATTGCCTGACACGGAAATTACCGCATCTCTTATTGAAATGCCCTGATCCTTAACAAGGTTTTGCAATGTCTCTACGCACCTGACTGAATCCATCACAGTGCCGTCAACAATGATCTCAGGGGCCAATTCAGCAAGGCCGAACTTATTGAGGGTGTATCGCCCATCTGATTCCGTCAGTTGTATGACCTTGATTGAGCTTGAACCGATATCAATGCCAATCGTTTCTTTCTTTTTGCGGAAAAACATTGCCTTATCTCTTCTCCCTTGAATGAATGATATGCCTTATTTCTTCGATGTTGTCCTTGCTGTATATACGCCAGTTGCGCCAGTCCCTGCTGATATTGGATAGCAATCCCGCACTCTCCCAGCGGAACAATGTTGCTTTCGAAATATCAAAAAGTTTACACACATCATTTGCGTAATACTTCTTCTCTTTTCTCATCTCGTGGAATGATTTGCCTCCGGCAGTGTCTTCATGGGCTCAAGTATTCATTGAATTACGGAGACAAAGTGGATTGACCTGAGCCCTCCGGTTTCAAAACTATAGTAACTATACTTAATATAATTACAGTAGTCAAGGGTTATTACCTCCCGTCCCATCTGCTATAGAGCTGGTTGTCAATTGACAGTGCATCAAGGATTCGCCCCACAACGAACTCTACCATGTCAGCTATTGTCTCTGGCTTATTGTAGAAGGCCGGCATTGCAGGGATTATATGAACTCCCATCTCTGAAAGGGTAAGGAGGTTTTTAAGATGCACCGTGTTCAATGGCGTTTCTCTGGGAACTATTATAAGCTTCCTCTGCTCCTTTAATATTACATCGGCAGAACGCCCAACAAGATTAGAGGATACTCCGGTTGCGATGGAAGCAGTTGTTTTCATTGAACACGGAACAATTATCATTCCATCCGTCCGAAAAGAACCGCTGGCAATTGGCGCTTTAAGGTTTTTCTCATCATGATAATAAAGTCCCCCCCCCGATACCCCAAAATAATCACATAATGATGAGCGGATATTTTCTTCTCTACCCTCAGCAATTAATCCTGTTTCCTCTTTCAGTATCCACCAGGCCTCTTCAGTGACGGTGAGATGTACGGTGAAACCATGTCTTACCAGGAATCCCAAAAGTTGAGTTCCATATATTGCACCGCTCGCACCGGTTATGGCAACAATAAAAACGGACATCTCCTAACTCCTAACTCTTTACCCTTTCAATATCTCTGTGCCGCAATGCAGTATCGTAGCCCATATCCCTGATATGCTTCTCAAGTGTCTCTGCAATGAATACTGACCTGTGGCGGCCTCCCGTGCAGCCGATACCTATGCTCAGATAATATCTACCCTCTTGTTCGTATTGCGTCATCAGGAAATCTATAAATTGATAAAATTTTTCAAGGAACAACCCTGTAGCAGGACTTGCATTGAGATATTCTCCAACCTCTTTGTCCCTGCCTGAGAGAGGCTTCAAGTGGGAAACAAAATTCGGATTGGAGAGAAATCTTATATCGAACAGGAGGTCTACATCATATGGAACGCCGTATTTGAATCCAAAGGAGAGTATATTTACCATTATTTTCCGGTTTTTCTCAGCTTCAAAGAAATGTCTCAACACCTCATTCCTGAGCTGGTGGATGCTGAAATCTGAAGTATCTATGATCAGGGTGGCTTTGTCACGCAGCCACGTCAGCATTTCCCTCTCAAGTCTTATCCCGTCAATGACAGGCCTGTTCATGGCCAGGGGGTGAGGTCTCCTCGTCTCACTGAATCGCCTGACAAGCATCTCATCACGGGCCTCGAGATAGACAATCTCAATCGGACAGCCGCCTGCCATCAGTTCATTCAGCACGTTTTCGAAAGCCGAAAAAAAATCACGCTCACGTATATCTATGCCGAGTGCAATCTTGTATATTTCAGTCCTGGACTGGGTGCATAATTCAACGAATTTAGGTAATAATTGCGGGGGGAGGTTATCTATGCAGAAGAAACCGAGGTCTTCGAAACATTTAAGTGTACTGCTCCTGCCAGCGCCGGACAAACCACTTATCACTACAACACGCAGATTGTTAAATCTCATATCAATAATTTTCTTCGCCTGCTTGCAGAAGGTATCTTCAACTCTTTCCTGTACTTGGCCACCGTCCTTCTCGCTATCTCAATCTGCTGTCCCTTCAGATATTCCATGATCTGCTGATCACTGAAAGGCTTCTGGTGATTTTCGTCTGAAATAAGCTTGTGTATCATATCTCTGACACTCTTTGACGAACAACTATTGCCGTCACTGGTATTAAGCCCGCTGCTGAAGAAATATTTCAATTCAAATATGCCCTGAGACGTACATATATATTTGTTATGCGTTACACGGCTGACAGTGGATTCATGCATGTTGATGTCCTCTGCTATCTCTCTAAGGGTAAGTGGTTTGAGGTTGTTAATCCCCTTTTCAAGGAATTCCTCCTGATATTTTATAATGCTCTGGGCTACCTTATAAATTGTCCTGTTACGCTGTTCAATGCTTCTTATCATCCAGATGGCTGATCGGAACTTCTCTTCAAGGTATCCCCTGGCTTCCTCGGCAACATCATTGCCACCCCTCAGCATACGCCTGTACGTGGGATTAAGCTTAAGCCTTGGTATGCCATCGTCATTGAGCAAGACAACATATTCACCCTCATGTTTCACTACAAAAACATCAGGAATTATAGCAAGGTTGTCGGATGAGTAGAATAACCTGCCAGGCTTTGGCTCAAGTCTTTCTATAACCTTAAGGGCATGTGCCAGATCTTCCAGAGAAATACCAAGCTTTCGGGCAATGACCGGAAACCGTTTTTTCTCAAAATCCGCAAGATGCTCTGAGATGATGATCTCCACTATTGTGCCTTTAACACCAAGCTGTGAAAGCTGGATCAGCAGGCACTCCCTGAGGTCCCTTGCAGCTATGCCTGGTGGATCAAACTGTTGAATCACGTTTAAGGCCTCAGCGGCTTTTTCCTGGGTTACTCCACTCGATACAGCTACTTCTTCAATAGTGGATTGAAGATATCCATTGTCATCCAGATTACCAATGATGCACTCCCCTGCCTTATTTATTTCAGTATCAGATGTGGCAAGGTTGAGCTGCCAGGACAGGTGTTCAGACAGCGAGGAAGGTCTGGTCAGCATCTGTTCATAGGTCATTCCCTCTTCTTCACTATCCTTATAATAGCCCGTTTCTTTATTGTCAAAGCCGTCGTCTGAGAGATATTCCCCCCACTTAAGATCTTCTCCATTGAGGGGGGATAGCGCCCCGCCTTCGTCCTCGTCCCTCGTTGTCGCAATTTCTGTGGTTGTAACGGTCTTATATGACTCATCATCGTCAGTCTCTGCTGTTTCCGCCTGAGTCTCATCAAGAAACGGGTTCTCAAGGAGGGCCTGATTGACCATTTGTTCCAACTCAAGTTTAGACAGTTGAAGCAGTTTTATGGCCTGCTGAAGCTGGGGGGTCATTATAAGTCTTTGTGTAAGCCTCAGATCCAGTTTTGTGTCCATCTTGTCCCCTCCTGATGTTGTGTTTTAAACATGACCAAGCTTGAATCTCTCTCCAAGATACCTGGCCTTTACTTCCATACTCGATGCAATATCATTCGGAGTACCGGATTTGAGTATCACACCATCGCTTAATATGTAAACCCTGTCGCATACTTCAAGTGTATGCTGGACATTATGATCAGTAATCAGAACTCCGATGCCTCTTTCTTTCAACTGTCTGATTATACGTTGCATATCAATTATGGAAATGGGGTCTATGCCGGCGAATGGTTCGTCAAGAAAGATAAAGGCAGGGGAAGATGCAAGTGCGCGGGCAATCTCGACCCGTCTCCTCTCGCCACCTGACAGTGTATTAGCAAGCTGTCCTGCAAGGTTACTCACGTTTAGTTCCTTCATAAGGCGGCTCAAATTATCACTCCGCTCATATGATGACATTGCCTGGAACTCAAGAATCGCCATAATATTTTCCTCAACTGTCAGCTTTCTGAATATTGATGGTTCCTGCGGCAGATAGCATAATCCCAGTCTCGCCCGCTTATATGTAGGAAGGTGTGTTATTTCCGCATCTCCAAGGAAAATACGTCCTGCAGAAGGCTTTATTATACCAATGATGATAGAGAATATTGTAGTCTTCCCTGCTCCGTTAGGACCAAGAACTCCTACTACCTCCCCCTGATTCACGGTTAAGCTTACTTTATTAACTGCTTTTCGGTTTTTATAGAATTTCTCTATATTCTCAACCTTCAGGCTTGCCATATTTCCCTACTTTGGATGTATTATTGCCTCTCCTCCCTCAACAACGACCCTGTCTTCAAGGATATACACTGTAATTCTCTCACCTTTAAGTTCATCCCGCCCCTCCTTTATATTCGGGGATCCGGTAAAAACCATCTTTTCATCCTGCTTATAATAGACAACCTTGCTGGCATAAACGGTCCTTACACCCTGTATGAATCTTATATCTCCTGTGGCAGTTATTGTAGACAGTGACCGTTTTCTTTCTGCACCTCCTATCAGGCCGTCCTTGCCTTCTGACGTTGGATTAAATGCAACATCTACGACATCAGCCTTAAGTGTCATCGCCTCCTGCGAGATGGTAACATCGCCTTCAAACACGATAGTGTTCGTTTGGTTGTTAAGTGTCATCCTGCTTGAAGTAATAGTCAGCGCCCTTCCCTGATCCTGACTGATAAACCTTGTAGTTGACTCATCTTTCCCGTTACTTGCAGCGGGCCATACAAGAAGTATGATAAGAGAGATGCAGAATATCAGCTTCTGCCGATTACCACATTCTTGCCCTGATATTCTTTCTGATCTCATAAACGCCGTTGTCGAGGCTGGCCAGGAGCCCTTCCCCCTCAAGAACAAATGACTGTCCTGTAACAAGAACCAATCCTGAACTTCTTACCTGCCTCTCCTCATCTGACCATATAAGGTTATCTACGCTAATCGTGATATCCTGAGCAATCTTTATATTGACATCCCTCTCCGTTTTTTCTACAAAAAATGAATTAGTGCCAATATTATATCTTCCACTGTCTGCGGATAAAGTTATAAGGGAACCGGAAGCGGTCCTGTGGGCAATATTAATGTCATGCAACACGGCATCTTCCTCCCCGCTTTCAATCGAGGCGCTTTTTGCACCGACTTCCCACTCTATCTCAGAACCACTTATACGGGTAAGATTGAAGTCATCTATCCTTTGCGCAGTATCTCCAAGAGGTATCATTACCGACTGCCTTTTATATGAACCTCTGTCATCTCCTAGAAACCCGGCCACAATGATTGCAAACAGAAGAAAATAAATCAGGCCAATTGTCAGCTTCCATTTACCTGT
>WBZR01001098.1_pt1 | contig 36390 bp, 39 predicted proteins | sample 5204231 | NCBI WGS metagenome assembly WBZR01 (sample SAMN12412403, study PRJNA552823) | activated sludge metagenome | isolation source: activated sludge from anammox sidestream of wastewater treatment plant... | place: USA: Virginia | collected 2017-08 | reverse complement strand
CCCGGTGGACTCCCGGAAATGTCAAACTCCTACTGCCACCCCGGCAAAGCCGGGGGATCTCCTCTTATTGTTTAGCGCATATGAAACGTTTGGCAAGGTTCACAATCAAAAGTACACGCTGAGTTGGAGCGTTTCCTTCAACAACGGACAGGACTTCAACGACTTTGCCAAGCCGACGCAGCAAGTGTTCGTTTCCTACGATGTAGCGAGGACTCCCACGCCCGGAATCGGCATCACAGCGAGGAGAATGGATTATGTCACGAAGGTAGCGAAAGGTGAGACAACCAGGGTTGGTGTAGCAAGGAAGATCGTGCCATGGGTTGCCACCTTCCCCGGCTTTGGAGGGAACCCCGTTTATCCCGGACAACCGAGCACAGTTTGGCAAAACGTCGACTTAGGCAGCCAGCTCTCGTGTCTTGGACTCGCGATTGCGGCTGCGCACGAGATGGGGCAATTAGGCATCACGACTGGATATTCTTTAGGTTTTCCAGTTACGTCTGGCGGGCCGAATGGAACCGATGCCACTAGTGAGCCGCTCATTCCGCTTCCGCCAGACTATCAGGACAGTGTAAGTCAGCAAATCTACAACTACAATCTAGTCTACTATGACACGTGGGTAACTCCACCTGTGCCAAACGGTTTTGAGGGGTACCTCTATTTCAACGATGACGCCGGACAGCAGCAGGCATTCACTGTTGCACCCGCATCTGGGCCTATACTGCCAGCACGGACTTGCACGATTACCCCAAGTAGCGGCGAGAATCCGCTCAGCTTTAGCGTCATTAACCGAATACTGCTAACTTTCACGGGGGCAGGCGATCCGGCTCCCGGGCAATTGTACTGGTTGGATCAGAATCCCCACATAAACAAAGCGCCGCGGTTGGGGCCGTTCATCTTCTATCGCGACGGATGTACTGGAGACGATCTGAAGCCAGCACCCTTACTACAGTAGGCACGAGTGAGTACTATGCCGATTATGACCTTCCCCTCCGCCAACATTTCGTGGCGGCTGCTCATAACAGCCGTGATCATCTTGACCAGCGTTTCCGCGCAATGGAAAGGAGAGATGACTGTCGAGGTACGCGCAAGAGAACCTGGTGTACAAACCAAGCGTCCGGAGACAGCAGCGCGGATTATCCTGGACAGGATCTATACGCTTTCGCTCAGATCCCCCCGTGACCAATGGGAACGCGACCACGTGACGGGTGGGGAAAAGAGCGTGCGGCAGGTTCTTTCGGTGAGCCCGAGGGGTCTTGCCGGGATGACGACCATTGCAGATCCAGCAGGGGATGTATTTGCCGCCCGGTGGGTGCCGAGTGCGGAGGATCTGAGCCTCGGTGTAAGCGGGATCGCCATCTGGGACACGCCGGAGTATAACTTCCTGATTCTGGAGTGTGCGCAATCGAAGTTCGAGACGACACCGGTCACCGGTGCCTTCCTGAAGCGGCTGGTGGCTTGGAAGCGAGAAGATCCCTATCTCAGATCGGTGAAGGTATGGCTCGGCCGGATGCCGTATGGCATGCTGATGGCCGGGTCAGGGGCTCTGGAGCCGCACTTCCCAATCGGTACCGAATTCACATTGGAGGCGTGGCAGCGCGGCGCCAACGTGGACTTGGTTCTCCAGATAGGTAAAGCAGTGTTCGGCGGCCTCTATCCTGAAGGCAGCGCGTATGTTGCTGAACGCTTTCCTCCATTCCGAGAGCGGGTTGCAACATGGCCGCGCGAGAAGGTGTTTGCCGAGATCGGCAAGACCTGGAAGGCGCAAGGACCGAGCCAGGGATATCCGAACCGGGACAAAATCCTCATTCGTGAAGCGCTGAGCCGGAACCCAAGACTAGAAGAAGTGGAAAGCCTCCTAGTAGCACAGGCGCCAACGGGATACGCGCTCTTGGCACGGGTGGACGTTGTCATGAAGGTTCTGATGGAGCAGAAAAAGGTATCGCAGTACCGCGATGCGATTGTTCAGTCCATTCTCGCACTTGACCGCATCCCGCAGGCTCGTTCGGTCCAGCGGATTTTCGCCCTTCTGGTTTTCGAACGGAAGGAAGACTTCTCCCGCGAGGCGCTGGATTGCGCGATGCGATGCGCATTCCCAGAGGCTCCGGGATTCCCGTTGGGGCCCTATATGTATCTGGCGGAGCGGGCCACGCCGGAAACGGCGCAAAGGCTCGCCGAGGCAGATGTTCCGGAGAGGCTGCGGAAGATGAAGGCGTGGACGTTAGAACAGATTGCCCTGCGGCTTAGTGGAGAGCGGCACAAATGAAACGGGGCTTCTTCCAGAACATGGCCCGGACCGTGTTGATATGCGGGATGCCAGTGAGGAGAACGCATGAATGCTTTTCGACGTTTCACAGTAGCCTGGTTGCCGTTCATTGCCTGCCATGGAGTGCACGCACAGGTGGGTGGAGCGCCGAGGCCCCCCCCGAGCGTATCCTGCAACTTGCGCGAGACGCCCGGAAGCTCCAGGTGAGTCTGAAGTTGGACCGCGATGTCTATTTTCCCGGGGAAGAGCCGATTGTCAGCGTGCTGTTCCACAATCCTACGTCACAAGTGTTACAGGTACCTGAGCCGATACAGGGCGGCGCCGGCGGGTTTAACCTGTTGGAGGCCGAACACAACCCCGCGACGGTGAAACGTCTTGGCAGTCCGTGGCGATATATGAGAGCGCACCCCTTTGACTGGAACAATCTGCCCGATGATGCCCGCAGCCGGCTGGTACAGCCTGGGGAGACATTCCAGATTGATGTCTCGACCACCGATGGCTGCCTGGGGAAAAGCCGCCTTTGGCAAGGGTGGATTGCAGGTTTCCCGAAAGTGAGGGTGAATATCAGATTGAGTATACCTATTCTTCAACTGCTAAAGCGCAGTTCCGGATCGTTCAACCAAAACTTGAACAGCACGCGGAAGCGAGGTTTCAGAAGCCTGCCGAGATTCCAGAGCCGCCTCTTCCAAATGGGAAGAAGACCGGAAGAACACTTGTCTACCAGCGAGTTGTGCGGGCAATGGTGTTGGGATATCAGGGAGCGCACATTGTTGCAGTGACAGTAGGCAACGGCTATATCAGGCGGCTTATCACGACCCCGGACGCCATTACTTCCCTACAAGTGGCAACCGACCCTGCCGAGAATATCACGATCACTTACACGGACCAATATGGCCCGCATGTTCTCAGGCTGGATAGCAAGCGTAAGGCGCTTCCGCCGCGGTGAACGTCTTGCAGCACGAGGCGACGTTGGCCCATATGCACATTCTTAGGCCGATCATTACTTACCGAATCTGTTATCTGCTTGCTGGGACAATCCTTACCCACAGCAACGTCATGGCCCAACCGGGCAGCGTTCTGAGAATCGAAGTCAGGGAAGGAGATCCGAACCCTCAGGCGAAGCGCAGCGAGTCGCCCACGCGCGCGATTCTGGAACGGTTGCATTCGCTCGCCCTTCGGTCCGCACAGAGCCAATGGGAGCGAGACCACGTCACGGGTGGGGAAAAGAGCATGCGGCAAACTTTGGCAGTGACACCGGATGCGCTGATTGGAATGGTCACGATTTCGGACCCGACTGGGGACGTGTTCGCGGCCAAATGGACGCCGAGCGCGGCCGCCACGGGGCTTGGTATCGACGGGATGGCGATTTGGGATGTTCCGGAGTACAACTACATCATCCTGACGTGTGCGGAGCGGGTGTTCGACAGCGCGTCGACAGTGGAGACCTTCCTTAGGCGGATCCTGGAATGGAAACGGGTTCTGCCGGTTCTCCAATCCGTGAAGGTATGGCACGGCCAACTGCCGTACGGGATGGTTCTTGTCGGGTCCGGCTTCCTCGCCCCTGGTTTTGAGTTTGGAGGAAGATTTGAAATAGGAGCTTGGCTGCGAGGGCATGAAGTGGACTTGGTCCTGAAGATCGACAAGGCATGCTTTGGCGGCCTTTACCCTGAGGGAAGTTCTTACGTGCCGGAAAGGTTTCCGCCTCTGAAGGATCGCATCTCGGCGTGGCCGCGCGACAGAATCTTGCAGGAAATCGGCAAGACCTGGCAGGCTGCCGGCCCCATGCAAGCATACCCGAACCGGGACAAGATTCTGATGCGGGAGGCTCTTCGCAGGGGTCTCACCTCGCGAGAACTGGAGACCATCCTGGTAGCCGCCTCGCCGAGGCAGGATTTTCTCGGCCTGCGCGTCGACGCGGTGATGAAGATGGTTGTCGAACTGAACCAGGTTCCCCGGTATCATGAGGCAATTGCAAGTGCAATCTCAGCCCGTGACCGGATAGATCCGTATACGATCCGGTCTCTGTTTGTGATGCTCGCCGGCGTCCAGCAGGACGATTTTTCGAATGAGGCTCTGGAGTGCGTTGCCCACTGCACTTTTCCGGATGCTCCCGGTTTCCCAATGGGAGCATTCTACTACCTGGGGGAACGGGCGACAGCGGAAACAGCCAGGAAGTTGTCGGAAACAGTGGTGCCAGAGAGGCTGCAAAAAATGAAGGGGGCTACGCTGCTGCGAATCGGCCTGCGGCTCAAGGAAGAGAAGCAGAAATGAGGTGGGCTCTACACCGCGATGACGGCCCTGAACTGAGCACGGACTTGGCGCGTCGGGCTTCCGCCGCGTCGCGTCCTGAGAAGAGGCCACTATGAAAAATAGAGCTGTACTTGTTGTGATGTTCGGCATGACACGAGCCTGCCTGGCAACCTCCTTTCCACCTTTCGCCGGCGCATGCGCGGTGCTGGATCGGATTGCGGCTGCCACGGCTTCGCGCCCTGAAACCCAAGCCACTGCGCTCGAGGTGCTGGAACGGGTTGCCCTGGGCCGGACGGCAGAGATTGCAGCGGGGGCAGAAGTGCAGATCGGATTGGCCGCCGGGCAACTCCAGCGTAAGGAGTTTCAGGCCTCGACGTCTCGTGCTTGCGCGTTTCGAGCGATTGGGAAGACTGCTCTGCCGGAGGCGGTGGATTTTCTGAGCAAGTTGAAGCGTGCTGATATCGGACCTGACGGGTCGCTGGAGATGTGGCGAGCAGCCCAGATCGCGCTGCAGGACGCACTTCTTAGGAGGATCACAGACCGTCAGTTGAGGATCCAGTTTCTCGAAAGCAACTTACAGAACAGGAATGGCGCTATTTCGCGCGGTGCGACGGCGATCTGGGCGGTGAGCGAACTCTGCGACAGCGGGGCGTTGATATCGATACCCCTCATCCAGCGGTCGATCCGAGCGCATTGGACCGGCCAGTACGGCGAGGAGGAAATCCGGTTCTGTGAAGCGAGAATTCAAGTAGTTTCCCGCAATCCCAACCGCATCAAAGCGCTGGCTTCTGCTCGCCGGGTAGAGAGCACGCCGGATGATGACAAGATCCAAAGGTGGGCTATCTATCAACTGGCGAATGAGGGTGATGCGACAGCGGATGCGGAACTGCGACGATTTGCGGCGGAGCTTGGGAGCGTGCCGGGCAATTCCCCGCAAAGGCTGCGTTTGGCCTTTCTAAGACAGTTGATCGAAACTATGCTGGCGACTCGGCCGAAATGAATGATCGGGCGAGTCGACGGACGTTCGGGCACACCAACGAGCCCGCATCGAGTGAACTCCTCGCCTGGTGCGAGGACTCTATAAGCAACGAACGGAAACTGTCAGGACCAGTGAGGAAAACGTATGAATGCTTTTCGACGTTTCGCAGTGATCTGGTTGCCGCTGATTGCCTTGCCAAGAGTCGAGCGATGGGCCGAAGCACGTTTCGACAAGCCAGCGAATTCCGGACCCTCCGCTGCCCGACGGCAGGAGTACAGGAAGAATCGACGTTCGCCAGCCGTTCGTACGGGTATTGGTACCTGGATATCAGGGGAGTCATATTCGTTCTTTGCTTCGATTACAGAGAACTAAGAGGCACGCATGAATAATAGAGCTGTAGTTGTGCTGGTGTGGGGGATGAATCCAGCTTGTCTGGCAACCTCCTTTGCACCTTTCGCCGGCGAATGGTCGGTGCTGGATCGGATCGCGACTTTCACGACATCGCGCCCTGAAACAAAAGCCATTGCGCTCGAGGTGCTGGAACGGGTTGCTCTGGGCCGGACGGCAGAGATTGCAGCGAGGGCAGAAGCGCAGATCGGATTGGCCGCCGGGCAACTCCAGCGGAAGGAGTTTCAGGCCTCGACGTCTCGTGCTTGCGCGTTTCGAGCGATTGGGAAGACTGCTCCGCCGGAGGCGGTGGATTTTCTGAGCAAGTTGAAGCGTGCTGTTATCGGACCTGACGGGTCGCTGGAGATGTGGCGAGCAGCTCAGATCGCACGGAACGATGTTCAACTGCGTAGAATTGCGGATCCCCAACTCAAGACAGAATTCCTTGAGAGTCTTATCACAAGGACGGAGACCCGGGATTCTTTGCTCGCCTGGGCTGTTGACAAACTATGCGACAGCGGGGCCATTCGTTCTCTACCCGAGATCAGACAGGCCATCAGGCGGCGTTTGAACGGAAAACGCGACGAGGAGGATATCCGGTTCTGCGAGGGGAAGATCCAAGTCATTTCCAGCAACCCTGACCGAATCAAGGCCCTTTCTTCAGTTCTCCGGACGGAGAGCACGCCGGAGTACGACAGACTGCAAAGATGGAGCATCTACCAACTGGCAGACGAGGGTAATGCGACAGCCGATGCGGAACTGCGACGTTTCGCGGCAGAGATTGGGAGAGTACCGGCAAGTTCCCCACAAAGGCTGCGTTTGGCTTTCCTGAAACAGTTGATCGAGACTATGCTGGCAACTCGGCCGAGATGAATAATCGGGCGAATCGAAGGGGTATTCAGGTACACCAACAATCCCGTCTCTAGTGTAGTCCTCGTCTGGCGCGAGGACTCTATAAGCCACGAACGGAAACTGTCGGCACCAGCGAGGAGAACGCATGAATGCTTTTCGACATCTCGCAGTAATCTGGTTGCCGTTGATTGCCTGGCGGGGAGTGCCCGCGCAAGTGCGTGGTGGGCCAGATCGACCCATTCCCGAGCGTATCCTGCAACTTGCGCGAGACGCACGAAAGGTCAAGGTGAGTCTCAAGTTAGACCGCGATGTCTATTTTCCCGGGGAAGAGCCGATTGTCAGCGTGCTGTTCCGCAATCCTACGTCACAGGTGCTCCAGGTACCTGAGCCGGTGCAGGGCGGCGCCGGCGGGATCAACCTGTTGGAGGCGGAGCACGACCTTGCGACGGTGAAACTTCTCGGCAGCCCGTGGCGGCACATACTTGTGGGCGGCATGCTGCGCCGTCCTGAATATGGATCGGCGACCGTGCGTGCCCATTCGCAGCCGGCTGGTACAGCCTGGGGAGACATTCCAGATCGATGTCTCGACCACCGATGGCTGCCTGGGGAAAAGCCGGCTTTGGCAAGGATGGGATTGCACGTTTCCCGAGAGTGAGGGTGAACAGTATACCTAATTCTTCAGCAGCCAAAGCGCAGTTCCGCATTGTCTGGCCAAGAGTCGAGCGATGGGCCGAAGCACGTTTCGACAAGCCATTTCAGATTCCGGACCCTCCGCTGCCCGACGGCAGGAGTACAGGAAGAATCGACGTTCGCCAGCGGGACACGAGCGGCGGTCCCGTCCGAGAACTCGAGCGAAGTAGCGTGTTTACGGGATATGTGAGCCGGTCCTTTGGGCGAGTTAGACGGCCCTGACTGAGCAAGGACCTACAGAATGAAAGGAACGCTTCTCGGACTGAACCTATTCCAGCGATTCAATGACCCGCCAGCCGTGGGCACTTTCGCGTACGCCAGCACCAGTTTCAACCCCGCTGCCCTCAGCCCGGACCTTCTTGCCGAATTATCCGGCCTCGTCGATCAACTCACCGAGGCTGTATTCCACGTTGTGGTTTCGACGTTGATTACCGAAACAGAGCCAGGGGCGGATTTTCAGGGGTTTTGGGGATTTCGTCCGGAGGGCGGCTAAGAAGGAGAACAGGACGGCGGCAAGTTCGTCATAGGCTTCCTGCGATTTGGTGGCGAGGACGACGCACCTGGAGGCGAGGCCATGGGTGAAAACGCCTGCACCCGCGGAGCAGTAATGCGTCCGGCGGCTTTGCTATGATTCCAACGGTGCTCCGGGGGCTTCTTCTTATCCTCTTGTTCGTGCCGCACGCGGACGGTGAAATCTTGGAAGACGCCGTTCGCATATTCGCCAGGCTCATCTCCCCGCACCTGGCCCCTGGAGAACCGCCGTGAAGCGTGAGCACAACCCACTGGGCAATGCACCATTCGTGATCCTCGCGGCCGGCTTGTGGTACAAGATGAGATGCTCCCGGAATCCCTTTCAGGGCTCACCTGCCGAGGAGGCTGGTTTCCGTCACTCGACGGACGCGTACCCGAGGCTCCGGGGGGGAGGATGGCCCGATTTCTACAGTTGCACAAGTGGAGGAGCAGGCGCGGCCGCTGCATCTGTTCGCGGATGCCGGTGGCCGCGCCCATCTTTACGATGCCGGCCGCAAAGAGGCGGATGCGCCCGGGCCGGAATTGACCTGCAAGGTTTCCGAAGGAACGAGTAATCCTTACGAAGCGGAGGTATTCTTCAGCAGCGCCTTCACCGCATCCACCGCCAGCACGGCGGCATGTTTCGACTCAGTGGTCAGGCCGCCCACCAACTGCTCCACTTCGGCGGCCTTGAGCGCACGCAGTTCCACCCGGGTGCGGCCGGCCATCCATTCCGTGAGTGCGCTGCCCGTGGCGATGGAAGCGGTGCATCCGCGGGTCTTGTACCTCACCTGCTTCACTGTCTCCCCGTCCCACATCACCGACAGCCGCAGAATATCCCCGCAGGCGGGATTCATCACCTCGACGGTCAGCGCCGGCGGCGGCAACTCGCCCACGTTCCTGGGGTTCTGAAAGTGATCTAATAGTCTTTCGGAGTACATGTCCGGCTACTTCCCCATCCTACGGCAGCGTGTGCGGAAACGCACCTTCCGGTCGCTGTTTCTGTTTGTGACCTCCCGGTGCAATTCCCTGTGCCGCACTTGCTTCTACTTCGACAAGCTCAACAGCAAAGACGACCTGACGTTCGACCAGATACGAAGGATCTCCGAAACAGCGCCTCCGTTTGAAAAGCTCTGGCTCTCGGGCGGCGAACCCTTTCTGCGGGAGGAACTGCCGGAGATCGTGGCGCTGTTTGCCGGCAACAACCGGGTGGCAAACATCAATCTGCCGACCAACGGGCTGCTTCAGGACCGCATCTTCCGCTCGGTCGACCGCATGCTGGCCTTGGCGCCCAACGTCTCGATCGACCTCAATTTCTCCCTCGATGGCCTCGCCAACACTCATGATGCCATCCGCGGGGTCCCGAACAACTTCCGCCGCACACTGGATACCATCCGCGAGGCGGACAAGCGCTACAGGAACGTTCCGCGCCTGCGGCGCAACGTTCTCACGGTGATTACCCGCGAGAACTACGACGAGATCGTGGAACTGGGATTACGGCTCGCCGCTGAAGCAAAGCTCAACGGACAGTATTTCGAAATTGTGCGCGGAGAAACCCCGGATGCGGATTTGAAGCGGTTGCAGCGTGAAGACGTCGCCGAACTCCACCGGCGGTTGATGCCGTTTCACCGCCACTACGCGCGGAAACTGTTTGCGCATCTGCCGCCGGGAGTGAGGCAATTCGCCGCCATGTACTACCTGGGGAATCTGCGGCTGCACTTCGACTTGCACGAATCCTGCCTGGAGCGGCCGCGCAAGTGGCCGATGCCCTGCACGGCTGGGGAGACCACGATCGTCATCGATCACAACGGCCGGTTCCGCGCCTGTGAGATGCGGGCGATTGTGGGGAACCTCGCCGATTACGAATTCGACATCCCGGCGGCGCTGGCTTCATCCGCGATGAGAGACGAGGTGGAGGCGATTGGCCACGCCAACTGCTGGTGTACCCATAGCTGCTTCATTCAGGAGAGTTCCAAATTCTCCCCGCGCGTGCAATTGTTCACCATTCCCTGGGCCTGGCTGCGCCAGCGCTGGCAGAAACTGCCGGAAATGCCTCTTCGAGACATCGAACGGTTTCGGGCGCTGGAGACTGTCTGATGGCGCGGATCTACCGCATTCCCGTTGTCGCCGCGTTGATCGAAAAAGACGGCAAACTGCTCATCTGCCAGCGAAAAGCCGGGGCGCGCCATGAGTTCAAGTGGGAGTTTCCCGGCGGGAAAGTAGAGCAGGGCGAATCTCCGCGCGCGGCGCTGGCGCGCGAGTTGCGGGAGGAACTGGGCATCGACGCCACGATTGGCAGGGAAATCACTCGCTACGAGTTCAACTATCCCAACAAAGGCGCAAGCCTGCTGCTCATCTTCCTCGAAGTGCCGAGGTTTTCCGGCGAACTGCGCAACGCCATCTTTGAAAAGATCCAATGGGAACGCCGGGAGAATCTTCCCAGCTATGATTTTCTTGACGGCGATCTGGACTTCGTGAAGCGGCTCGCCGCCGGAGAGTTCTGATCCCCGCGCCGCGCGCGGAGCGCTTCAACCGATCCTCACCTTGCGCGGGAATTGCGCGTTGTCTTCAAGGAACGTTTTCTTCCGGCTCAATTCCTCGGCAGCCGGCTGCACGTTGCCCTCGACGTCCGTGACCCGCGACACAAGCGTATGCTCACCGGCCGCGGCGCCCTCCCAGCGGTAGGTGAACAGCTTCCAGGAATACCTGGTGTTGGCTGGATCAAGCGTGGCCTTCTGCCATGCGCCGCCGTCGATTTTCACCTCGACGGACTTCAACGGCGTACCGTCGTTCAGCACGAAACCAAGAATCTGATGCGCGTTGCCCGTCTTCCGGACACGGGCAATCACCGATTTCAGATGCTGCCGCGTGATCTCGGTCTCCATCCATTGCGTATGCAGGTCAGCCGGTTCGCCTGTGCCGCCCACGCCCACAACGGAGCGGTACCAGCGCGCCTGGTAGTTGCCGAGAAAGCGATCCTGCTGCAAGTGGACCTCAGCGAGCCACTTCACATTCGCAACCCCATACCATCCCGGCATGATCACACGCAGGGGCGCTCCCTGAGGAACCGTCAGCGGCTCGCCGTTCAGTGCGTAAGCGAGCAACGGATCCGGCTTCATTGCATTCTCGAGCGTGATGCTGCGGGCAAACTGCTGGTTCAGCTTGAATGTTTCCCGCCGGAACACCACTTGCTCCTCGCCTCGATCCGCGCCAAGAAACACCACCTCCCGGGCTTTCGCCCCTACTCCCGCATGGTTCAGCACCTCGCGCAGCGGCACCCCGGTGAACCGGCCGCACGAGGACAGCGCTTGAAACGCGCGCCCGCTGTTGCCGGAGCATTCGTATCCCGCCACCACATCCGCTGAGCGCATCTTGCGCAGTTCGGCAAGCGAAAGTTCCACCGGCTTGTTCACCAGACCCGAAATCTTCAACCGGAAGTCATTCGGGTTGATCTCCGGCTGATTGAAGTGCTGAAGGACGAAGAACCTGTCCTTGGGCACGATCAGACCGTCGATGGTGCGGATGTCAAATCTGCGCACGGGAACCCCATTGCCGCCGGCTTTGAAGTTTGCCGGATAGTCGGTGAACGGAACATCAGTCTCCCCCTGCGCAAGCGCGGGGATCGCCGCGTCCCCCAGCGCCAGAAACCCTGCCACGCTCAAGCCTCGCTGGAGCGCATTGCGTCGTGTGAATCCCTTCATTGGTAAGCCCCTCCCAGTCGACATAGGATTATACCTCCCTCCCCGGCTTGGGCAGAGGGCGTCCCGGCTGAGGATGTCACGGCAAAGTGAGGGGTTACTGTTTGGGCAAAGTAGAAGGCCCCTCTTGGACAGCCCGATGGCATAGCCTCGTTTCAATTGATTGACATGGATCGCGGGCAGCCACTCTTCTCGCCTGCCACCGGACGTGCAGTTGGCGTTGGCGGACACTTATGCCAGTTGTGGCATATAGTGGAGTAGAAAGCGACATCGGGAATCGCCGCGCCGAAGCGGGATTTGGATCTGATCCGGCAACGGCTTCAGCTTGCGCGCAGGCTGGCGGGAAAGAAAGGGACAGAGAATGCGTGATCGTGAATATACGCCGAGTTCGGGCAACGTGTTTGCCGACCTGAAGCTACCCCACGCGGATGACCTGCTGGCGAAGGCCGACTTGGCCGCCAAGATCATTGACGAGATCCAACGGCGGCGGCTCACGCAAAGCCAAGCGGCGGCGATCCTTGGCATTGATCAACCCAAGGTGTCGGCGCTCAAACAGGGCAAGCTGACGGGCTTCTCATTCGAGCGCCTGATGAGACTCCTGCTGGCGCTTGGCCGGGATATCGAGATCACGGTGAAACGCAGGTCCAGACCGGGGTCACCCGCGAGAGTCCGGGTCGCGTAGTTACCCGGCGCCAGGGCCAGGCAACCGGCACAAAACCACTTGGGCGGCTATTCCGGCCGCACAGACTACGACGCACTTGCGGCGTCCACTCAAGACCCGGTGAGGCCCGCCAGCAATGCCGCCGTAATCACTGCTCCGCGGAGTTCCCGTTCCAGGCTGAGCCCGTCGGCGGCAAGCAATGATTGCACTTCGCCGAGCAGATCTCGATTTTCCCGGCAGGATTCCGCCAGCCATTGCGCGCGCGCTTCCGGCGGCTGGGCCAGCGCGCCGTGAAAAGTCTCCTCGACCTCACGCCAAAACTCCGGGGTCATCCTACACGGACATGCGGATTCACTCACCCGGAACTTGTCACGTGTGTCTGCCTGCCTGCCGGAAAAATCCATGCACGTACCATGCGTACTCTACTCCGTCCGGTAAGCTCTTACCGCAAACCGGCGCGGGGCCGGACCGGCGTAATAGAAGGGGAAACATGTGATCAAAGTGAGCCGCGCATCCGGAGTGGGGCGCATCAGAGAAACCGCATCCGGATCCACCACCATGGCGGAATCCACGATGTACTCATATCTCCCGTCCCTGCCTTCGAACAGAATCCTATCCCCGCGCTGGATCTTCCGCAAGGACCGGAAATGCCTGTCGCGGTGGCCAGCCAGAACTGCATTGCCCGCCTCTCCCGGCAAAGCCGTTGCGGGCACGTGCCCCACAGACCGCCGCAGGGTGGCGGCATCAATGCCCTCCCGAACGACAATCCGCATATCGAGACGCGGAATTTCCAGGATGCCCAGAGCCCGCGGGTCCCGCTCGAGCCATGGCCGAGGCGCAGCCGTAGCGGAGGGAGCCACCGGGGCGTCCGGCGGCGCGGGCGAGGGAGGTTTCCCCACAGCGAAATATTCAAGCTGGACGTACTGATAGACCCAGCTATCCAACTCTGACCAGACAAACACGCCAATGCACACAACACCCGCGGCAATCAGCAGACTCGACAGCAGATTCCGCGCAGGATTCCCCGCAAGCGGCGATACGACAACACGAAGCTTCATGGCTTCTCCGCCGCCGCTCTTACTGGCGTGGCGATGTAGCCGGGCCTGGTAACCACGCGCAGATGAGGATGGCCCTCCGCGTTGACGAGAACTCGAATGCGCCGCATCTCCCGCTGAGGAGTGACGGCGGCGTTGATGGCAAGCATGTAGCGCGCGCGAATATCACGGGCAATGCGCTGGCATGTGGATTTCAATTCCTCCGTTGGGATATCCATGTAGGACTCGCCGCCGCTTCGCGAGGCAAGTTGCTTCAGGAATTTGGCATCCCGCTCCCGATCTTCGTCCCAGATGCCGATGGTATAGATGGTGGCATGCGACTCCTCCGCCAGGTCGAGAATTTCCCTGCGTCCCATCGAACTGGCATTATCCGCGCCGTCGCTGATCACCACCAGCGCCTTCCGCTCCCGCGTTCCCTTGCTCAACTGGTACAAAGCAGCCCGAACCCCTGCATACAAGGCGGTACGCCCTTGAATGGGCGTACCCACCAGCTTCGATAACAACTCACCAGGAGCGCGCGGGGTGCCGGACACCACCACGTCATTGAACGTCACCAGGAAGGTTTCATCCGCGGCGTTGCTTTCGCTCAGCAAAGCCGCGGTGGCGGAGAGCAGTTGCGCCTGTCTCTTTTGCATGCTGCCGCTGCAATCCACTACCAGCCCGATTGTTACCGGAGCATCCTCCCGGGCGAAAGCCACGAGAGGGCTCTCCCTGCCATTGTCCAGGACGCGAAAGTCCTTTTTTTCCAGGCCCGAAACAGGAAGGCCTTTCGAGTCCCGAACGCCGACGTCCATCACTACCAGGCGGACTTCGTCCACAATGCGATAGCCGGGCTCCTCAAGCGGCTTGCCCGGCCGCTGGGGACCTCCGGGCAGTAACAGGCCACCCCCTGCTAGCGCGAGCCAAAGAGTAAGTGCCGTCATTTCCGTGGCCTGTCCTTTCCCGTGTCATTGCGTTATGTTCATTTCCGCCGCGGAAGGGCCACAAAGCGCCAGGCCAGGCCGGCTGTCAACGCAACCAGTCCAACCAGACCAAAGGCGCCGTAGGGACTTGCCGTCTTCGGCAGTTCCTCGGCCGCGGCAACAGGAGCGGGGGCAGGAGCAGGTTCCTCCCTGACCTCCGGGGCCTTGGCAGACTCCGGCGCGACGTATGTGGATACCTCTACCGGTTCTTCTTTGCCGGAGGGCTCCACTTTCGTCACCGGAGCTTCCTTCATCTCCGCCTGTGTCCGCGCTTCCGTCGTCAGAACGGGTTCATGCGCGGCTTCGGCGATCTTGGCTGACAGTCCTTTCGGATACGCGAACTCTTGTCCGAAGCTATCGCCGGGGTAGAACCACGCACGAATTGCGGGTGGGTTGCCTGCCGGCGTTTCCCAGAACTTCATGTCCGTCTTGCCTGTCGGCGTCAGCCTCCAGTTGGGGATCGCAAGAATGGTGGTGATCACCTTGTCTTCCCGTTCATTCATTATCGTAACAATGTGACGGTTCGAGAGTGAGTCCACCAGCTTGATGACATACGTGCCCGGCTGTAGTACAGCTCCCGGAACCATGACCTCTTCATTGATGGTGATGATGGTCTTCTTGTTCCACTGATCTGCAAAACAAGCTGGGGCAAGCAGTATGAGACTTGTCCAAAGAATGGACTTTCTGATCAACATACCTTAACCTCCTGTTGACCGAATTTCCAATCACTGAAACTGCACGCCGTAAGCCAAACGTTGTAGCGCAGGCACTTCGCTTGCTGGAGGTAAAATGGAGTTGGAGGCACTAATGGCAACTACCCTTTCTGAACATTGTGTTTCCCATCATCCCCACTTTGAATTTGTCTGCGCTTCGACTGCCCAACTGTCATGGTTGTTACATGCAGATCCTTACTCGGCAGCCATGGCATTCGTCCGCGATAAGTTCAAAGTCAACGGCGATCTGGTCGAAGCCATTCGTTTCCAACTTTCCCACTCGAGTCACGGATGCCGCGAGCGAGCCATGAATCTTCTTGGACGCGCAGCTCCATGGCGGCTCACCCAATGGTGGCGAAGTCATGAAAAGGATGCGGACTTCATCCGCTTCCATTATGACCGCTCGAACAATTTCTACCGCCAGTTTCTCGATTCGCGCATGGTGTATTCCTGCGCCTACTTCCGCACCCCCAGCGATTCGCTCGATGAGGCGCAGTTGGCTAAGCTCGACCTCATCTGCCATAAGCTGCGGCTGAAGCCCGGAGATCGTTTTCTCGATATCGGCTGTGGCTGGGGCGCGCTCGTACTGCGCGCCGCCCAACGGTTCTCGGCGCTCGCCGCGGGTTGCACGCTCAGCCACGAACAGGTCCGCCATGCCGCCGAACAGATCCGGAACAGCAGCCTCGAGACTCTCGCCTCCGTGCATGAGCGGGACTACCGCGAAATGGATGGCCAGTTCGACAGGATCGCCTCGGTCGGAATGGTGGAACATGTGGGGCGTCACCGCTTGCGGGAATATTTCCGCTCGGTGTACAAACTGCTTCGCCCCGGCGGCTTGTTTCTCAACCACGGCATTACGCGGCCCGCACGGGTCCATCGCGATGCGCAGACCTTCTTCATCGCCCGTCAGATTTTCCCCGGCGGCGAGATTGTCACGCTGAGCGACATGATCTGTGCAGCCGAACAGGAAGGCTTTGAAGTGCTCGATGTCGAAGAACTCCGCCCGCACTACGCGCTCACCACCCGCCATTGGGTAGAACGCCTGCGGGCGCATCGTGAGGAATGCCTTGAGACCGTGAGCCTGGCCACCTGGAAGAGCTGGCAGCTCTACCTGGCTGGTTCGTCATTGGCTTTCCAGGAAGGCGGACTGGGCGTTCATCAGATTCTGCTCTTCAAGCCGGGAGATTCTTTTCTGCCTCCCGCGCCGCGGGCGCCGATTCCACCTGAGTCGCTGGGCGTGTAGAGTTTGAGATCTGCGCCACTTAGCTCACTCTGAGTATTTTGCCGCACCCAACCTAGGCAAAACACTTATTGATAATTCTGGGAATCGAGATTGGTGGTTCTTATTACAGCACTTACTCTGCCATAAAGCGCCCTGGAACAAAACAGGCGGCTCGCAAATCTTGCGGGCCGCCCGTTCTGGCGTGCGCGGGGGAAACGCACTGACCTTGGTTGCGTGGCCTCAGGCTGTGCTCTTCGCCTCCTGAACCGGAATCTCCTTGACTTTCTGTTTCACCTCCGCGCAAGGGATCGAGATCCGCAGCAACCCATTGGAAAATTCCGCTTTCGCCTGATCCACATCGGCGCCCTCCGGCAGCGGAATGGAACGATAAAAATGCCCGTAGCTACGCTCCGAGCGATAGTATTCTTCGCTCTTCTCCTCCTTCTCCTGTTTTCGTTCACCCTCCAGCGTGAGGGCATCTTCGGTGACCTGTACTTTCACTTCTTCTTTCTTCAGGCCGGGCAGTTCCGCGGTGACGACAAAATTCCCGTCGGCGCGCCTGGCTTCGACAACGGGCGCCCACCAATCCGCCTTCTCGATGGGAGCCTTTGGGTAGAAGCGGTCCATCTCATGAAGAAAGTCCCTCATCATCGCAAACGGGTTCATGGTGAACAGGTTGTGGCGCATCAGGGGAAAATCAAACAGAGAAGGACGCGCCATCTCCTTCTCTTCGCTTGTTTTCTTCACCACCTTTACATCGGCCATGTTACTTCTCCTTTACACATCACCATGCTTCATCGCGCCGCGGCGGCCAGCACCTTCTCCTCCTCCGCTATCTCCGGCGTTTCCGCCGCCTCGGCGCGGTGCTCGCAAATGGCTTTCATGGTGTTCACAACATCCTCGTAGGTAATGTCCGCCGGTTTGCGGGCTGTCTTGTGCGCCCGCAGAACCACTTCATTCAACGACAACATCCCCACCACGCCGCCGCCGTTGAGCACCGGCAGCCGGCGCACCTTGTGCGAGCGCATCGTCTTCAGCGCCTGGTGCACATCGTCATCAGGCGCGCAGGTAAACACTTCCCGGCTGGCCACTTCCCCCGCGCTCACCATGTGCGCGCAGACATCTCTGGTGCCGAGCGCAATGCAAACATCGCGATCCGTCAGAATACCCTCGAGCCGCTCGCCTTCCATGACGGGAATTACGCCGCAGTCGCTTTGCCACATCAGCGCGGCAACCGCCGCCAGATCCGTCCCCGGCGAACAGAACGTTACATTCCGATTCATCACTTCACTAACTTTCATATCCACCTCCAAGGCAGGATTTACTCATTGGCCGGGCACGCACAGTGCCAATCACGAACTTCCGCCGCGTGGCACAACAAAGAGTCTTCGCACACTCACGCGGCATCGATGGGCGGCGGCATGGGCGGCATGGGAACCACTTCGCGGGATTCCCCCTCCTCTGCGCCGATCCAAATGATGTCCGGGCCGTAATACTTCATGGCGCGGGCGGCGGCCTCCATGTCCTCCACCCGGAGTTTGCAGCCATCATTGACTCGCAGGGCGGTGTAAATCCTGGGAATGCTTCCTGTCGCCCACGGCCAATCCGAACGCTGGGATTCCTCCCGCAAGGCGCGCCGCAGCATCAGGCTGAAAGGCTCATGAAGTCCTGCTTCGTTCCCGGGCTCCACCACGGTTACCGCGAGAACGTCCGACAGCACGTGAGCCAACCTCCGATACGGGATGTCGCTGAGGTCATCCAGAGAGATGACACCCAGGCGCAACTCGCCGCGAAGCCTGTCCGCGGCGCGCATTGCATTGAACCCCAAATCACGGGTAAGACCTAAGACGATGTAGTCCGCCTCCGGCAACCGGTAGTGAGAGATATCAGAATCTACGGCGCTTGGTCTCGCACTGCTGATATCGACCAGATTTGCAGTGCGCGGCGTGGTTCGGGCTGTCCATGGCTGGAATTGAGACTTCATGACTTATCCACCATTTCCGGCGACGGAAATTGATCGCCTATACCATGACGCTACCAGCATCTCACCCGCGAAAACACTGGGAAAACTACCAGGATTAACGAACGCACAGGAACCCCGGCAGAGCGCTGTTGTCGCTGGATCTCAGGCTCTCCGGTATGGTCCCGAAACTGCTCTCACAACATTGCTATGTGGCATGAAGCTGGCCCAGCGGCGCTTGCCCTGATGTCATGCGTGCCGGCTGAGTTCCCGGTAGGCAAGATTATGGAGCGGCTTGGCAATCGAAATGATCCAAAGGAAGCTACAACCGCCTCCGGACTCAAAGAGGCCCTTCAGATAGGTACTGATCATGCGGTCGATCTCACGGGGACACGGACGGATTCCTGAAGAACAAGAAGTTTGCTGGCGGCTAGCTTTCGCCCGACAGCACCATAGCCCGGCGAGACTTTTACTTCCAGCACTTTTCTGTTATCTTCAGCATCGAGTTCTCAATGGCTGCTTTGCGTCGCAGGAAAAAACCCCCTGAACCGGTATCCACCCATCCGGCGCCAATCCCATCAGCCCCGCGGGCCGATTCTCCGGGAGATACGCCATTCCCCATCGTTGGCATTGGCGCCTCCGCCGGCGGGCTCGAGGCCTTCACCGCCTTCCTCAAGGCTTTGCCCCCCGGCACTGGCATGGCCTTCGTCCTGGTGCAACACATGGACCCCACGCACGAGAGCATGCTGAGCAGGATTCTGGGAAAGACAACCAGCCTGCCCGTGGATGAGGTAACGGGCGGGATGACCGTGCAGCCGGATCATGTCTACGTGGCGCCTCCCGATGCCGATATCACCATCCACGGCGGCGTTCTGAAGCTTTCGAAACGTAAGACCTCCAAGGGAATCCATCTCCCGATCGACGTCTTCCTCACATCCCTGGCCGAGGATCAGAAAAGCGCCGCCATCGGGGTGGTGCTGTCGGGTATCGCCTCGGATGGCACGCTGGGTCTCAAGGCCATTAAAGAGGTGGGCGGCATCACGTTCGCCCAGGATGAAAAATCTGCGCGGCACTCCGGCATGCCGCTCAGCGCGGTGGCTGCCGGCTGTGTGGATTTCATCCTCCCTCCGGAACGCATCGCCGAAGAGTTGGTGCACATCGGCCAGGGGAATTACATCGACATCGCACGCCGTGTAGACCGCGAAGAGACGGAACCGGCCGGAAGAAAGGCAGGAGGCTTTGAAGACATCTGCCGGTTATTGCGCAAGGCTACCGGCGTAAACTTCCTCGACTACAAACCAACCACCATCCGCCGCCGGATCGCTCGCCGCATGGTAGTCAAACGGATGGAGGACATGGACAAGTACGCCGGCTTGCTAGCCAAAACGCCGGAAGAATTGCACGCCCTCTACCAGGACATACTGATCCACGTCACGAGTTTCTTCCGCGACGAGGAATCGTTCCAGGCTTTGCAGTCGAAAGTGTTATCCAGGATTCCGTCCCGCAAGCCGCCCGGCGAACCAGTTCGCATGTGGGTTCCCGGCTGCTCGAGCGGCGAGGAAGTCTATTCCATCGCCATTCTGTTGATGGAAGCTCTGCCGCAGGAAAGCAAATTGAGTGTCCAGATCTTCGGCACGGACATCAGTGAGCGGGCTATCGAGGAAGCCCGCGCGGGATTCTACAGAGAACCCAGCCTCGCCAAAGTCAGCCCGGAAAGACTGCGGCGCTTCTTCACCTCCTCGGACGGTGGGTATCGGGTAATCAAACCGATTCGCGACCTGTGCGTCTTTGCCCGCCACGATCTCACAAAGGATCCGCCTTTTTCCAAACTCGATCTCATCAGTTGCCGTAACGTTCTGATCTATCTCGGAGTTGCGCTGCAAAAGAAGATTGTCGAGGCTTTTCATTACGCCCTGCGTCCCTCGGGCTACCTCTTTCTGGGGGAATCCGAGTCTCTCAGCGGCCTCAGCGACCTGTTTGCGATAGAAGACAAGAAGCACAAGATTTTTTCGCGCCAGCCGGTAGCCTCCCCGCGCCTCTTCCTCAGTTCCGCGGTCCAGGAATCCCCCCATCATGCCGCCGCCTCAACCGCAGGCGCCCCCGCCGAATTCAATCTGAGAAGAGCGGCCGAGAAGATCATCCTCGAGTCCTTCTCTCCCGCCGCTGTCGTTGTGGACCAGAATTACCAGATCATTCATTTTCAAGGCGACACGAGCCCCTTTCTTTCGCCGGCGACCGGCGAGCCGAGTTTTCACCTCTTGCGCATGCTTCGGCCCGACTTGCTGCTGGACCTGCGTTCCGCCCTGATGCGCGTGAAAAAACGCGGCAAGCCCGCTTCCGCCGGCCCTATCCCCGTCAAAATCAATGGCGGCGTCAAACCAGTCTTTGTTCATGTTGCTCCGCTCAGGGGAAGGAAAGCGGATGCCCTGGATTTTCTCGTCGCCTTCCAGCCTGGCGTAACCGGGGAACCCGCCGGGTTGGAACTCTCGAAGACCCCCGCCAAGGGAAGGGTGGAAAAGGCGCTCCAGCAAAAGCTGATTTCGCTCGAGAAGGAACTCGAATCCACGCGCGAATACCTGCGTTCCGTGGTCGAGGATCAGGAAACAACCACGGAAGAGTTGAAGTCGGCCAACGAGGAGGTGCTCTCGAGCAATGAGGAGTTGCAAAGCACCAATGAGGAACTCGAGACCGCCAAAGAGGAGCTCCAATCCACGAACGAGGAGTTGACGACGCTCAATGAGGAGTTGCAGAACCGAAACGCCGAATTGGGGCAGTTGGCCAACGATCTGAGCAACCTGCTCGTCGGCGCCAATATCCCGGTGCTGATTCTTGGCTCCGATTTGCGGATCCGCCGCTTCACCCCAATGGCGGGGACCGTATTGAACCTCATCCCGGCCGACGTGGGACGTCCCTTCAGCCAGATTGCCTCGACCGTGAATGTTCCGGATCTACCGAGCCTGCTGAATGAGGTAATCGATCATTTTGCGATTATCGAGCGCGAAGTTCAGGACCAGCAAGGACGCTGGTATACGCTCCGCATGCGGCCATACAAAACCGGCGACAACAAAATCGACGGAGTTCTGATTGCCCTGCTCGATATTGACGTTATCAAACGGAGTCTGGTCGAAGTCCAGCATGCCAGGGAATATGCTGAGGCGATCGTGCAAACCGTTCCCGAGCCGTTTCTGGTTCTCGATTCGAACCTCCGCGTGCTCACGGCGAACGAGCTATTCCATTCCGCCTTTTCCACCACTCCCGCCTCCGTCGCCGGGCTCTCGGTCTTCCAACTGGCGGGCGGGCAGTGGAACCTGCCCCAGTTTCGCAATCTCATCGAGAACATCCTTCCCTCCCAGGGAATGGTCAAGGACCATGAGGTGGTCTATAAGACCTCGAATCAGGAACGGTATTTCCTCATCACCGCGCGCGAAATTCGACGCAACGAAAAGGCAACCGGTCTGATCCTGCTCGGACTGCGAGATATTACCGAGGCTCGCGCGGCTTTGGAATCACTTCGCGAAAGTGAAGCCAGTCTGAAGGGAATCCTGGAATCGTCCGCGCAGTCCATTCTCACAGTGGACGTGGAAGGCAGGATTCGCTCCGCGAACCCCGCCACCGAGGCCATGTTCGGCCACTACATCGACGAACTCATCGGCCAACAGGTGGAAATTCTCATTCCGGAGCCGCTCCGGTCCTCGCACGTCTCTTATCGCCGCCAATACATCGAGAATCCGTCAAAAAGGCCAATGGGGCGCAGAGGTATTGAACTGCAAGGCCTGCGGAAAGACGGCTCGGTCTTTCCCCTCGAAGTGAGCCTGAGCAGCATCGATACAAGCCGCGGCCTCGTGGCTGTCGCCTTCGTTTCCGACATCACCGAGCGCGTTGTGAACATAGCGGCCATGGCTCGATACAGCAGACAGTTGCGGGCGCTCACCTCCCGGCTGATCAACGCCCACGAATCGGAACGGAAACATATTGCCCGCGAACTGCATGATGTGCTCAGTCAAAAGATGGCGGCGCTGAGTATGCAGGTCTCCGCACTCGCCGCCAATCCCCCGCCAACAGACAAGTTGCGGCACACGCTGAGTGAACTGGGGGATATTGTGGGAGAGGTTGCGCAACAGATGCAACTCTTATCCCGGCAGCTTCACCCCTCCATTCTGTACGATCTTGGATTGGCCAAAGCCGCGGGCAACGATTGCCGCGTGTTTTCCAAGCATCATGGAATCCCGGTAAATTTCCAGGCAGCGAACCTCCCGGAGTCTATCCCCGCCGATACCGCCCTATGCCTTTACCGCGTGCTTCAGGAAAGCCTTTACAACATCGGCAAACACGCCGGCGCGAAGTCGGTGGAGGTCATCCTTTCATGCAATGGAGAAGAGATAGTCCTCGAAGTTACGGATTTCGGCGATGGATTTGATCTTCTCCAGGTAAGGGACAAAGGCGGTCTTGGGCTGATCAGCATGGAGGAACGTGTCCGTACCGTCGACGGCAGGCTTTCCATCTGGTCAGAGCCGGGAAAAGGCACCCGCGTGGAAGCACGCGTACCGCTGGGGGAGAATAAGTCATGACGCGGAAAAGGGTTCTCCTGGCCGATGATCATCCGGTAGTTACGGAAGGCTTGCGCCGGATGCTCGAATCAGACTTCGAGATTGCGGGGATCGTGGAAAATGGGCGCGAACTCATCAAACAGGCCGAGGCCCTGCGGCCGGATCTCATTATCGCCGACATCTCCATGCCCCTTCTCAACGGCCTCGAGGCCGCCCGGCAGATCAAGAAACTGCTTCCCAAAACGAAAATCATCTTTCTCACCATGCATGATGAAGTTGCTTATGCCGCTGACGCTTTCCAATCCGGAGCGGACGGTTACGTCATCAAGAGTTCCGCCGGCAAGGAACTGCTGTCCGCCGTCGGAGAAGTCCTCGCCGGAAAGACGTATGTGCCGCCGGTGCTGCATGAGATAGAACTGCACCCGCCGTCCGCGAAAACCGGGCACGCCCCGAAAACCGCGCCTACCGGCCGCCAGCAGGAAGTGCTTCAACTCTTTGCCGAAGGACATACCATCAAGGAAATTGCGCACATTTTGAATATTTCCCCGCGCACGGTGGAGTTCCACAAATACCGGCTGATGGAAGAGTTGAACATTCGCACCAGCGCCGAGCTGGTCCAATACGCCCTGAAACATCGGATTGTAACCTGATCTTGCCCCGGTGAGACTACTACCGGCACACCTAGTAATACTCCGAGTACTCAAAATTGTCGCGTCCTGTTACCCTGAGTTCGATGGTTTTCCTACCCTGCCGCGGAAAACTGGATTCGCGTTGCTGGATAGGGACTTGGAGGCACGGATGAGTGCGTTTTACCAGCCGGCGCTGCTGGCAATCCTTCCCGATCCCCAGGATCACCTCGCTCTTAGGAGGATCCTGCAATTCACTGACTGGCGATGCCTCATTGCCACCACATTTGAAGAGGCGCTGCGCATCCTCGCGGCCCAGCAGATACAGGTGATCCTTTCCGAATATCAGCTTCCTGACGGCAAGACCTGGAAAGAAATTCTCTGGCGCGCGGAAATGATGACCCCTCCGCCCCCGGTCATCGTTGTCGATGGCCTTGCCAACGAATTGCTGTGGCTGCGTGTCCTCGACCTTGGCGGCTATGATCTGCTCCCAAAGCCTTTGCCGGAAGGCGAACTTCTGCGAGTGCTCCATCTCGCCGGGATGGAAGCACAGAAGCCGGCCGCCCCGGTCTACGAACCCCGCCTCGCGGTGGCCATCGCTCACTGCTAGCCGGCATCCCCTCCCCATTCGGTCATTGGCGTGCTACTCATCAAGGTGGGTATGCGCATGTTAAAGGACAGAACCGAAGCCGGCCGCCTGCTGGCCGGGCTACTGACGCAATACAAGGACGCACCCGATTGCATTGTGCTGGCCCTGCCGAGAGGCGGGGTGGTGGTGGGCGCGGAGATCGCCAAGGCATTGCATCTGCCTCTTGATGTCCTGGTGGTCAGAAAACTGGGCGCACCCATGCAACCGGAACTCGCTATCGGCGCTATCGCTGAAGGAGCCCAATTCCTTAACCAGGACGTGATTGACGACTTGGGCGTAACGCCCCAGGAAGTGGAAGCCGAAGTCGCGGCCGAAGAGGCTGAACTGCGCCGCCGCTCCGCCCTCTATCGCCAGGGCAAACCTGCATTGACGCTCGCCGGCCAGACCGTAATCGTCGTGGACGACGGGATCGCTACCGGAGCTACCATGGGAGTGGCTCTGTCTGTTCTGCGGAAACAAAAAGTGCGGCATCTTGTGGTCGCCGTGGCGGTCGGTCCTCCGCAGACCATCCGCTGGCTAGGCAAGGAAGCCGACGAAGTGGTTTGCCTGATGACCCCTGAGCCGTTCGCGGCCATCAGCCTGTGGTACCTGAACTTTCCGCAAACCGAAGATGACGAGGTGAGAGCGCTGCTTGCCAAGACTGCTCACCAACCGGCCTTAACGAAAGGGGCGTGATCCCCCATGCCGTCTCATCGAAGTGTTCGTATTCCGCCGCACCAGTTGGCGGGAGATCTGACTTTGCCGCCGGATGCGAAAGCTCTGGTAATTTTCGCGCATGGCAGCGGCAGCAGCCGCTTCAGCCCGCGCAACCGCCTTGTGGCGTTTCAACTGGTCAACCAGGGATTGGCCACCCTCCTGATGGATCTCCTCACGGAAGAGGAGGAACGTACGCAGGATTTGCGTTTTGACATCCCACTCCTCGCTGACCGGCTGGTGGAAGCCACCCAATGGGCGCGCGGCGATGCCGATACGCGCTCGCTGCCGATTGGCTATTTCGGCGCCAGTACCGGTGCGGCGGCTGCTTTGGCGGCCGCGGCCAAACCGGAGGAAGGGGAACCCGGAGTTTATGCCATCGTCTCCCGCGGCGGCCGCCCCGACTTGGCCATCCCCGTTTTGCACTACGTCCGCGCTCCCGTCCTGCTGATCGTCGGGGGCTATGACGAACTCGTACTCGAGTGGAATGAACTCGCCCTCAAGAAACTGAATGATGAAAGCAGCCTGGTGGTTGTCCCCAGAGCTACGCACCTGTTCGAAGAACCAGGCGCCCTCGAGGAGGTCACGCGGCTGGCCTATGAGTGGTTCACCTCCCATATTGCGCCGCTTACCTCGAGCAGTCCGGGTCCACAGAAGGCTAAACGTGCCGCCGGGGCTCATTAAAGGCTCGCACAGGGCCCGCCGGCCTCCCGGCAGTGGAAGGGACTCGCGCATTCACCCGCCGGCGAGGCTTGGTTGCGCGAGCGAGTCCAGAAAACGAAAGGAGGATTTGGATGGTACCGTTTCGAAGGATCCTTTTTCCCGTCGACTACTCGGAGGCCTGCCGGATGGTTGCCCCCCATGTCCGGCAACTGGCGCTCCACTACTCCGCCGAACTGTACCTTGTTCATGCGGTCGAGGTTTATGGAGTGGACCTGACCGGTGTGGAAAGCGAGACTTGCAAACGCGAAGCAAGCCGCATCAGACAGTTTGGCGAGGAATGGTTCCCTGACCTGAAACCCCAGTCCCTGGTGACACAGGGAGAACCGGCCAACGTCATCAGCAGCGTAGTGCACCGTCACGGCGTGGATCTCCTGATGATGCCCTCGCGCGGAACCGGCGCTGTTCGCCGCCTTCTGCTTGGCTCCGTGACGGCAAAAATTCTGCATGATTCGAGCATCGCTGTCTGGACTGCCGTTCCCGAAACCCTCGCCTCCCGCCACCCGCCCCTGCCCTATCGTTCCATTCTCTGTGCGGTCAGCGACGAGGATGAGTCCGCCGAACTGATGAAGGCAGCGGCGGCCGTGGCCAAATCCTTTGACGTCCGGCTTGCGATTGTCCACGCCGTCGAAAGCCCTCCGGTCGCCTGGGAAGTGGATTTCGCCCCATACCGCGATCAACTCATCGCGGCCGCCAACAAGCGCCTGCAGCGATTGATGACGGAAGCGGGCATTGAGGCTAACCTTACAGTCGCCTCCGGTCCCACGGCAACGCGGATCCGGCAGGAGGCTGAGGAGCGCTACGCGGATCTCCTCATCGTCGGCCGGGGCCATGCGCAGGGCAAACTCGGCCAGTTCTGGTCGCGCCTCTATGAGATTGTCCGCGAGTCCCCGTGCCCCGTCCTCAGCGTCTAGGAGATGCCCATGATCCATGTTCTGTTCACCACCGACGGATCGAGAGAATCCACGCAGGCCATGCGCACAGGGATGCGGCTATTGAAAACGCCGAGTTGTGAGATCGATGTGCTGTGCGTCGCGCCGGATTTGTCCGTTCTCAAATCGCAGACAAGGAAGGCCGCTACCCAGGCGCGCTATCACCACCGTATTGGAGAAGAGACCCGTCGGATTCTGCAAGAAGCCAAGTCTCTGTTCAAAGCCGAGGGAATCGACGCGCAAACCATCTCGGAGACCGGTTCGCCCGTCCAAGTCATTCTGCGGTTCTCCCGGGACTATGACCTCACCGTGCTCGGCGCCAGAGGGAAGGCCGTGGAATCGCAACTGGGCCTGGGGCCGGTGGCAAGCCGCGTCGCCGAGCACTCTACCGGCTCCATCCTCATCGCCAGGGAGTCGCCAGGCGTGAACGGCCCCCGGATTTTGGCGGCTGTCGACGGATCCCTCGCCTGCTACCACGCACTCGAAGCCGCCAACTCGCTCTGCGATTTGCGCGGAGCCGAAGTCACGCTGCTGCACGTCATCGAATCGCCTTGGCTCCACCTCAACCTCGATCCGGATTGGTTCGACTATCAGCAGGAGACCGGCGTCACCGAGGAACCCGAATACCCGATCGATCGGGAAATGCAGCGCGAAGCCGAAGCGTTGATCGAACTCGCCCGCGACCGTATCCTCGGCCAGCATCCGGCCACCGTGCCCATGATCCTGCGAGGCAACCCCGCCAATGAGATTCTCAGCGAAGCCGAACGCGGCGATTACGACCTCGTGGTGATCGGAGCCACAGGAGCCTCGGACCTCAAGCGGGTCATGCTGGGCAGCGTCTCGGCCAAGGTGGCCTGGAATGCTCCCTGCTCCGTTTTGCTCGTCCGCGGCGGCGAACTGCTCGAAGCGCCTCCGGAACCCGAGGCGGCCGCCGAAGTCTCATTGGAGTGATCATGGCGTCTCAACCGTCGCAGGAGGTCGTCTTGGCCCTTGCCGGCGACGTCATGCTCGGCAGGGGAGTCGGGGAGGAAATTCTGCGCAAAGGACCCGCCTACCCGTGGGGTGACACCTGCGATGCCTTGCGAAGTGCAGACGCAGCCGTCATGAACCTCGAATGCGTCATCGCATCCGGTGGGGAACCCTGGTCGCGGTGGCCGAAGGCCTTTCATTTCCGCTCCAGCCCCCTCGCCATACAAAGCTTGCAACTGGCCGGCATCGACTGCGTGACCCTCGCCAACAACCACGTCTTCGATTACGAAGTGGATGCCTTCCTGGAGATGCTGCCACTGCTCGAGGGCGGCGGAATCGCATTCACCGGAGCAGGGCGCAACCTCGCCGAGGCCGCCCGTCCGGCTCTTCTCGATATCCGCGGCCTCCGCGTGGGTATCGTCTCCTTCACCGACAACGAGGAAGGATGGGGCGCAACGTCCGATTCCTGCGGCACTAATTGGATCCCCATCGTCCCGGAAGCCGTATCCATCGTGCGTTCGGGCATTCGCAACGCGCGCGAACACGGCGCCCAATTCGTCATCGTCTCCATCCACTGGGGCCCGAATATGGCGCTCCGCCCTCCGGACCATTTTCGCCGCTTCGCGCGCTTGTGCATCGCCGCCGGAGCCGACCTCTGGTTCGGACATAGCGCACATCTTTTTCAGGGCATCGAAATCATCGATGGGCATCCGGTCATCTACGATGCGGGCGACTTCGTGGACGACTACGCCGTGGACCCTGAACTCCGCAACGACTGGGGGGTGCTTTTCCGCGCTCACCTTGTGGGACCGGCGGTTCGCGAACTCGAGATCATCCCCACTTTGATCGAAAACTGCCAGGTCAACTTTGCCTGTGGGGCCACGAAGCAGCAAATCGCTGCCCGCGCCTCTCAGCTCTGCGCGGAATTTGCCACCCCCATAGACGAACGCCATGGAAGCCTGTTCATTGACTGTCAGGGAGGTTCTCATGATACTGCCTGTTCAAGTTACGTTTCGCAATATCAAGGAGGTTGACACACTCGAGGCTCTTGTCCGCAAACAAGCCGCCGCGCTGGAACGCTATTATCCGGACATCATCAGTTGCCGGGTGATGGTGGAGGTTCCGTCGCATGAGCCCTCCGGGCTCTTCTATCACGTCCGCATCGATGTCACCGTCCCGGATGAGGAGATCGTCGTCCGCCGCGAACCGAGCATCTACGGCGCTCTTCAGGACGTGGAGGAAACCAGGATCAGAAAGAAGGCCGACTTGCGCCATCCTCACCGTGCCGCCATGCGCACCATCCGTGAGGCCTTCAAGGAAATGCGCCGCCGCATTCAGGATTACGCCCGCAAGCGGCGTCTCCAGACAAAGCGCCATGAGCCGGCCATCGCTCATGCAACCGTTGCTCGAATCTTCCCCGGCGAGGGGTACGGATTCCTCCTGGCGCGCGACGGCCACGAAGTCTACTTCCACCGCAACAGTGTTCGCAGTGACGCCTTCTCCCTGCTGCGCGAAGGCGCCCAGGTCGGCTTTGTCGAGGAACCTGGAGAGCAGGGCCCTCAGGCCACACTGGTCCGCCTCCTCCGCGGCAGGAGTCTGGCAAGCGACTCGGTGCCCCTAATCCCCGGGCGAAAGGCAGTGGCGCGATGAAGTTCCATCTCACTGTGCATGGATTCCAGGATGGAGATGTCGTTCCCACCAAGTACACCTGCGAGGGGAGCGACGTCTCCCCTGCGCTGTCCTGGGAAGGAGCGCCTGCCGGAACCAGAAGCTTCGCCCTGATGATGGATGACCCCGATGCTCCCGGCGGAACCTGGACCCACTGGCTGCTCTGGAACATTCCCGCTGCCTTCCACTCCCTCGCCGAGCATGCCGATCCCGTGCCGCCCATTCGGTCCGGCACAAACGACTTCCGCCGCGCCGGCTACGGAGGCCCCTGCCCCCCGAAGGGCCATGGACCTCACCGCTATTACTTCCGGCTCTTTGCGCTCGACCAGGAGGCCTTGGACCTCAAACCGGGAGCCAATCGCAAGCAATTCGACCAGGCCGTCCGCCCGCAGGTGCTTGCGGAAGCTGTCTGGATGGGCCGGTACGAGCGCAAACGCTGACCTGCACGCTACCGGCACTGTTTACACCAACATCAGGCGGAGCGCAGCCAACGAACTCAAGTTAATCCAAGTGAAGCTGCGTCAAAACAGCGCGCATCCTGGGCTGGTTACGTAACGGGTCGAAGAGTGGATTCACCTTGGCCGTGATCAACCACACGCCGTGAATTCGTCGCATCTGCTCCAGCCAGTCCAGGGCGCAATCGGTACGCGACTGGCGTACACATCCGAAGAGGACGGCGTAGTGAGGAATCCGTCCGGCCTTCGCATCGGCTTCCAGCCGTTCGAGCGCCACGCGGGCGGCGCTGGGATTGCGGCTCGGCAGCCATGCGGTCCACATCAGGCGGCAGGTACTGGCTTCCCCGGCGCAGTCCGGCAAGGTCATCGCTTCCTGCCATGCATCCTCATCCCGGCCTTGAAGGAGGAAGATGAGAGCCCTCCGTTCCCGAGCGAGGGCGAACGAAGGATCGTCGCGCACGGCCGTTGCCAGCAACTCCAAAGCCCGGGGATAGTTCCTCTGGAAGAAATACAGTTGGGCTTCGTCGGCACGGATAATCGGGGAGATTGGGTCAATTCCGCGGGCACGGGCAAACTCCAACCGCGATTCCTGGAACCGGCCCATGATGGAAAGGAACTCCGCGTACCAATGATAGGCTGTCGCGTAGTTCGGCGCCAGGCGAATAGCTTCCCGATACCGGCGCTCGACCTCGTTCCAATCCCAATCGAGGTTCTGCGTGATCAAGCCGAGCGTGGCGTGCGCGTCCGCCAGGTTGGGGTCCAGTTCGAGTGCGCGCAGCGCCATCTGCTTCGCTTTCGGCAGCATCTCGAGTTGGGGAAAGTGCCCGAACAGCCCCAACAACAGGTAGCTGTCGGCCAGACCCGCGTAAGCGCGCCCATAGGCGGGGTCTCGTGAGATCGCCTGGCGAAAATATTCAGCCCCCTTTTCCATGCCCTCGCGGCTCCGCTTACCCCATTCGTACCGCCCGTTTACGTACAGGCGAAAGGCTTCGGGCTCCGGCTCGCGGTGGGACGCCAGATCGCGCCGCTCCTGCTCATTCAGTCGCACCGCCAATCTCGTCGTGACTTGTTCGGCAAGCGAATCTTCCAAGGCAAAAAGGTGAGCCACCGGCGATTCCACCGTATCGGCCCAGAGCGCCTTTCCATCAGAGGAGCGCACCGGGCGTGCATTCAGCCGGACATGATCATCACTGAACTGCAAATTGCCCTCGAGCACGGCGTCGGCACGCAACTCGCGCGCCGCCTTCACCGGATCCACCGGTTCGTGCTCATATCGCTGCACCAGCGCATACGGAGACACAATCAGCTCTTGTAATCCGCTGAGCCGGGTAATCAGGACGTCCGCCAAGGCGGCCCCTAGCCCGTCCGGATACGGCCCTGCCTCCACCGCATGGAACGGCAGCACCACCAGCCTGTGAATCGTTTGAGCCGGAGGAGCGGTGTCACGGGCGGTTAGTATCTTCAGGATTCCACCCACAGCGACTATCGCCGCTGCCACCCATATTCGCCGCTTGGGGCGACCGGCGCCCGCCACGCTGTCTTCCGCGACAGTGACGTCCACGGCCATCCGGTAGCCGAACTTGGGCACCGTCTCAATCCAGCCGGGATCCCCCGGTTGCCCGAGTGCCTTGCGCAGGTCCGAAACCGCACGGGTCAAAACAGCTTCGTCCACGTGAACATCGCCCCAAACGGCGCCTAACAAACCGGACTTGGTCACCAGGCTCTGTCCGCGCGAGAGCAGCGCCACGAGCACATCGAAGGCCTTCGCCGTCAGGTCAATCCGGGCGCCTGCCCGGCGCAGCACGCGTTCACGCTCGTCCAGGCGAAATGGACCAAATTCGAAAACCCTCTTGCTCACAATAACATCCGAATGGCGGGAAATTCTTCAGAACAATTTCAGACGCAATCACCCAGTTTCGCTTGAAGATGAAGTCGAGTATACACCAACCTTCTGGACACAACAATGGTCACACACCTTGAATTCTTCTTGCCCTCCCTCCGTTCACGGAACCATTGGGCAGACTTGCGGAAACCCGTATCAATTCTTGGACTCTGGATGCTGGCTGCCATATCGGCCATGGCCGCCAATACCTACACCGCTACGCCGCTACAACTCCCAGCCGACTTGGCCGACGGCGGCCAACCGTTCATGCAAGTGTATGGGTTCAACAACCTCGGGCAGGTATTGGGGGAGGCGGGCGCCTCCAGTAACGATCGCAGGGGGCCTTACGTCTGGACGAACGGCGTGCCTACCAAGCTCCCCATACCCGCCGGACGCTTCTTTCTGGGGATGGACGGAACCTTCAAGATTAACGATTCCGGGGATGTGGCCGGAGATCTTCTCGAAAACGTGTCCTTCGGAGCCATCACCCAGTTGCGCCACGCCTACATCTGGAAGAACTTTGTCCCGACCGAGCTTGTACCGCCGCGATTTGTGTGTCCCGCCGGCGGCGTCCTTTCGACCGCTCCCATGAGCTACATTTCCGGGGGGCTCAACAACGCCGGGCACGTGTTTGGATCAAGCGCGTACTTCTATCTACATGGGGTCAGTCCCTGCTATGAACACTGGCTGTATGCGGGAGGGTCCTTTCGCAGAGTGGACCTTTCGCCAGCTTACGTAACGGATGGCAACCCTCCTCTTGGCTATGTCGTCCTGAACGACGCCGACCAGATCGCGTTGCCCACTTACACGGGTACTGTCATACTCAATCCGGACGGCAGCACGAGGCCGGTGCCTCCGGCCTTTGGTTGGCCGACCGGCGCCAACAGCCGCGGTCAGTTCCTCGGATTTTATAAGGCACAGAGCGGTGAAACACACCTGACGTTGTGGGATCCTCAGACCGGGGTTACCGATCTGGGTCCGAGCGGCTATGGATTCCTGAACAACTTGGGCCAGATCGCCTTCTTGCTGCTAAATCCGCTTCAAAGCAAGATCTGGGATAAAGGCACGGTTACCAACGTCACCTACCCTGTGCTCAATCCGCCCATTTCGCCGAATTCGATCTTCACCTTAATTAATGATGCGGGCCAGCTTGCCGGTCCGCAGAACGATTCGGCGGCCATCAAGTACGTGCTGACGCCGTCTGGCAACGGTTGCGCGGACGCCATTGACGGATCGGTATCGGTAACCCGCGGCGGTTTCCGCTACAATCGGGCCAACCAGCATTACACCCAAACCATCACCATCACCAACACGACGGCTAGCGCCCTGACCGGACCGTTCTCGGTGGCGCTCGACGGACTGCCACAATCGGCCTTGCTGTTCGGCGTTGCCGGGGCTACGCTCTGCGCCGCCCCACAAGGCAGCCCCTACTTGAACAATGCGGCTGCCACGCTCGCCCCGGGTGCGTCGGCGGCATTTACGCTCGAATTCATCAACACCCAGGGCAGCGGAATCAGCTACTCGACCCGTGTCCTCGCCGGACCAGGAGGCCGGTAACCATGCGCACCATTTCCCTGATTCTTTTCTCGCTCGTCTTGCTGCCGGCGTTGCAGGCAGGCACAATCTATTCGGTCTCTCTCAACACAGCAGCGCTCCCTTCGGGCGGAACCTTCTATCTCGACTTCCAGTTTTTCGATGGCAGCGGGCTCCCGTCGGATCTGAACAACAACGCGGTCACGATATCGAACCTCGCTCTTGGTGGTGGCGCAGCAACCGGAGTTCCGGCCTTCACGGGCGGCGGCGCGGGTGATGCCACCACGGGATTCACGCTCAACGACACCCAGTTCTTCAACGAGGTGTTACAGGCGTTTCATCCCGGCTCTTTCGTAACCTTTGAGGTGTCACTGACCACGGCAGTAGATCCCGGCGGCACCCCTGACCAGCTTTCGTTCGCCATCCTCGACAGTTCGCTATTGGAGTTGCCTACCAACGGCGTTGCCAATGAATTGTTCAGCATTACGCTCGATGGGTCACCGCCTTCCGTGGCAACTTATAGTACAGCCTCTGGTTCTCCGTATGCGATTGCCGCGCCGTCTGTGCAACAGACGGATATTCCGGAGCCAGGGACCGGCGCCCTGCTGGCGGCGGCGCTGGGTGCATTTCTGCTTGCCAAGCGGGTTCGCGCTCCGGCCTAACCTTTTTCTTCCCCACCTGCACGCTTTCCCCATCGCCGGCGTCATCGCCAGCATGGGGAAAGGCCCGTTCTTCCTCACCGCGGCGCTCGCCGCCGCTGCGCACGCCGGCACTGCCTTCGCCGAAATCCGGATGCGCCGCCTTGGAGCCATCATGGGCAGGCTGGTGGATGAAAACGAAGTCGCTCTGCCGGACGTCGAAGTTGTCGCCTATCGCGCCCAACCTCCGCTCCGCATCGCCGCCAAGGCGAAAACCGACGACTGCGGCATCTACCGCCTCAGCGGCCTCGCGCCGGGCCGTTATTGGGTCCGCAACGCCGCCGCCGAACTCGAAGATGGCTCCGGCCTGCTTCCCACCTTCTACCCCGGAGCGACGGGAACCGAAGACGCGCGCCCGCTCCGTGCCGACCTCGACGCCGATACCGACGGCATTGATTTCCGCCCCCTCCCCGGCCATCTGCTCACGCTCCGCGGGCGCGTCACCGGATGCCCGCCCGGGGAAGGCAGCATCCGCGTCACCCTCAGTTCCGGCACGGGCGAAACCACCACCAGCGCGCCATGCCTCTCCGGCGACTACAGCTTCGACAAGCTCGCTCCCGGCAAGTATGAACTCCTCGCCGTCCCCACGCTGGCCGCGTCGACAGCCATGCGATCTACATAAGCCGCCAGGCGCTGGCTTCCCTGCCATGCATCCTCATCCCGGCCTTGAAGCAGATAGATGAGAGCCCTCCGTTCCCGTGCGAGGGCGAACGAGGGATCGTCGCGCACGGCCATTGCCAGCAATTCCAAGGACCGCGGATAATCCCTCTCGACCCCAAGGCTGGCCAGACTTTGCGCTTCAAAGCAATTCCGCGAAAGACTGCAACTCACCCGCCGTTGCGACAAGGCCATGCCGAGTCAGAGTTGCGAGATACTCCTCGACACCATAGGGAGGCCTCAGAAGCCGCGCCCGGACCTTGCGCACGGCGCTACAGACGATGCCGGGCGCAAGACTGAGGTGATTGCAGAGAAATTCATCAGGGTGCTGGGCTTCAATGGAGAAGGATGCCAGCGCCGCTTCCGGAAAATCCCTCAGGTTCTGGGTGACGATCACGTCGCAGCGTCCGACGATAGCCGCGGCCAGCACATGCCGGTCGCCGGGATCGGGAAGCGTGAGCGAGTCGATCAACGGCTCATAGCCTGTCACGAGACTGTCCCTTGTCGCCTTGTCCATCAGGTCCCGCGTCCGCTCGAGCGCTGCCCTATCCGGTGGCGGGTCTTTGCGCATCAGCGCCTCGATCCATTCACGGTGAATGTCTGCGGTCCATTTGGCCTTGAACAAATCCGTGACCGCCAGTTGCAGGAAGATGTCTCGCAACGGAGCCGGATAGAGTACATTTGCGTCGAGCAGCGCTGTATAGTGACCCATAGGGTCAGTAGCCCATCCCCAGTTCCTGCGCTTCACGGGCGAGCTGGTCGAGGACGGCCTCACGTTCGCGGTCGATCTTCGCCTTATAAGCCATCACGTCCTCCACGCGGATACGGCGATGCTTGCCGACCTTGCGGTGCGGCAGGACTTTGTCCTCAAGGAGCTTGATGAGGAACGGACGGGAGACGTTCAACACGTCCGCGGCCTGCACGCTGGTCAGCTCCGCGTTTTCCGGGATCAGGGTAACGCCCCGGCCTGCGGCCATGGCTTCCAGGATGTCCATCAGCAGGGCGACAGCCCCAGCAGGAAGCTCCAATGGCTGCTCTTTGCCCGCTTCCCTGACTTTCAGCGTCAAGGAACCCTTTCGTTGCACGAAGGGGGAAAGGACCTGGCCAGACACGCGCGCCATCGCCGCGTCCTGTGCGGAGGGGGGAAGTTGTCTATGGGCAAGCTTGGTCATGTGAGTCTCTCCTTCTTCGTTCATCTATCCCTATCCTAAGCTTCAAACGAAATAGATGCAACAAATGCATTATGTGAAGACCGTCGCTAGATCGTTTGAAAAATAGCGAGAGGAGTCAAAGAGAGCCGTCCAAATCGAAACACCTGGCAGTTCCGGCCTAACGGCCCGGCTGCCCGCCGCCGGTTTCCCGAGAGCTGATTCTTTCTTCCCCAACTGCACGCTTTCCCCGTCGCCGGCGTCACACCAGCATGGGGAAAGGCCCGTTCTTCCTCACTGCGGCGCTCGCCGCCGCCGCGCACGCCGGCATCATCCACGGCGTGGTCCTCGAAGATGCCTCCTCACGCCCTCTGGCGCGCACCCGCGTCTCCCTCCGGGTTCTCGAGAATGGCTCCACCCTCCAACTCGCCACCGCCCTCACCGATTCGAGCGGCCAGTACTGGTTCCCTTCCCTCCGCGACGGGCTCTATCTCGTCATCGCCGCCCGCCGCGGGTACGCCGAGGCCGCCTACGGCCAGCAGCGCGCCAAAGGCCCGGGAACACTCACCCCCGTCCAGGCAAACTCCACTACCTTCGCCGAAATCCGGATGCGCCGCCTTGGAGCCATCATGGGCAGGCTGGTGGATGAAAACGAAGTCGCTCTGCCGGAGGTGGAAGTTGTCGCCTATCGCGCCCAGCCGCCGCTCCGCATCGCCGCCAAGGCGAAAACCGACGATCGCGGCATCTATCGCCTCAGCGGCCTCGCGCCGGGCCGTTATTGGGTCCGCAACGCCGCCGCCGAACTCGAGGATGGCTCCGGCCTGCTTCCCACGTTCTACCCCGGCGCCACGGGAACCGAAGACGCGCGCCCGCTCCGTGCCGATCTCGACGCCGATACCGACGGCATTGATTTCCGCCCCCTCCCCGGCCATCTGCTCACGCTCCGCGGGCGCGTCACCGGATGCCCGCCCGGGGAAGGCAGCATCCGCGTCACCCTCAGTTCCGGCACGG
>WBZR01001097.1_pt1 | contig 36514 bp, 33 predicted proteins | sample 5204231 | NCBI WGS metagenome assembly WBZR01 (sample SAMN12412403, study PRJNA552823) | activated sludge metagenome | isolation source: activated sludge from anammox sidestream of wastewater treatment plant... | place: USA: Virginia | collected 2017-08 | reverse complement strand
GGGTCGAACTGCGACTCGGCTAACTTAACTTAACCACCGCTCCATTCCCGGCTCAAGCGTAGTCAGTAGTGTGCCATAGGCACGCTTTATTTTCAGTCACTTGCCTCTGATCGGCCAAGAACTTCGGCTTAGATGCCGGTCCTGCGCAAGTGTTGCGAGCATGCGCTCCCTTCCCATCGCCAAGTCCTGTTTGATATCGTCGGGGCTGATGTAGCCCGGATCAACCAACCCTTCAGCATAGGCGCGCTCGATATCGTCGAGCAGTTCCTCGGGGTGAAGGTTGGAACTGCATGAGACTAATTTGTCCCACACATGGGAATACCTCCGCGCCAGCTTTCCGCGAAACAGGCCGGCGAAGTAGCTCACGATCTCGTCACGGCTCTTTTGTCCGGCAGCCACCAACGCCATGAGGCTCGTCAGGGCCGCGCCCCTGACCCATTCGTCAGTGGCCTCGTTCTCGATCAAGTGCTGAATGCCGGCCAAGTCGCCCCCGCATACTGATGCCATGACCTGACCAAGATCGTTGGTGAGAAAATCGCCGCAGAGCGAATCCAGCAGGTCACCCGGAAGGGATGCGAAGCGGACCATAAGCGGGTACGCCCGCGTTTCGCGGAACTGCGCCAGCAGAAACATGGCGTACAGATGGGCCATGTAATCGTCCTCGGCGTCGAGTTGAGCTGCCCGGTTCACTGTATCCTCGAGAATGCGCAGAAGCTCTGGTGTCAGCTCTTGCCGCCTCGCGACGGCCGCTTCCACTGCTGCTCGTGGAAACCTTCCGGTATGCCGTTCGAATTGCTGTAGGATCTCGGCTGTTCCCATGGCCTCTCCCGCCGCTATGATTCTCCTTCCATTCTCCTACGGCCACGGCGGGCGCAGTATGCCAAAATATCTTCAATCGATGGCGACGAAATACCAATGGACGTTCAGAGCCCGGCTCCGCTCCGGTGCACTCGGATGGAGAGGTTCGCATCTCGCTTGCCGGCGCTTGAAAGAAGCGGTCACCGAGGTGAAGAACGCGGCCAGAACGGATCCCGTTACCGCCGGCGACGGCTTCGTGAGCCTGATGGAGAGGATCTGGCCGGCCTTTCAGCACGTCGACACCTCGTCCGGCGCTCTTGGCGGCGCAGTGTATTGGGCGCAGGAGGAGTTGCTGCCCATCGCAATCTCGGCTCCCGCGGACCGGAAAACCCGGGACAAGTGGTTGGACCGCCTCTGGCAGGCCATCGAGGATGATGGCGTCGATTACCTTTCCCCGGTCGGAGAACGGTGGGGCGAGTTGTGCGGTTCCCGTGAGATTGCCTCTTGCTGGGCGGACCGGTTCCTTGAATTGCTCCGCACTGCCTGGTCTGATCCCCGGCCGGGCAACTATGTCCGCGGAACCAGCGTCTGTCTCTCGAGTCTGGTGGCGGCCGGCCGTCATCACGAATTGCTCGAGTTGCTGGCGCTTCAGCGATTTCCATCTTGGCACGATCGCAAATTCGGTTTGCGGGCGCTGCTGTCCGAAGGCCGCCTCGAGGAAGCGCTCCAGTATGCGGAAGCTTCGCACGGCCTGAATCAACCGCGTGCCGCCATCGATGCCGAGTGTGAGAAAATCCTGCTCGATCTCGGCCGGGTGGATGAGGCGTATGAGAAATATGCATTGACAGCAAATCGCGCATCCACCGGCCTCGCTACTTTCCGGGCGATCAGCAGGAGATACCCCGGCCGCAATCCAAAAACGATTCTCCTGGATTTGGACACATGGAGCGGCGAGCCCGGCCTCTGGTTTGCCGCGGCAAAAGACGCCGGTTTCCTCGATCTTGCCCTGGAATTTGCCCAAGCGGGCCGCACTGATCCGCGCACGCTCAGCCGCGCATCGCGTGACTTTCTCAAGAAGGATGCGCGGTTCAGTCTCGATGTGGGCCGGCTCGCAATCGAGCGAATCCTCGAGGGGTACGGTTACGAACTGACCGGTATGGACGCCATCGAAGCCTACGGACATTTCATGGCTGCCGCGCAGGCCCTCGGTGTCTCTTCACAGGCCTGCGCCGAAGTGCTCGCCATGGCGGCGAAACATCCCGGCGCGGCTGCCGATATTCTTGTCCGCCGGTGCTCAGTGGATCCATTGGCAACTGAGGCGCCGGGGAAAGCAATAGCTGTTGCGCGGCGGTTTTCAACAAGACGACGCCCGGCCAGGCGCTGAGCGCGCAGGCCTGGCAGCGGTTGTCCAGACCGGCTTGTCCGGCAATGCCGCCTATTCTGCAAGAAGAGGAAACTGCGAAGTGCTCACCAAATTGCGCATTCAGAACTTCAAGGCCTGGAGCGATACAAAAACCATCCGGCTTGCGCCGTTGACGGTCTTCTTCGGCGGCAACAGCGCCGGCAAGACGAGCCTGCTGCAATTCCTTCTCATGCTTTGTCAGACCGCGGAGTCTACGGATCGCCGCCGTGTGCTGCATCCCGGTGATCGCAATACACCGGTGGAGTTGGGAACCTATCGCGATCTGGTCTTTGATCACGACCTGGGGCACAAGATCCGGTTCGCGGTGGAATGGCTTTTACCCGAGCCGCTGGTGATCCGGAATCCCATCACGCGAACGAGCGTGGCTGGGGAAAAAATTCAGTTCAGCGCCGAAATCGCATCCGATCGTAAAGGCGGGCGGCAGTCCGTCACATTCTTTCGTTATGACTTTGAGACCGATGGCCAAAGGATTCAGGTCAAAATGAAAGCAGTCGAGAACGGCCCCTCAGGCGAGTATGAGTTGTCCGCCGGCAACTACAAACTCGTGCGAAACCGGGGACGCGCCTGGAAACTGCCGGATCCGGTCCGTTTCTACGGATTCCCGGACGAAGTGGGTGCCTACTATCGGAACGCCGTCTTCACCAGCGATTTGGCGCTCGCGCTGGAACGGCAACTGAAGCGAATTCAGTACCTGGGACCTCTCAGAACCTACCCGGAACGTTCCTACGTCTGGTCCGGAGAGGTTCCGGAGCATGTCGGATGGCGTGGGGAACGGGTGGTGGAGGCGATGCTCGCCGCGGCGTCCCGCAAGATCAGCGCAGGTTACAGACAGCATGCGAGGCCCTTCCAGGCGGTGATCGCACAATGGCTCCAGGATCTCGGGCTCCTCGATGGATTCCAGGTCAAGGCAATCGCCGCACACCGCAAGGAATACGAGGTGCTCGTTCGAACTCCCAAATCGAAGCAGACCGTAAATCTGACGGATGTTGGGTTCGGAGTGTCCCAAGTCTTGCCTGTTGTGGTGCAATGCTTCTACGCCGCCCCGGATACCACCATTCTGCTGGAACAACCGGAGATCCATTTGCATCCCAGCGTGCAGACCGCGCTTGCCGATCTGTTTATCGAGGCGGTGCGGTCCCGGGAGGATGGATCGGACCGGTCCATTCAGTTGATCGTCGAGAGCCACTCCGAACACTTTCTACGAAGATTGCAGCGGCGCGTTGCGGAGGAAGCCATCCAGCCGGACCAGGTGGCTCTCTATTTCTGTGAGTCCGGCGAGAACGGAGCGGAGCTTCGCCCGCTGGAGGTGAATCTCTACGGCGAGATTCAGAATTGGCCGGACGGCTTCTTCGGCGACGAGTTGGGTGAACTAGCGGCGAGAATGGATGCCGCCGCCAGGCGCGAGGCGATTCGCGGATGAGCAGGAAAGCCCCGAGGCGCGCCTCGAGCCGCACCAATCTGCGCGTGGTGGACACCAACGTAGTGGTCATCGCGAACCGCCGGGATGGCGGGTCGCGAATCTGCGCAAACGCATGTTCCCAAGCCTTGCGGAAAATAGCGAAGACCGGGAGGCTCGCTCTGGACTCTGGTCTCGAGATTTTCGGGGAGTACAAGAAGTACTGCTCGTTTAGCGGTCAACCCGGCGTTGGCGATGCGTTCTTCAAGTGGGTGCACGATAACCTGTGGCGGACCGAAAAGGTCGTCCGGGTGAAAATCAAGCGTCACAAGGAGCGAGGTTATGTGGAGTTCCCTGACCTCGCAGGCCTGGCCGCTTTCGACCCCTCCGACCGCAAGTTTGTGGCGGTAGCCGCCAGGCATTCAGAACACCCTCCCATTCTCCAGGCTGCCGACAGCAAATGGTGGGGCTTCCGAGACGCTCTTTTCCACGCCGGAATTACCGTCGAGTTCCTCTGCCCCGATGAGATCGAATCCATTTACCTTGGAAAGAAGAAGGAATGAATGGTGAGGGTCCTCTACAAGTTTCCGCGCACACCGCACCTGGCATGGTTGGGCTCGGGTTCCCCGCGGGACGATAAAGTGCTCTCTCCGGACGAACGCGCCCTGTTCCTCGAAGGCGTTCTGGTCATCGAGGAAAAGGCCGACGGCGCCAACATCGGGATTGGCTTTGACGGTACGGCGGAGCCTGTTGTCTGGAACCGCGGCACTGTGCTGCGCTCGGGCGCTCACCGGCAGTTTCAGGCGTTCTGGCCCTGGCTGGCGCAGCGCCGGAACGCACTATGGGAGGCGATGCAGAGTAATCTCATTCTGTTCGGAGAATGGTGTTTCGCCGTTCACTCCGTCCACTATGACCGTCTGCCTGATTACTTTCTCGCCATCGACGTGTATGACAGACAAGCCGGCAAGTTCTGGAGTTCGCGCCGCAGAGATGACTGGGCGCCGCGGATGGGGATTGTACCCGTGCCGGTGCTGGCCAGAGGCCGGTTCGGGCTGGATGACCTCGAGAGGCTCCTCAACTCCACAGCCTCCCGGCTCGGCTCGGAGCCGATTGAGGGAATCTATCTGCGCCGCGAGGAAGAACCTTGGTTGTGGAAGCGCGCCAAGTTGGTGCGGCCTGAATTCACCCAATCCATTCAAAGCCATTGGACGGGCCGGCCGATGGAAAAGAATACGGTTCTCCCATCGCCATGCTGAACCCGGCGAGTCTCGCCCCATCGGGCATCCAGCACCCAGCGGTCCAATTCCGCCAGGGTCATAAAGGAGATTATCGGAATTCGATCCTTGAGATCGGGAAGGTACTGAAAGGCGATGGGGTGGCTCTTGAAGAGGTAAGAAACAACGTCTGTATCGACGACGACGGCATTGGTCATGCAGCGCGGTCTGCCCGGTTGTGGCCGCGCCACTCATGGAGAGCCGCCAGAAACTCCTCGACAGGCTCCTCCTCTGGCCAGAAATCTCCCAATAGGACTGTGGGGTCGGTGAGCGGGCCCTTGCCCTGTTGGGCGACCAGTTCGTCCACCGACGGGCTGGCGTAGAAGTTGTAGCGAGGATCGTTCGACCTGTCCATCGTCAGCCTCCGCACTCCAAGCATACCGCTAAAGACCCGGTTTGCGTGGGAGGCTTTCCCATCGCCATGCAACCCGGTCACTACCTGAGAAAGGGGCAATAGGTGTATTCGGCCCTGGGCGCGCGCCTCCCTCTCCTTTGTCTTTCCTCAGGGAAGATGTGCGGTCACGACGGCGCCTGTGGGTGCTCGGGCCACTTATGTTTGGGATAGCGGCGCATGAGTTCTTTGCGAATCTGGGGATACCAGCGCTGCCAGAAGCCGGGGAGGTCGGTGGTGGTTTGGACGGGGCGCATGCTGGGGGCGAGGAGGAGGAGGACAAGCGGGACCTGTCCGCGGGCGATGCGCGGGGTGTCTTTCATGCCGAAGAACTCCTGGAGGCGGGCGGCGAGGCGGGGCGGTTGGCCGGGCGGGTACTCGATGGGCGCGGTGCGTCCGCTGGGGAGTTTGTAGCGGGCGGGGGCCACTTCCTCGAGAACGCGAGGCCCGTTGGGTCCGAGTCGGAGTTCGAGTTGACGGAGGAGGCCGCCTGAGGAGGTCTGCGCCTGGAGGCCGGCGAAGGAGCGCTGGCCGGCGCACATCGATTCGAGGACGGACAGGGCATCGTCTTCGGTGAGCGCGGGCAGCGGGGAGTGGGCGGCGGCGAACTGAGAGCGGTCGAGGAAATTGTGGAGTTCGCCGATGTCGAGGAAGCGGGCGATGCCGGCTTCGCGGGCTTTGGCGGCGAGGAGGCTTGCGGCCTGTTCGGGGTCGAGGGCGCCGCCGCGGCTCTCTTCGATGACGAGGCCTTCGTAGAGGAGGGCGCTGACGGCTTCGACGCGCTCGGCGGCGCGGTTCCATTCGACGGCGCTGTGTTCGGTGATTTTTTCGGGGTAGAGGTCGATGAGCCAATCGGGCTCGATGGCGCTGGCGAGGCGCACCAGCGGGAGGCCGCGCTCCTTGCGCTCTTCGATGTCGATGGCGACGAGGAATTCGGCGTCGCGGACGGTGCTGGAAGCAGCGAGCACGGCGGAGCCGCCGCCGGCAAGGAGAAGTTCGTCGCGCTGGCGCTTGCGGGCGACGCGGTCAGGGAAGGCGGCGAGGATGGCGTAGCGGAGAGCATCCTCGTCGTGCTTACGGGTGGGCTCGAGATGCATGGCGGAGCGGATGGAGGCCACCAAACGGCGCGCCATGGCGGGCGGGTTGTCCTCCATGAGCGCGAAGATATCGGAGGAGGTGCGATGGCGCATTTCCGAGGCCAGGCGTGCACCGAGGCTGAGGAGGGCGGCGGCCAGGGCACCCTCATCTCCTACACCGCGGCGCTGGGCTTCGAGCACGAGGCGCGCGAGGCGCGGAGGAAGCGGACAGCGGGCCATGGACTTGCCGGTGGAGGTGAGGAGGCCGCGCGAATCGACTGCGCCGAGCTTGGCGAGCAGGGTTTCGGCTGCTTCCGCGGCCGGGGTTGGCGGCGATTCGAGCCAAGGGATGTCAGCGAAGCGGGAGACGCCGAGGGCTTTGAGGGTGAGCGCCATCTCGGAGAGGTCTTCGCGTTCGATTTCGGGGAGTTCGCGCGGCGGACGGCGGAGGAAGTCCTCCTCGGTGTAGAGGCGGATAACGCGCCCGGGGGCGGTGCGGGCGGCGCGCCCGGCGCGCTGGATGGCGGAGGCTTGGCTGATGCGGCCGGTGCGGAGGACGGGGAGTCCGCTCCAGGGAGAATGCGCGGCGATGCGCGCGAGGCCCGAATCCACGACCGCGGTGACGCCTTCAATGGTGATGGAGCTTTCGGCGACGTTGGTGGAGAGGATCACCTTGCGCTGGGCGGCGGGACGCACGGCGCGGTCCTGTTCTTCGGGTGACAGTTCGCCGTAGAGCGGGGTGATCAGCAGTTCCCTCCGCGCGGCAACGGTTTCGAGAGCGCGTGCGGCGCGCTGGATCTCGTAGGAGCCGGGAAGGAAGACGAGGATATCGCCGCCGCGATCCGGTTCGGCCAGGAGCGACTCGACGGCGGCGCGGACCTGGTCTTCGAGAGTCTCGGAGGAGTGCGGGCGGTAGCGGATCTCGTTGGGGAACAGGCGGCCTTCGGAGCGGACGGTAGGGCAGTTGCCGAGGAATTCGGCGATGGGGGCGGCGTCGAGAGTGGCGGACATGACGAGGAGCTTCAAGTCCGGCCGGGAGGTGGTTTGGAGGCGGCGCAGGAGAGCGAGGGCGAGATCGGTATCGAGGTGCCGCTCATGGAATTCATCGAGGATCACGATGCTGGCGGAGCGGAGGGTAGGGTCGGAGAGGATGCGGCGGGTGAGGACGCCTTCCGTGAGATAGCGCACACGGGTACGCGGGCCGCTGACCTGTTCGAAGCGGACCTGATAGCCGACGGTCTCTCCGAGCGGTTCGTTTTGTTCTTCGGCAACACGACGGGCGGCGAGGCGGGCGGCAAGACGGCGCGGTTCCAGCACCCAGACTTCGCCCTTGGCGAGGGGAAGCAGCGCGGGGGGGATGCGGGTGGTTTTTCCGGCTCCGGGCGGGGCTTCGACGACAAGCGAGGGCGATGCGGCGACAGCGTCGCGGATCTGAGGGAGGATGGCGTCAACGGGAAGCAGGCTCAAGTAGTATTATGACTCTGCAACTTCATCTCACACGGAATTTATCGAATGGATCGACGTCTGTTTCTCGTATCTCTCTCGGCGGCGATGGCCAGGGCGGCCAATCGTCTCCCGGCCAACAAGAACATCAAGTGGGCGGTGAGCCTGGCTCTGTGGGGCCACTTCCGGCAGGTCCCGTTTACGGATGTCCTCGACGTCATGAAGGACACCGGATTTGTGGGCATGCGGTTCACGGGATTTCCGGCGAGCCTGAAGAAGTACGGCGTCACTCCGTCGCAGATCGAGAAGGAGTGTTCGAAGCGCGGCGTCACCGTGATGACCATCAGCTTCAACGGTCCGGCGCAGGATCCGGCGCAACAGATGAAAGTGGTGGAAAATGCGCGCGAGGCGATGAAGTTTTTGAAGATTTTCGGGGCCAACCGGCTGGTGGTTTTCTCGCCGGGCCGCGTGCGTTCCGGCGACGTGGATGCGGCATTCAAGACCATGTGCGACACATTCAACAAGATCGGGGAAGCGGCGAACGGGATGGGCTTTCGCGCCGGGCTGCATAACCATCTCAACCAGATGGTGGAGCGGCCGGAGGAGGTGCACAAGTGCATGGCGATGACGGATCCAAAGCTGTTTGACTTCTTTCCCGATACGGCGCACCTGCACCTGGGCGGGAGCAACGTAGTGGAGATGTTCGAGCGCTACAAGAGCCGTATCCGCATGATGGATTACAAAGACGCGAAGTGGACCACGCCGGCGGCGGACGTGATCCTCGACAGCGGACAGAGGCTGGCCAAGGATTCGCAGGGCGCGAAGTTCTATTCGAGCATTTATGACCTGGGGGATGGAGAAGTGGATTTTCCCGGCTGCCACCGCGTTCTGAAGAGCATGAAGTACAAGGGGTGGATCTGCGTGGATCTGGATTCGGCGCGGCAGGGACCGCGGGTGTCCTATGAGCGCTGCGGCGCGTACGTGGTGAACAAACTGGAGCCGATTTATGCGTAGAAGAGAATTTGCAGTGGGACTTGCGGGCGCGATGGCCGCCCCGGCCGCGCCCAAGTATCGCATCCTGGATTCGCACGTTCACGTGTGGAAGAAGGATCCCCATTATCCTTTTGCGAAGGAGACGAAGCGGCCGCCGGAGAAGGATGCCTCGGTGGAGATGCTGATGGATCTGATGAAGGCGAACCATGTGGAGCGCACGGTCATCATCCAGGTGATTCACTACCGCTGGGACAACAGCTATCTTGCCGATGTATTGAAGCGGTATCCGAAGCTGTTTCACGGCGTGGCGCGCGTGAATCCGGAGGATCCGGGAGCTCCGGACCATCTGTCGAAACTGGTGAAGGAGCAGCGGTTCCGCGGGGTTCGCCTGAGCCCGGCGGGGAATGCGGCGGGGGACTGGATCAACGGCCCGCTGATGGCGCCGCTGTGGAAGCGGTGTGAAGAGTTGAAGGTTCCGATGACGCTGCTGATGCCGACTTCGCGCTGTCCGGATGCGGCGAAGCTGATTGAGAAGTACCCGGACCTGACGGTGGTGATCGACCACATGACGGACTGCCCGATTGACAAGCCGCAGGAGTTGGAAAAGCTGATTGCGTTGAAGCGGTATCCGAAGGTGTTCGTGAAGATCTCGCACACGTGGGCGATTTCGAAGCAGCCGTATCCGTGGCTGGACGCGCAGGAGTACGTGAAGCGGCTGCATGCCGCTTACGGACCGCGGCGGCTGATGTGGGGGACGGACTGGCCGGTGTGCGAGGCGCACACAACGTACGATAAAACGCTGTCGGTAGTGCGCGACGACATGAAATTCCTCAACGCGGACGACAAGAGCTGGATGTTGTCGAAAACCATCGAGCGTGTGTGGCCGTTCCCGGCATGACGCTGCCCGAACCGGAGGCGATCGCGGACGGATTGGTGCGCGGATATGTGCACCGGCCTGTGGACGCGTTCACCAACGCTGTGGTGCTGGCGCACGGGGCGGGGTCCAATGCGCGGGCTCCGTTGCTGGTGCTGGTTTGCCGGCACTTTGCGGAGGCGGGATGGCTGGCAATGCGGATTGATCTGCCGTTCCGGCAGCAGCGGGCGTCGGGACCGCCGTTTCCGGCGATGCAGGCGAAGGACCGGGAAGGGCTGCGCGCCGCGGCCGGCGTGGCGCGGGGATTGGGCGCGCGCCGGGTGGTGCTGGGCGGGCATTCCTACGGGGGACGGCAGGCGACAATGCTGGCCGCCGAAGACCCGAGTGTAGCGGAAGCGTTGCTGCTGATGAGCTATCCGCTGCATCCGCCCCAGAAGCCGGCGCAGTTGCGCACCCAGCATTTCCCGAACCTGCGGACCCGGGCGCTGTTCGTGCATGGGACGAAGGATCCATTCGGGAGCATTGCGGAGATGGAGGCAGCGGTAACACTGATTCCCGCGGCGCACAGGCTGATCGAGGTGGCGGGCGCGGGACACGATATGAAGAAGAAGCCGTTTGAAGCGATGGTGGCGGGGATTGGGGAGTTGTTGGAGGATTAGCGCTAGCCGAGCACGAGAACACCGGCGGCGATGGTGAGGGCGGTGAGGGGAGCGCCCACTTTGCAGTATTCCCAGAAGCCGATGTGGACTTCGTGGCGCGCGCGCTGGACCACGATAAGGTTGGCGACGGAGCCGAGGATGGTGAGATTGCCTGCGAGGGTGGTGGACATGGCGAGGGTGAGCCAGGAGCGCATCGGATTCGCCATGTGGGGGATGAAGGGTTTGAAGACAAGCACGGCTGGGACGTTGCTGACGAGGTTCGAGAGTAGGGCGGCGAAGGCGCTGAGGACGGCGGTGCGCTCGAGGTGGAACTGCTGCGAGGCCCGGAAGAGGTCCGAGGGGAGGGAGGTTTTCTCGATGCCGGCGACGACAATGAACAGGCCGATGAAGAGGACGAGGAGGGACCAGTCAATCTCCCGGTAGACGCGTTCGGGCTTGACTCGGCGTGTGACGAGGAGGAGGGCGCCCGCCATGAGGGCGACTTTGGGGACGGGCCAGCCGAGGAAGAATCCAAAGATCATTCCGGCGGAGACGGCGAGGGACTTCCACAGGAGGGGACGGCTGACGCGGACAGGGCGGCGCTCGAGTGATACTTTTTCCGCGAGGCGGAATTCACGGCGGTAGGCGATGGCGATGACAGCCACGGTAAGCGCGAGGCCAACGGCGGCAACCGGGGAGAGAGCGGCGGCGAAGGTACGATAGCCGATGCCGGAGAAACTGCCGATCATCATATTCTGCGGATTGCCGGTGATGGTGGCGACGCTGCCGATGTTGGCAGCCATGGCGACGGCGAGCAGGTAAGGGGTGGGACTGCGCCGAAACTGGCGGGTGATTTCGAGCACGAGAGGCGTGAGGACGAGGCACATGGTGTCGTTGACGAAGAAGGCGGAGAAAAATCCGGAGACGAACACGATGGCGGCGAGGAGGAGGATGGGGCGATGCGCGTGCTCGACCACCCATTCGGCGACAGCGGAAAAGAAGCCGGAGAGGCGGAGGTTGGCGACGACGATCATGATGCCGAACAGGAGGATGATGGTGTCGTAGTTGATGGCGGCGTAGGCTTGGTCGAAGTCGAGGACGCCGAAGCCGATCATGAAGCTGGCTCCGATGATGCAGGCGCCGGGACGGTCGATGCGAAAGCCGGGCAGCCTGCCGATGGCGAGGACCAGGTACACCGCGAGGAAGATCAGGATGGCGGTCAAGAAACCAGCTTACGCTAAGCGGGAAGGCGGGTAAGCTTCGCTTCGAGCCAGATCACGACGAGCAAAGTGAAAACGGCGATCGAACCGATCATGGGGAGTCCCATGATGACGCCGATTCCCAGCCACATGGCCAGGAAGCCGAGAGAAGCCGCCGCGAGAAGGCCGCCGGTGACCGCGAAGGAGAAGACACCGTTGAACAGGCCGGGGTGGTAATAGGGGAAGCGGCGGCCGATCTTTTCAACCACCAGCGGATAGATGGAAGCAAAGCCGCCGCCGACCATGAGCAAGGCGGTGCCGGCGCCGAAAGTGTTGTCCGTGAAGCTGAGAATGAAGCAGCCGAACATGGCGGAGATGACGCTGCCCATGAGAAGTTTCCCGTGGCTCACCTTGGGGAGCACGGCTTGCATGACGAAGCGGCCGACGATGAGCGCCAGCCAGTAGAGGGCCAGAAGCAGCAGGGAGGTGGCCGGGCTGACGCCGAGGCGTTGGACGAGAAAGAGGGGCAGCCAGCCGGCGATGGCCCATTCGTTGCCGAATTGGAAGAACAGCAGCATGGCGAAGAGAACGGCGGCGGGGCTTTGAAAGTCGTGGAGGGCTTGCTTGACGGTGACGCGCTGCGGGGCGGATTCGCGAGGCAGGTTCGTGCGGGCGTAGTGGCCTGCCATGAATCCGGGAATGAGCCCGAGGAAGATCAGCGTGGCCCCGGCGGTGTAAACGTAGAACGTACCGGAGACGAGAAGTGCGGCAGTGAGGGAGCCGAGGCCGAAGAGGAGTCCGCCGAGGTTTACCGTCGCGGCGGGGTCTCTGCGGTAGAGGGGCGAGATGGCGGTGAAGAGCCCGGCATTCAGCAACCCGGCGCCGAGTCCGCTGACGAGGACGCCGGCGAGGCGCCACCAGTAGGGGCGCGGCGGACCGGCAGCGGCGAGATAAAAGAGGGAGCAGGCGGACAGAGCGCAGGAAATGGCGAGGACGAAGCGGGGACTCCGGCGGGCGAGCAGCCACTTGCCCAGTGGGACGGATAGCAGGGTTCCGGCATTCAAGGAGAGGAAGTAGTAACCGACCAAAGCATAGTCGGAATGCAGGTGATAGCCCCAGGCAAGGAGGATGGCCCCGAGGAAGGACATCATGAGGCCGGAAAGGAAGAATCCACCGAGGGCGTTACGGGCAGGCGCACCCGCGACGGCAAGGCCGGGATCAGGCGTAAGGTAAGTCACAGTACCGGATGAAGGACTGGCCGCCACTAGGGTATTCTACTCCAGTTGGCGGGGATTGGTCAGGAGCGGATGGGGGGAGATTCCCGATTTTGGTAACGGCCCGGCGAAGGAATACGGAAATCCAAAAGGGAGCGGGACAGGGCAATGGGGAATCAACCACTTGCAAGCGGTTACGAAATTGCTGCAATGCGGCTAGGGTTGATAGAGGTATTCTCCGCTTCGGTGGTGGCAGTTGCCTCCGGCTGAACGGTTCTCCTTACCCGGTACCGGCACGGTACCGGGTTTTTTCTTGGGGTCGGTTTTGCGCTACACTGACGGTTTCTCACTACACAAACGATGTTCAGTTACGCCAAATGGATTGACCGCTGGGAATTCGAACTTGCCACGAAGGACAGCAACCGCGTCGTGCGGCCGTTTGATTGGGGTGCGGAATGGTTCCTGCATCCTCCGCCGAACGGAAACGCGCCACAAGCGATGCGGGAATTCGTCGAGCAGGCGGTGGCGGATTCCGACAGCTTCTTTGCTTCCCCCACGCCCGAGGATTTCCGATTGGAGGGGGATCACCTGACGTTCACCAGCGGGGTGCGGACGCCGTATCCGGAAAACAATACGGTTCATGGAATCTACTTTCCGGCGGCGAAGCACCGAGGACGGGCGGTGGTGGTGCTGCCACAATGGAATTCCGATGCGGGAGGCCACCTGGGGCTCTGTAAGCTCCTGAACCAGTTCGGGATATCCGCGTTGCGGATGAGCATGGCGTACCATGACCGCCGCATGCCAGCGGAGTTGGAGCGAGCCGATTATCATGTATCGTCGAACATCGGGCGGACGATCCACGCCTCGCGGCAGTCAGTGATTGATGTGCGCGCATGTCTGACCTGGCTGGAGCGGCAAGGCTACACACGGCTGGCGATACTGGGCACGAGCCTGGGCTCGTGCATGGCGTTCATCACGGCGGCGCATGATCCGCGCATACGCTGCGGCGTGTTCAACCATGTATCGATGTACTTTTCCGACGTCGTGTGGACGGGGTTGTCCACACAGCATGTGAGGCGCGGCGTGGAGCAGCAACTGACTCAGGATGGACTGCGGCGGTATTGGGCGGTGATCAGCCCGGCGACGTATTTGGACCGGCTCCACGGGCGGGACTTGAAAAGCCTGCTGGTGTGGGCGAAGTACGACACGACATTCATCCCGGAGTACAGCCGTCAGGTGCTGGACACATTCAGAAAGAGGCGGTTCCGGCATGAGGTGTTCACCTTGCCGTGCGCGCACTATACGACGGGGAAGTTTCCGTTCAACTGGATGGACGGATTGGCGATGTGCAGGTTTCTGCGCAAGAACCTCTGACACTGGCTGAAGGGGTCATCCGGATGACACTACCAGATGTTGTATCCCGGAAACTGAATTTTTGGTTGACACATTCTTCTTTCGGAATTAGTATTGGTGTATCACTGAGAAAGGAGGTGGTCCAGTTCAAATATATGAGTACTGGTAGTAGATATTCCACGCGCGAGGTGGCCGACTGCTGAGTCGACCGTTCCTAACGTAGCTGGTTTCGTTCAGTGGCGAGGCCTATGTTCCCGTGGACCGGCCGCCTCTGCGCGAGGAGATGTGAACCCAGGCCTGTTTAGCCGAGGTTCTTCATTCCGAACGGCTATCACGAACCCCCGCAAAGCCATGGCGCTTTGCGGGGGTTCTCGCATTTTGTGCAGTAGCCGTACACCGGTGTTCCCCGGAGAGGATCTGGTAACATGACTCTCCATGAGCGATATCCCCAACTGGGACGACTACTACCTGGAGATCTGCAAGGTAGTGGCGGCACGCAGCAAAGATCCCAACACACAGCTTGGATGCGTGATTGTCGGTCCTGCGCACGAGATCCGAACGACGGGCTACAACAGCTTTCCGCGCGGCATTCGGGACGACGTGCCGGAGCGCAAGGTGCGCCCGGCGAAGTATTTATGGATCGAGCACGCCGAGCGGAACGCGATCTGCAACGCGGCGCGGTGCGGGACGCCGCTCGAGGGGTGCACGCTGTACGTGGAGATCATGCCCTGCATGGATTGCGCGCGGGCGATTGTACAGGCGGGGATCAAGGAAGTGATTGTTTCGCAGGAGCGGATGGCGCAATACTCCAGCGATTACTACAACGAGCATTTTGGCATGGTGGAGGTTCTATTCGCGGAGGCGGGGGTCAAGGTGCGGCGGCACCCGGCCTAAACCGAAGTTCCTGAACTTCGGTCGAAAGGGTCACTGGCGGACGGGGACCAGAGCTTTGAGATCCACCTCGCCGGAGCCATTCGCAGGCGCGGGCAGGGCGATGGAGACATCGATGTTCTTGCAGATGGATTCGGTGCAGGCCTGGCCGCGGATGGCGATGCCGCCGGCGGCGCGCTGTTTGACCTTGGCGGCGAAGAGGGCGCGGGTGTCGAAGCCCCATGTGTACCAGCGAATGTCCGGTTTGGAAAAATCTTTGGGCTCGGTCTGAAGCCAGCCTCCGGCGGCTTCGAGGCCGTCCGTCAACTTGATCCCGGTGGGGCGTTCGATACCAAGCGACGGTTTGCCGGCGAGTTTTTCCGCCTGGCGCTGTTTGTTATCCATGGCGAAGGTGTGCCAACCGGGCTCAATGACAGCTTCCACCACGACATAATCACCGCTCCAGCGGGCACGATAGGACAGACAGCGTTTGTCGTCGTGGTGGACCTCGACGGGCTGAGTCCACTCAGCGGCGCAGGTGGCGGCCGGCACAAGAACTAATGCGACGGCCAGAAGTCTGTTCATTTTCGAAAGCTCATGCGGTAGGTTTTGAGGGGCATCTCGAGGCTTTTGCCGTCACGGAGAACGCCGAGAGTGACGGAATCCCCCGCCCTCTTGCGGAGCTTGATGTACAGCTCGGCGGTGTTGGCATCGGGATCGCGCTGGGTTCCGTCGACGGCGTAGATGATGTCGCCGGTGTGCAGGTCGTGGCTTTTCATCATCTGGGCGAAGTTGTCGACGTGGGTGACCATGCTGGCGAAGCCGTCTTTCTCGAGTCCATTGTCGCGCTTTTCGGAATCGGTGAGCGGGCGCGAGTCGAAGTAGGTGCGGGGATCGACTGTGAGTTGGCGGAAGCGGATATCGGTCCACCACCAGCGCTCGGGAAGCGAAACGGCGAGGGGGAGGGTTGCTCCGTCGCGGTTCACCGTGAGGTCGACCCTCCGTGCGCGGCGGTTGATCTTGTCGTAGGCGTATTGGAGGTCGCCGAAGGTCCAGACTGTAGTTCCGTTGAGAGCGGTGATGCGGTCACCCGGCTTCATACCGGCCTCGGCGGCGGGGCCTTTTGTCTCCTTCACCACCAGCCCCTTCGGGATGTCGAGGTAGATGCCGATGGTGCGCAGATCAGGGGAGCGGTACATGTGGGTGATCTTGTCGAGGGCGCCGTCCTTTTCGCGGTGAACATTCTGGAAGTCACCGATGAGGTGGCATTCGACGCAGTTGCTCTGCGCGTATGTGCGCTCGACGAGGAGCGGAAAATCCCGCGGGGACATGGGCTTCGGGCGCGGGGTCCGTGCGAGTTTTCCCTCGATGTATTGCTGATGGAGTTCGAGACCTTTCCTCAACGCCAGTTCGAGGCTGTCAAGGCTGAGAAAGGTGTCCTGGGAGGCTCCGTCGCGTCCGCCATAGCGCAGGTAAATCTGCTCGTCCGCGTTGAGGATGAAGAAATAGAGGGTGTTGTAGCGGTCGTAATCGAACAGACCGATGTCGACGTCGTCCATGCGCGGGATGCGCACGCAGACGTATTGGCTCATCAGTTTTCCGCGGGGTGAGTCTTTCGGTGACAGCACAACCTGTGCGTCAAAAACACGTCCGGCGATTCAAGCCTCGCAGCGGAACTCGAGGAAGATGGGCTTGTGAGTTAGCTTGGCCTCCTGGAGGGCGGCTTTGTAGTTGTCGAGCCAGGGGATGCCTTCGTCCTGCGCGGGGAGGAGGGCGGGTCCGGAAGTCAGAGCAAGCAAAAGCAGGGGGAGCGTGCTAATTCGCGTGAACATCGTCGCTGCTAGGGATGATAGCACGGGCCCTGGAGACGGCCTGGGCGATGAGGGGTGCTTTCTTCGAGAGTCCATCGAAGGAGAGTTCTCCGTCCTGGTACATTCTGTACCACTCTCTGCGCTGCCGGATAACACGTTCGTCGTCTCTCAGGCGGAGGCGGCGGACTGTCTCCTCCGCCAGGATGCGATGCTCCTCCGGCGCCTTCCCGGTGAGGACAAGCTGCAAGGAAGGGAGAAGGATTTCGAACCAACCTTCCTCCACAATGAGCGGGTCGAGGATGTTCCCGGCGCGTGATTTGCAGCTATTTACCCATGCGGATGCATAGCGGTAGTTGGACCATTCGTACGCCAGATCCGGGTGAAGGCTAAGGCTCTTGAAGTGATCCACAGTACCGATGGGTTCATACATGGCGGTATAGGCGCAGAGGTTTCGGAAGCCGTCCGCAAGATTCGGCTTGAACGGGCTCCAGTAGTCCTTTGGGCGTTTGGCCTCCGGGTGCTGAGCGAGCCAGGCTTGACCCGGCTTTCTGCATCTCGCGTCAAAAACCGCCGGCTCAGACAGAAGCGTCAGGTCCACCGGGGTCATTGACTGGCATGCTCCCGAGAGACGACCCATCGCGGCCAGAAATCGTCATGCCCGGCCAGCACACGGCGCAATTCCCGATCTATGGACTCCCCCGTATCAAGACCAGCGGGAAGCACAGAGGTATCACCACGCATCCAGGCCTCGGCAGCTTCAATCGCGCGCTCTGCGTCGAGTGATCGGGCCTGCTGCAACCGAAAGACCTCCGAGACCAGCCAGTTACTGACATCTCCTTGCTTGGCCCAATGAACTGGCTCCAGTCTGACTTCCCTGAGTTGCATGGAGAGATGAAAGACGGCGTCGCGGTCTTCGTCGAACTCCGGCTCGACGGAGGCAAGAACGAGCGGCGAGTGCGTGGTGGCGATAATCTGCACGGGGATTCCACTGTTCGAGGTCAGGGCTTGCATTACGTTCAACAGGGCGGGAATGATGCGCCGCTGCCACTGCGGATGGAGGTGACATTCGACCTCGTCGATGAGAAAGATGATTTCCCTCGCGGGATTAACGCCAAGCTGTCGTGAAGCTCTAAGGTGGCCGTGCCAAGTCCAAACCAGCAAATATGCAAGGGCGGCAATCCGGCGCATCCCCGCGGAGGCGTAGACCAATGGGACATCGTCGCCGTAGGGCATGAGCAGTGTTGGATATTCGGTTTCATCGATCGGCCCGATGTGGACCGGCTTTCCAGGCAGCAACTTCTCGATCGAGGATGGCGACAGGACCTCCAGAACCTTGGAGAGTTCATCGAATGGCGATTCGCGGCCCTTCTGCCAGGAAACCCAATCATGGATCAAGCCATTGCAATATCGAGTCCCATTCGCTGCAATGGCGCCACGCCATACTTCCTCCGGCGAAAAGTTGAACGCCTTTGGCCTATCGCCGCCAACTTCTTTAGAATCTTTCCAGTAGTTCCGGGCGGGATCCCAAGCGGAGAAACTCCCATCCACGCCAGCGTAAATGACGATGCCTGGAATTGCAGGCCGGCCGGGAGCGACCTTCCAGAGGTAGTCCTTGCGGGAAAATTCATTCTTTCCCTCGAAGAAGCCGGGAGTGGTTTTCGTATACCTGTAAGTAATTTCCGCGTCCGAGGAATGGGGAACCGCCATGATCCCGCGTGCCCATGTGCGCGTAAGCACCCACCAGGCGACATCTAACAGAAAACTCTTTCCAAGGCCGTTATCACCGGTGAGGAAATTCATCCTTGGAGCGAAGTCAGCCCGCAATTCGGGAGCCGGCCCAACACCTTTGAGATGAATGCTGTTCAACATCAGCTACAACTATAAACCAGCGCGCTGATCCCGAGAGGGAGAGGCGGCGCCACTTTGTACTGGAGGCGATGTCCTGAGCGACTCGCGTCAGCCTTTTTCCTGAAGGAGGGCGCGGCTCATGTTGTGCAGGGAGATTTGCATGGGAGAGGCGTCGGGCCACTCGGGAGGCGGAGGCAGGCTCGGCTTGGCGACGCTGGCGCGGGTGCAGAGTTCCTCGAACAGGGCAACCAGGGCCGGATCGCGCCATCCGCGGGCGGCCTCTTCCTGGATCATCTGCATTGCCTCGGCATGGGGAAAAGCGCGCTTATAGGAGCGTTCGCTGGTGAGGGCGTCGTAGACATCGGCGATCTGGAGAATGCGGGCGAGAAGGGGGATCTGCTCGCCGCACAGGCAATCGGGATATCCGGTGCCGTCCCAGCGTTCGTGGTGGTTGCGGATGATCGGCAACACGGTCCCAAGGCTTTTCATGGGGCGGCAGATCTCTTCCCCTTTCGTGGTATGGGAGCGCATGATGACCCACTCCTCTTCGGAGAGTTGGCCGCGTTTGAACAGGATATGGTCCGGAACTGCGATCTTGCCGATGTCATGAAGGTAACCGCCGCGGTAGAGAGCCACCAGTTCGGGTTTCGAGACCCCGAGGGCCATGCCGAGGGCGACGCTGTAAGTTGCTATGCGCTGGCAATGGTCTCCGGTGTTCTTGTCGCGCTGTTCGACAGCCTGGGCGAGGGCAAAGAGGATGGTTTCGGCCTCCTCGAGAGAATCGACGGCGGCCTTGTGGCGTAACAGGGACTGGATGCGCGTTCGTACCAATGCGGGGGAGAGCGGCTTGAGAAGGAACTCATCCGCTCCGGCCGACAGCCCCATGATTTCGTTCTCTACGCCCTGCACACTGGTGATGATAAGGACCGGAACAAACTGTGTCTTACGATTCGACTTGAGCCAGCGGCAGAAATCCACGCCGTTGGTTTCCGGAAGCATCAGATCGAGGATGATGAGGTCAATGGGCTGGCTCTCGATCTCGATGACGGCTTCCGAGGCGCGTCCGGCTTCGACAATGCGGTAAGGCTCGGTGCGGAGCATGGCTTTCAGCAGTCTGCGGGAGACGTCGGAATTGTCGACGACGAGAATGGTGGGCGAGCGCCCGGATTCCCACAGCGTGCGGTCGATAGTGAAGGCTGCGGGATTGAGGCCGGCAGGGTTACCCACCGGAGATGCGATGGCATCGAGGCCGAGGATTCGATAGTCCTGATTAGCCGGGCTGATGAACTTCATTGGGGAGGCGGCTCCGGTCACAATACCCTATCGGAGGAAAGGGGAGGAAGGTTTAGCGAAGCAGTGGAGTTCGGGAGCGGAGTGGGCGCGAGGCTATGCAAAGCGGTAGATGTAAACTCCAACGCGAACGCAACGAACTTTACTTTTGTTACACTTGCAGGATTTTTGAGTTTCGGCACCCGGCGTGCTAAGGTTTTTTCGATTGTATTGAGTATTGAGGTCTGAATATGTCTCGCGTGTCTCATTTCGCCCTTATTTTTCTTGGGCTTGTTTTTTCGACCGCGTCCTACGGCCAGTCGAGCCGCGGTACGGTGAACGGACTGGTGTCTGATCCATCCGCGGCGGTTATCAACGGAGCCAAAGTGGAACTGCAATCGGTTACGACAGGCGTCAAACGCGAAACCATCTCCAACGAATCCGGCTATTACCGCTTCGATGCGGTGGACCTGGGCAGTTATGAAGTGATTGTCACGGCGAGCGGATTCCGGCAACTGAAGACGGCTCCGTTCCAGGTTGTGGCGAACCAGGTGCGTACGGTGGACGCGCGGCTGGAAGTGGGGGAGCAGAAGAACGTAGTTCAGGTGGTGGCGGAATCGGTTCAACTCCAGGTGGAAGCGCCGGTGCGGGGAGCCAATGTGGGATCGGCGCAGATCACGCAACTGCCGGTATCGCTGCGGAACCCGGCCGCATTGGCGCTGACGGCGCCCGGGGTGAGCAGCAACCGGTCCGCTCCCGGGGTGGGAACGTTTTCTGTGAACGGAGCGCGCGGGCGGTCGAACAACTTTCTCATCGATGGCACGGAAAACAACGACATTTCGGTCGCTGGACAAGGGTTCCAGATCACAAATCCCGACGCGGTGCAGGAAGTGTCGGTGCAAACGTCGAATTTCGACTCGGAATATGGGCGCGCCGGGGGCGCCGTAGTGAACGTGATCACCAAGAGCGGCACGAATGACTTTCATGGGTCGGCTTCGTTCCTGCTGGATGTGACCAACGATGATGCCACCACTCTGCTGCAATCGCTGGACCCGGCCGTAAAGGAGCGAGGGAAGCCGCTTCCGGGCACGGAGCAGTGGTGGGGCGGAACCGTGGGCGGGCCGGTGGTGAAGAACAAGTTGTTCTTCTTCCAGAGTTTTCAGGAGCAGCGGCAGCGCTCGAGCGGATCGAGCGACGTCGTAGCTCCAAGCGCAGTCGGAAGGGCTACGCTGAACGCGGTTTTTCCCAAGGGGACAAATCCGCGGGTGGACCTGCTGAACAGCGTGACGGCGGGGTTGAGCGGGGAGGCGAACAAGTTTCCGGTGGCGCTGGGTAATGGCAGGCCGGACGTCGAGTTCGGATTGGCGATCACCAGCTATCCGCAGACGCTTCGGGACCGGCAGACCACTACACGTATCGACTACGCGTTGTCGGAGAAGAACCAGATCAGCGGCCGGTATCTCTACGACGACAACGTCAATCCGGTAGCCGCGCTCAACTTCCCGAGTTTCATCACCTCGCAGCAGAACCGGTATCAGAACGTACTCGCCTCCTGGACGCGGGTGATTTCGCCGGCGATGACGAACGAACTGCGGCTGCCGTATAACCGCATTGGATTATCCTTTCCCAACGACGCTCCAGACCCGCTGGCGCCAACGCTGCCGCTGTACTCGATCGCCGGACTGACGGCTTCCACCGTGGGCCGGTCCATCGGTGGATACATGGGCGTGCAGACGAACCTGCCGCAAGGGAGGATCGCCAACAACTACGGGTTGCAGGACACGCTGTCGTGGATCAGGGGAAGCCATTCCTTCCGCACCGGGGCGGAACTGCTGTTGCAGCGTTCACGGCAGTACGCGCCCATCGTCGAGCGCGGGAGGCTCGCCTATGCGGCAAGCGCGGGGTACACGGGATTCGCGAATTTCGTGGACGATTTCGGAGGTTCGAGCGGGTCGGTACAGCGCGATTTCGGCAATCCGGCCTACTACCCGAATCTGTTCCGGCAGGCCTACTTCGCACAGGACCGGTGGCGCATCCGGCCGTCGCTGACGCTTACGCTCGGGATCCGGTACGAGTACTTCGGGCTACCGATGAATTCGCTGCGAACGCCGGGATACGAGGGGATTTTCAACATCGACCCGGTTACATTCACCGGGCCGTTCTCACTGCCGAACAAGGTGCAGGGGGACAAGAATAATTTCTCGCCTGCCTTCGGACTGGCCTGGAGCCCCGCCTCGGAGAAGGGCCTATTGGGGAGGTTGCTGGGGAACCGGAAAACAGTGATCCGGACAGGCTTCCAGATGGGGTATGACTCATTCTTCAACAACATTGCCTCGAACGCGGCGACCTCGACGCCGAACGTGGTGGTGACACAGGTGGTGTCGACAGTGAGCGCGGCAGATCCGCGCGGAACGGCGAACCTTTCGGCTACGCTGCCTACGACGCCGCGGCCATTCAGCGCGCTTGACGGGCAGAACACGATTTGGAAGACGCTGGTGAACCCTTACTATGAACGCTGGTCATTCGGCATTCAGCGAGAGTTTACGCCAACCACCGTGCTGGATGTTTCCTATGTGGGATCGAAGGGCACGAAACTATTCGCTACTGAGCAATTCAACCCAGTGGTGCCCGCTTCGATGAGGATTTTGCCCACCACGACGGCGCCAATCCCTTCGAGCCGGCTGGGAACGCGCTATGATCCGCTCTCCGGATCGCGGGCGATCCGGACCAACAACGGCTCGTCCATTTACAACTCCCTGCAAGTAAACCTGAGCAAGCGGACAGCGCATGGATTTTTCGGGAACTTCGGGTATACGTGGTCCAAACTGCTGGATTATGGAAGCGAAATCTTTTCCTACAGCAACGCGGCGGCGACGTCGGCGGTGCCGACGATCTTCGGCGGACTTCCCGCGGAACGGGGGATCTCCCTGTTCGACCGCACGCATCGCGCGGTGATCGTGTACGGCTACGACCTGCCGTGGATGAAAGAACAGAAGGGCATCCTTGGCCGGGTGGCCGGCGGGTGGAGCGTTTCGGGGATCACGACGTTTGAAACCGGCGTCCCGGTGAATGTCAACAACGGAGTGGATGCTGACGGCATCGATGGCGCGAGTGATCGCCCGAACTTCAACCCGAACGGCCAGCCGGGAGTGCGCGCCGTGCCGTCTTCGAAGAGTTCCACAGGCTACGTGAATCCGGATCTTCCGGCCCAGCCGGCGATTGATCCGGCAACGGCACAGTATATCGGGCTGCCGCCGAACGCCTCGTCCACGCCGGCGCCGACGGGGAACCTGGCGCGCAACACGTTCCGGTCGGCTCCCACGAGCAACTGGGACATGAACCTGTTCAAGAAGGTGAACATCACGGAACGTTTCCATGCGGAGTTCCGCACGGAGTTTTACAACATCTGGAACCATCCGCAGCGCGGGCTGGGGAGTGTCAGTCCCTTTTCGCCGGCAAGCAGCACACCGTCGAGCAACGTAACCAGTTCCGCCGCCGGGCAGTTCCTGAACCTGGGGATACTGGACGGCGGCGGACGGGTGATTCGCTATCAGTTGAAATTTATCTTCTGAGCGCCGGCCGTGCGCCATGGCGCCTTGAGCGCAGCGCTAGGCCAGAGCAGCCTTGAGGATTTCGCGCAACCGCCTGGCGACGACTTCGGCTTCGCCGGGCTGGGTCATCCAGGGATTGATGATGAGTTCCACGCGGGAGCCGGGGACCACCTCGATCGAGGGTTCGCCTTCGCGGAGTTTTTTCACCACATCAGGGACGGAGATCTTGCTCTGATCCCAATTCACGTGGAGATGGGGAACGTGGTTGGCGATGGGCGGCACTTGAACTTCGGAGCGGACGGTGGGGATGGCGCGGATGGTGTCGGCGATGTACTTCACCCTGCGATCGCCCTCCTTACGGTCGGCTTCGTGGTCGCGCTTCAGGTAGAGTTCGAGCGCTACCAGCATCCCGAGGATCTCTTCCTTGTTGACCTTGCAGCCGCGGCCGATGGAATCGCTGTAGGGTGAGGTGTTGAGACGGGCCGCTTCGATGAGATCCTTGCGCCCGAACAGCAGGCCGGCGCTCTGGGGACCGCAAATGTTCTTGCCGCCGGAGAACGTCACCAGATCGAAGCCCATCTTGATGTACTTGGAGAGGTTCTCGACGGGAGGTACATCGGCGGCGGCGTCATTGAAGGTTGGGACGTTGTGCTTCTTGCCGAGATCGATGAATTCCTGAATCTTGATCTGGCCGCGAGGGTCGGCGTCGTTGAAGAAGAGCATCATGGCGGTGCGCTCGTTGACGGCGCGCTCGAAGTCATCGCGCGTCTCGACCTCCACCATCTTGATGCCATTGGAGCGGACCGCATGATCGTAGCCGTAGCGATGGCTCTTCTGGATGATCACCTCATTCTTCATGCCGGTGGTATCGGGAAGCCTGCGGATCTTTTCCTGATCCTTGCCGGCGACACAGGCGGAGGTGCCGCACATGAGGGCGCCGGCCGCGCCGGAGGTGACCATGGCCGCTTCGGAGCCGAGGAGTTCGGCGATGCGTTTTCCGACCGCGTCCTCGAGTTCAATGAGCGGGACGAACTGCTTGGAGGCGTATTGCATGGCCGCCATCACTTCCGGCGGCATGAGAGAGGCGGTGAGAGTGGTGTAGCTGCCGGCGGCATTGATGAACGGGCGAATCCCCAGTTCCTTGAAATAGTCGCGCTTGGCGATGGTTTTTGCGCTTGCCCCGGTTAGCCCTCCCAGGGCAGGGATGGCGGGGATGGTTTTCAGAAAACGGCGTCGGTTGGGCATGGTGTTGGTCCTTCGGCCTCAGTCTATCAGATTGGACAGAAGGCGTTTTTCGAGGACCATGCCAGGGCGGTAGTTTTCGCACTGGAGGAAATGAGCAGCGGCCTGGGCCAACGCTTCCGCGGGCATGAGACCGATGATTTCGCTGCCGGCAATGCGAACGCCTGCGGCTTCGGCTTCGCGGCGGACGGCCTCGAAGACAGTGTGGAGAGGCGTGACTTCGAAATCGGTGAGATTCATGGACACCTGGGCCTGGCCTCGCGACTGGAGGAACACGCCCAGGGCCTTGACATGAGGCAGCCCTCCGGAGGAGGCGCGAATCTTGCGGGCAATATTGCGGGCTATTTCGACATCGTCCGTGGCGAGGTTCACGTTAAAGGCGAGCAGAAATTTGCGGGCTCCCACGGCGGTGGCTCCGGCGGTGGGGTGCAGTTGGGGTCCTCCGGCATCCGGCATGCGGAACGCTTCCTGCGCGGCGGCGTGGCGCAAGGCCTCCCATCCGCCGCGGCGGATGTTCTCGAGCTTGCGGCGTTCGGGACAGCGGGCGGCGGCTTCATAGAAATAGACGGGGACGCCCAATTCCGCTGCGATTTTCGAGCCGAGGGAGTGGGCGAGCGCCGCGCACTCCTCGAGGGTGAGGCCTTCGATCGGGATGAGGGGGACGACGTCGGCCGAGCCGATGCGCGGGTGGACGCCGTGGTGAAACCGGATGTCGATCAATTCCACGGCTTTGCGTACGCCGCGGAGCGCGCCTTCGAGCACAGCGGCGGGAGCGCCGGCGAATGTGACCACGCTGCGGTTATGGTCGGCATCGCACTCCCAGGCGAGCAGATGCACGCCCGCGGCTGAAGCGATGGCTTCGACAATCGCCTCGACTTTCCCCCTGTCCCTACCCTCGGAAAAATTCGGAACACACTCGATCAGTTTCCCGTCCACCACCGCTCTCCTCGCTGGTAGACCACCTTTCCACGTTTGATGACGGTCCGAACCAGGTTCACACCGAAATGATACGGGATTTGACGGTAGTCCGGCACCTGGAGAAGGACGACGTCGGCCTGACGGCCCGGTTCGAGGGCGCCGGCTTTTTTCCCGATGCCGAGCGAATGGGCCGCATTGGTGGTAGCGGCGGAGATGGCTTCCTCGACGGTCATCTTCAACTGAAGGCAGGCGAGGGCGATGGCAGCCTGCATACTGCAGCTTCGAATCGAGTCCGCGTCGAAGCCGGTGGCGAGCGCCAGCGGATGACCGGCGTCGATGTGTTCGCGGGCGTGGGCAGGGGTTGCGCCGGCGAGGAGGCTGGCAAACGGCTTGACGAGGGGGATGGATTGAGGGTCATCGGAAGGCTCCAGCCTTACGATATCGACGGAGGCGGCGCGCGCTTTTTCGACAAAATGGCGGTACTTTCGCACGGCGGTGATGCAGCCGATGGATGTCGTTCCGTGCTCGAGCAGGAGAGATGTCCTGCGCTCGATGCCGAGGAGCGTGGGTGTGTGCCCCAGCAAGTCCATGCGCGGATCATTGAATCCGGGAAGCACGACGCAACCCGAGGCGTCGATCACGCTTGCCTCGCGCGCCTTGGCCAGATTGACTACGCGCCGCGTGGGCCCGGCTTCGACGATCGTTTCGCCAATAATGAGCAGGCTGCCTTCGTCGATGACGCCAAGTTCCTGCATACGGGAACCGCGGCGCGGTTCCGCTGAGTCGCGCAGTGTAAGCAACTGGCGCGCTCCCCTCACCAGAAGGGGCGCCGTCATGGCCTTACTCTACATGGAAGGGGGCGCGGCGTTCAAGGGAATGGGAATTCAATTCATTCCCGCCACCCAGCGGCGGAGGGATTTGAGGCGCTTTTCGACGTCTTCTTTGTCGCGAGCATCCGGGGCGAGGCTGAGATATTTCTCCAGATCGCGGACGGCGTCGTGGAAGTTGCGCATCTGGAGGTGGAGATAACCGCGCTGGCGGTATTCGGTGGGTTCGCCGGGAGCGGCGTCGACAAGCAAATCCTGAACCTCGAGAGCCTTTGCCCATGCGCCCCGGCGCAAGTAGGCGGCCCGTAGATTATTCAACATGCGCAAGGCCATCTGCCGCTTGCTCACCGGGGCGAGCGCATGCCAGTTCTCCGAGAGATCCATCCCCGTGACCTTGCTGGCCAAGGCAAGGCACTCCTCTCCGCCGAGGACTCTGCCCGCATGGAAGGGGTCGATATAGCGCTGTGTTTCGCCGTCGTTGTATTCCACCAGAAAGTGCCCCGGCATCCCGATCCCGGCAATGGGCCGGCCGAGGCGGCGGCTGATCTCGATGTAGACGAGGGAGAGGGTGATGGGAAGTCCGGTGCGCTCCACCAGCACCTGGTTCAGGCAACTGTTGAGCGGGCTGTAATAATCACCCTCGTTGCCGCGAAAACCCAGTTCCTCGAACAGAAAGTGATTGGCTTTCTCGATATATTCCAAGCCGCCGTCTTCCTGGGAGACGCGCTCGGAAAGTTCATTGGCGTAGGAATCGAGGAGTTCGAGCCAGGGATCCGCTTCGAGGTCGGGGAACTCGATGCCGGCAATGTCGAGCGCGGCGATATCGAGAGCGATATCTTCGTCATGACACACGAGCAATCGCAGCAGATCCTTCACTCGCTGGCTAGAATAGCATAACAGCCGGGGCTAACCTCGCGGAAACCGGATGGTGGAGGGAATGGGATACCAGCCGATGATTTGCTTGTTGATGCTGATGCTCGCGGCTGCTGAAAGCCCGGTGCGCGAGGAGATTGTCCGGAAGGCGCGGACGCCACACGTCCCCCCATACACCGTGGGCGCGGCATTGGATGGCGGCGGGGTTCTCACGTGGGGCGAAGGGCTGTGGCGCGTCTCCCTGGCCCGGAGACGGCCGGTACGGCTTTCCACATCACGCTTCAGCGCGGCAGGCTGCCTCTACGACATCAACGCGGATGGGCAACCAGACTTGCTGCTGAACCGGGCGATGGGGTTCTGGTCTGGCTTCCCGGTCCGGCGTTCCAGCGGGAGGCTGTGGGCCTCCCACTCCATCACGCTTCGCATGCGGCGCACACGGTGATGGTTTACCAAGGGCGAAGGGGCCGGGATCTGATCGCCGCCGGGTCCCGCGAGGGAATGGTTTACAGGTACAAGTCGATACAATAGACCCATGCCTACCTGGCTTCGATCTCCGGTTGTGCTGCTGGCGGCTTGCATCCTCTTGCCCCCGCTGGGACTGGTTCTGTTGTGGATGCGCCCGGTCGCTATCTTGAAGAAACTGTTAGGGACGGGAGCCATCGGGGTCATCGTCCTGGCGGAGTTGGTATTCGTTTTCGGCATGCGGATGGAGCGCAAAGGAGACGGGCTTACCCCTATGCTCTCTTTCGAAGGAAAAGAGAAGCACTTCGAGGAACTCGAGCGAAACCGGTCGGCGCAGACGGGCCAGGTGAAGGAACCGGCGAATGAGAAGGCTTCCGCCATTGCGTCCCCGGTGGCGGCGAAGCCTGAAGCGCCGGCTTCCGCGGACGCGTCTCCTGCCACTATGGTGACCGCGGTTCCGGCGGTGTGGACCAGTTTCCGGGGTCCGGACCTGGACGGCGTCTACCGCCAAGGCGAAATCCTCACCAAATGGCCGGAAAAGGGATTGCCATTGGTGTGGAAACAGCCCATCGGACTCGGCTATTCGTCGTTTGTGGCGGGCGAGGGGCGTGCCTACACCATTGAGCAGCGCCGCGACAAGGAGGTGGTGGCCGCGTATGACCTCCAGACCGGAAAAGAGCTTTGGACCCATGCCTATGCCGCTTTTTTTCAGGAATCGATGGGTGGCGACGGTCCGCGCGCCACGCCTACCTATCACGGAGGGTACGTGTTCTCGCTGGGCGCTACGGGGCAGCTTTGTGTTCTGAACGCCAAGACCGGCGAGGTACGCTGGGCCAGGAATATCCTCGATGAGAACCAGGCGAGCAATCTTCCCTGGGGGATGTCCGCTTCTCCGTTGATTGTCGATGACAAGGTGGTGGTGCAGCCTGGCGGCAATCACGGGAATTCCGTCGCGGCGTACAACAAACACACGGGGGAAGCGATCTGGAAGTCACTCGATGACACGCAGGCGTATACTTCGCCGATGCTGGTGACACTTGCCGGAAGGCGGCAAATCCTTACAGTCACCAAGACGCGGGTAGTGGGTCTCGACCCGGAATCGGGGCGCCTGCTGTGGGACTATCCCTGGGAAACAGAGTACGGGGTGAACAGCGCCCAGCCGATCGTTGTGGACCCGCACCGTTTCCTGATCTCGGCGGGTTACGGGCACGGGACGGCACTGGTGGAGGTGACGGATTCCGGGGATTCGCTTCGAGCGAAAAAAGTGTGGGAGAGCAAGCGGATGAAGAACCGGTTCAACAGCTCAGTGGTTTACAAAGGGTACATGTACGGGCTGGACGAGGGGATTCTCTCCTGTCTCCGGGTGAGCGATGGGGCGCAGATGTGGAAGGGAGGCAGGTACGGTTACGGACAGTTGTTGCTGGCCAGCGGGCATCTGGTAGTTCTCAGCGAAGAAGGGGATCTGGTGCTGGTTGAGGCGAACCCCGAAAAGCTGGTTGAGGTGGCGAAGTTTCCGGCCATCGAGGGGAAGACATGGAATGTGCCTGCGATCGAGAACGGGCTGTTGCTGGTGAGGAACGGCAACCAGATGGCATGCTTTCGCATTGGGGCGTGAGCGACAGGGGACTAGGCGCGGGCCAGGCGATGGGCTAGGCGCGGAGTTGGGGAGCGGGAAGATGTTCGGGATCCTCACTGGAATGGTCCGACTCTGAGCGCTGTAACTGCTCGCTGTCGACGCCGGGAACCCTATCTTTCCCGATCTGAGGGGTGTTCGCCGCCGGTACTGTACTGGGGCATAATGCCCGCCAAATGATGTAGAGCCGGAGCAGGTAAGTGAGTACCAGGATTACGTTGCCGCCGGTAATGAGACTACGTGACATCTGCCGCAAGGAGTGGCCGATGGCATCTCCGGCGAGTTGGATACCCAGACCCGCCGTCACCAGCAACCGCTGACGCTCCATGCGCCGGATGAGCAAGGTCCACAGGGTCAGATTGACGAACATGGACCCGAAGCTGAAGTTGCGCGCCATCTGGGTCATCCATCGATTGAAGGCAGGATCGTAGGCTTGCCAGGTGGCCAATCCCATGAAGAGGATGGCCCCAACAATGAGATAGGACAGACGTCCCGTGCGTTTTTCTTCGCCGATCGACTGGTAAAGCATGTGGACTTGCGAAAGGAACAACGCCGAAAATGTGATGCCCTCGCCGGCCCAATAAAAGATCATGGTGTCCCGCGTATAGTGGTGGAAGTCCATGATGGCGGCGAGATTGACGATGGTGCTGAGGAATTCCGAAACCAGCAGCAGGAGAAGGAAGGGATACCGCTTATAGGCGCCACGAACCAGTGCGGTGATAATCAAGACCTGGAACAACAGGCTGAGCGGTACGGAAATCCAGTAGATTCTCTCCATTTATCCACGGGGCGCCTTGCGTCACCCAATTTCATTATCGGCACGGCAGGCGGGGATTACGATGAGGGAAATTGATTAGTTCCTGGACGAATCTAGTACTGCACGCACTGTCGAGGTCAAGGAGTTGAGGGTAAAGGGCTTCTGGAGAAAACCCGCATCAGGGGGTTGCAGGCCAGATGCAAGTGAGGGGTCATCCGTGAACCCGGACATATAGAGGACTTTCATTTCAGGCTGTATCTCGCGGAGGCGGGCAACCAACTGTGGACCGCGCAGCTGAGGCAGTGCAATTTCCGTTACTATGATGTGGATCCGCCGGGCGGGTTCCGCGGCAATCCGTAGAGCCTCCTCGGGGGTTGCCGTAGTGATCACCTCGTAGCCTTGGCGGCCGAGGACGCGCGAGATGAGCGAGAGGATACTCTCTTCGCTGTCCACCACGAGGACGGTTTCCAACTTCGCCACCGGGGGCGGTTCTTCCGTGCGGCGGAACGTGGGCTCGGGAACCGGTTCGACTGCGGGTTCGGGAGCGGGAGCAAGGGGGAACCGAAGGACAAAATCGGCCGCTTGCCCGGTGCGGCGCTCGAGGCGAACCTGGATGCCCATGGCGCGCAGTTGCGAGTCCACGGGAGCAAGCCCGATGCCCGTAGCTTTCTCGACATCGCTGAAATAGGGCTCACACCAGTGTTCCATCCTCTTGTCGGAGACGCCTTGTAGCGGCCCGATGCGCAGGGTAACGAACTGCCCCTTCCAGTCTCCGTACCCAAAATCCGAGATGCGGGTTTCCCGGCCTGTCTCCACCTCCAGGCGCCAACCCTCAGGCTGCCCTTCAGCCGCGCTCTCGATCAAATCGCGCACGGCGCGCTCGAGTCTGACCGGATCGGCGGAAACGGGAACGGGCAGGGAAGTGAGTTGGAAAGAGGCCCTCGGAACAATGCGGCGCATCAACTGGTTGAGGTCCACGACAGCCATTGTGCCGGCAGAGGGGCGGCCGAACTGGAGAAGTTGCTGTGTTGCCCCCACTCCGCGGTCGACGGCCTTGCGGATTTCGTCCATGGCGGACAGCGCTTCCGAATCCGACTCGGGAATACGATCCGCCAGCATTTCCGTGTAGCCTGTGAGGATCATCCAGAGGTTGTTGAATTCGTGGGCGACATGGCGGGAGAGGCGCATGGCGGCGTCCACTTCGCGCTCCTGAACATGCTGGACGTGCTGGATGCGCCGCTCTGTTTCCCCGGTAGTTACGATGCGCAGGGAGCGAACGCGCCCGCCGGAGCTTTGCGGCTGGATACGATCGGCGAGCCAGATGATTGCGCCGCCGGCGCGGATCGCGCGGTACTCGACCGCGGCTTCCGCTCCCGATTCGAGGGCCGCCTCATAGACCCAGGCCACTCGCGCATGATCTTCCGGATGCACGCGGTTGATCCAGGCGGCAACTCCTTCCCGGCCAAGCAGCCGCGCCGCGCCGCGATTGGCGAACTGGAGGTCTCCGGACTCGATATCGATCAGCCAGACGGCGACTCGCAATTCCTCGAGCAGCCGCGCCGCGGGAGGCGCTGCATGGATTGGCTCTTCGACGACCACCAGGACTTCCCCCTCCAGATCGGCCTCGAGGCCGGGCAGAGGGATCACGGACAGGCGGTAAGGCCGCCCCACTCCGGCTGCATCGAGCGCGGTGAACTCGATGCCGGAGTCCGGAAGGTTGGTCTCGAAGGCGTGCTCGACATGGGACTTCACCACCGCGGCTGGAATAAATTCGTCGAGGCGGCGCCGGCCGGCCTCCTCATGCTTCAACTGAAAGCTGCGGCGGAAGGCGCGATTGACCGAGGTGAGACGAAGCTGCCGCGACACGACGGCCAGAGGAACGGGAACCAGCGCCAGGATTTCCTGGTAGTAGCGAGTCTCGTTCTCGACGAGGGTCAGAATCCTGGCGACTTCCTTGGCGGTCCAGATGTCGAACTCGGCGCGATCCAAACAGTGCTCCAATCAGAGGAACGGGAATATCCCATCCAAGTGGCCAGTTTGGGCCCACAACCAGAAGCAAACAAGAGAACAGAGTCCTGGAACGTTGTAGTACTACTCAGTTGACATTCGAGGGTGCAAGGAGACATCTGGCGGGGGATGGTACCATGCGGGGCAACGGGATCTCCCGGATCAGACCTCGTTCGAAAGTGCGGATCAGGTTCTGGATGGGCTCATGAGCTGAGGAACTGCAACCTTAGCGCCTTAGCCAAGTTTCAAAACGGTGGGCAGGTGATCGATCAAGCGGCGCAATTCGGCCTCTTCCCGCGCACCAAACTCGCCATCCTCGAGGTAGGCGGCGACGAGACGGCCGCTCTCGGCTATCTCCTCGATGGCCAGGGTTCCCGCGGCGCTCCTGATGCGCAGCGAGGCGGGAGCCCCCATCCGGCGAAGCGAGGCGCATTGCCGGGCCTGGTCAAAGAGGCCGCGCAAGAGAGCCGCGTCAAACCCGGGGCGCTCGCTTTCCGGCGTGCAGGTTTCCACCTCCGGCCGGCCGGCGGCAATCACCGCAACAGCGGCGAATACGGACTCGGTAACCAGGATGAAGCCAGTTTCCTTCGCTTCCGGAACTTGGGGAACGGAAAACTCCTCCTCGCCGTCGAATCCGAACATCATTTCGACCGGTTCCTCGAAGAAGTCTCCGCTTGCGGAGGCCGAAGTGTCCCTCGCGGAAAATGTTTCCGGCAACTCCACCGTTGCCATGAATTCGGGCATCATGAGGGGCTCTTCGATATCGCCCATCCGGCCGGCATCAACGGGGCCTGAGAATCCGTCCACGTAGGAAGCGAGGCTGGGGAAATCGAGTGGTTCTTCGATGGCCGCTTCCATCATGGAGGGGGAAGGCGCTGCCGCCGGAGCGCTCTGATACTGAAGTGAATTTCCGCCTGCAAGCTCGCTCAGACTCTCGAGGGAATGGTCCATGTTCTTGCTGAGGAAGGCCGGCAGTTCCCGGCATTCGAAGCGGCAATCGTTCCAGGACAGGATTTTGGCGGCTGCTTTCGGGCCGGAGAGGCGCTCGACTTCGCAGTAGACAATCCGGCCCGCGCGGATGCAGAGGTCGCCGGATTCCTCCTTGTCATTAGTGACGCGGAGCCACACTTCGTCTGGAAATCCCGCCGCCGATTCGAGCACTTCGTACGCGCTGACTGCCCTCGGAACGGAGTCATCCTCAAACTGCCCGGCTGCGGCCAGAACGAGATTCTTGAGCAGAGTGGGGTCCGTGCGCGCGCCCGCGGTACGGATCCGGCTGTGGGGGGAGGGCGCCGCGGCAGGTTTCCCGGTAAGGATGAGGAAGAGGGGCGGTTTCTGCTTGGCAAGGGCCTCGATCATGAACTCGACGCTGCCAGGCTCGCTCGGATGGCCCTCCAGGACGACAACCGCTATGCTGCCCCGGCGCACCAGGCGGAGGCTATCGCTGATGGAATCCATGCACACAACCTCGCATGGCGGGTTGCCGCGACGCAGGGACGAGAGCGGTTCAAGGTAGTCCGCCGAAGGGGGGGCGACGATGAGCACATTCGATCGGTCACTGGCGGGACGCCAGGTGTGAAGGGGGTCGGACGGTGTGCCAGGCGGGTGCATGGGTCGTATGCGGAAACAGCCGCTCCCTAATATACGGATCTTTTGAGCAGGTCCGTTATACCTGATGTGAACTTAGAAGCGCAAAGGGCACGTCCCGCGCCCCCAAAGTACGAGGAACACCGCGATGATTCGCGGCGCGGGCGGGCTCCGTTTTGCGCGTGTTCCTTAGAAGAATTACCCGAGGTAGGGGTCCCCCGTAGGAGGGGAAGCGGCGTTAAGGTATTTTACCTATGCAAGAGGGCAGTGAAGACGCCGTTATTAGGAATGTAAGCGATCAGACCGCAAAATCTGCTCGTCGCGGATTCTCATTAAGGGAAGTTATGCCCCAAACCCAGGATGCTCTACTGTTGCGCGAAGCAGTAACGGCCGCAAAAGGCGGCAACAAAGCAGCCGCCCGGCAGTTGCTTCGTCAGGCCAGCGTTCACAATCCCAACAACGAATTGGTGTGGCTGTGGCGCGCCTCCCTTTCCGAGTCGCCGAAAGAGGCAATTTTTTATCTCGGGGAAGTGTTACGGATCAACCCTCAAAATCAGAAGGCGGCGGCATGGCTGGAGAAATGCAAAGGGGTGACGGGGGCAGCCGCCCAGACGCCGGAAGGTCCTAAGCCTGTGGGGCAGAACTTATCCCAGCCGCCGGCGCCGGGATCCAATCATTCGGCAAGTGCGCCACCGGCAGCGCCGCGCCAGGCCGTTCCTGGCCCCGGCGCGTATGCGGCTGCGCAGGTGCACACACCGCAGACGTACACACCGCAGACGTCGCACACACATGGTGTGCTGAAGACAGCGGAGGGCGTGGGTACTAGCACTATCCGGCCAACAGAACCGGCGTCCGTTGGAAGCATGGCCACGGGGCGCTCGGCGGAGCCCGTGGTGATCCCCAAACCCGCGGATACGGCGACGCGGCCGCGCCCGGCCGTGATCCCCTTCGCCACGGCAAGCAAAGGCTCTCCCGCGCTGGCCCTCGAACCGGAGCCGCACTCGCGCTGGCGCTGTCCGTTCTGCCAGGCGCCTTCGGATTCCGCCTTGCGGCGCTGTCCCAACTGCCGCGCCGTGACGGTTCTGGAAGATCTCAAAGAAATCGAAAAGAACGAGGGGGTGCATGAGAAACTGGTACGCGACTCGCTCGCGCGGTATGAAGCCACACCGGCGGACAAACGCAGCTTCGAGCAGAATGTGAGCCTCGCGCTGGGACATCTGAACCTGCGGGAGGCGACTGCCGCCCTGCCCCACCTGAAGGCCGCCTCCGCGCAAAAGCGCAATGATTGGGCGCTCAACGGAGTTCTCGATCAGATCCAGTGGCGGAAGGTGATCCTGGTGGTGGACGACAGCCTCACCATCCGCAAGGCCCTGTCGAGCATTCTCGAAAAGAACGACTATCGCGTAGTGACTGCCGAGGACGGCTCGCACGCGCTGGCCAAGTTGAATGAAGCGGTGCCCGATCTTGTGCTCCTCGACATCACCATGCCCTGGATGGACGGCTACGAGGTCTGCAAAGCGATCAAGCAGAAAGCGCTGACGCGAAAAGTGCCGGTGATCATGCTCTCGGGCAAGGACGGGCTTTTCGACAAGGTTCGCGGAAAGCTGGCCGGTTGCAATGATTACGTGACCAAGCCGTTTGATCCCGATGCCTTGCTGAAGACCATCAAGAAGTATCTTTCCGGAGGCGCGTAGGAAGCGAGGAGAAAGAAACCGATGAATGGGAAGTCCATCCTGGTCGTGGAAGACAGCCCGACCGAATTGCATGTCGTGACCACCGTCCTGCAAAACAACGGCTACCGCTTCACCGTCGCTACGGACGGCGAGGAGGCGCTGACAAAGGCGGTATCGCAGAAACCGGACTTGATGTTGTTGGACGTGGTTTTGCCGAAAAAGAGCGGATTCCAGGTGTGCCGGCAATTGAAGAGCGCCCCGGAAACCAGCGGAATCAAGATCATCGTGCTGAGTAGTAAGAACCAGGAATCCGACAAATACTGGGGACTCAAACAGGGTGCGGACCTGTACCTGACCAAGCCGTTCAAGACGGACGAATTGCTGGCGGCAATCTCCAGATTCATCTGAGCCGTTGCCTATGGACGACGAAGCCACACGGAGGAGGGAAACAAGGAATGGACGACCCCAACAGGCCGGATGAACTGAAAGAGATGACCTTCGAGGAGGACACGGAGTGGGCGTCCACTCGGCGCGAACCTGTCGCGGCGGCGCCGGGTGGCTCCGAAGTAGAGGCCTCGCCGGTGCCGACGGCGGCTGCGGAGGAGACGGGAGAAATAGCGGCCGGCCAACCAGCGCCCGGGGACCCGGTCCCGCGCGTGGAATCGGAGGGAATGGTGGACGCCGGAGCGATGCCGGAAGCCTCGCCGGAAGAGGATCATGCGGGGGCCTTCGAGCCGGCGCCGGGGTTGTGGCGCAAGCCGGTGGTCAAGTCGCTGAACGAACTGCGCGCGGCGGCAGCGGCGGAAGCGCAAGCCGCGAAGTTTGAACCGGTGCCAAGCCGCGAGCCAGTACTCGAATCGACGCACGAAGCGCCTGCCGAATCAGAGGGAGAGACGCCGAGGTTTGAACCGGCGCCAAGCTTGGAGCCGGTGCTCGAATCGACACACGAAACGCTTGCCGAACCGCAGGCAGAGACACCGAGGTTTGAACCGACCCCCGGCCTATGGCGCGAGCCGGCGCTCGAATCGACACACAAAGCGCCTGCCGAACCAGAGGGAGAGACGCCGAGGTTTGAACCGACCCCCGGCTTGTGGCGCGAGCCAGTGCTCGAATC
>WBZR01000867.1_pt1 | contig 36522 bp, 29 predicted proteins | sample 5204231 | NCBI WGS metagenome assembly WBZR01 (sample SAMN12412403, study PRJNA552823) | activated sludge metagenome | isolation source: activated sludge from anammox sidestream of wastewater treatment plant... | place: USA: Virginia | collected 2017-08 | reverse complement strand
CCCTCGCATCACCTCGCCACGAACAAGGATTTGAGCGTTCGAGAGGTCGGCTCCGCCCAGGCCTTGGGTGCCATCCGGCATCACGTCCACGATCTTCACAACGAAGTCGGCGTCCGTCCCTTCCATGCTCGTCCACAGGTCGGCGAGGACGGGCCCTGCCCACGTAACGTCACTTGCGAGTACGGGGGTCTGATAGACGAGCACGTCCTGGCGCTCGTCGGCAAAGCGCTGGTCTGCGATCATGTAGGTCCTTGACCTTCCCCGCAGCGTCCCGCCCTCATATGGGGTCGGTGCTGCGGGGTCGTTGGTGTAGGTGTCCGCCTGGGGCTCGCGCGCAGCGGGGGGAGCCGCCGTCAGCAGCGTCTCCGACGGCCCGAAGAAGTACTCCGTGTCCACGACCCCAGGGGGCGGCCACGCATCGAGCTTGTGCCACGCCTGGGCACCGGGGTCGAAGACGGTGGCCTCGGCCACGTCCGGCTTGCCGTCTCCCCGCAGGAAGGCGTCGAAGAACGGGAACTCGACCTCGTCCTGGAAGAACCGCCCAGTATCGGAGCCGAAGTCAATCTGGCCGAGCGAGCGCCCTGCGCCTGCCCAGCCACCGTGCTGCCACGGTCCCATGCAGATCGCGTTCCACGCGGCCGGGTTTTGGGCCTCGGTCTTGGCGTAGACGTGCAACGGCCCGTAGAGGTCTTCGGCGTCGTACCAGCCACCCACGTTCAGAACGGCACACGTCACCCCCTTCATTCCATTGGGCACGCTGCGCGCCTGCCAAAACTCATCGTAGGTTCCATGGCGCAAGAGGTCGTTCCAGAAGTCGTACGCCCCTCCGAAGAATTCAGGCTTCTGGGTGTTCTTGACGGGCCCAAGGTCGAGGAAGAACTTGTAGGCATCGCCCGCGATGTCGAATCGGAACACGCCACGGCTCTGCTCGACCGGGGGCGGGACGTTGCGCGAGCCAAACCCTGAGAAGAACGAAAAGGAGTCCTGAAGGAAGAACGCTCCGTTGTGATGGTCGTCGTCCCCGAGGAACCATTCGGCGGTGGGTGCCTGTGGCGAGGATGCCCTCAAGGCAGGATGGCTGTCAATCGCGCCGAGTGCCGCATAGCCGCCGGGGTAGCTGATTCCCCAAAGCCCGACCCGGCCGTTGTTCTTGGGAACGTTCTTCACCAAATAGTCAATGGTGTCGTAGGTGTCCGTGCTCTCGTCAATGTCGTGGGGGCCGGTTGGCACCAGCATCTGGGGCCGGACGTTCACAAACTGGCCCTCGCTCCTGCCTCGCCCCCGGACGTCCGAGTAGGCAAAGATATAGCCTGCTTCCACAAACTTTCGCGAGCCGCGGAACCCATTGCGGAACGTGTCGGGCCCGTACGGGCCCGCCCCATAGGGAGTCCGTTCCATGAGGATCGGCATGGGGTCTTGCTTAGCCTTGGGCACGTAGACCGAGACGTAGAGTCGAGTGCCGTCGCGGGCGGGCACCATATACTCGTACTTGTCATACGAGTCCTTCACCGTTTGGCAAGTGGCGATCGCCGCAAGCAGCACGAAAAGAGGGATCAAGTGACCGCGTACCGACATGGACGTAGCATACACCCAGTAACCCGTCGAGGGCGCGGTACCGTTGAAGCGTGTCTCCGGAGACTCTGTCACTGATCAAGGATGTCAGCATCGTCCTTGCCGGGATCGTTGCCCTCGTCACCCTGGTCAGCACCGCTGTCGAGGCCCGGCGTCGCAACCGTCAGCACCGCGCCGAGACGTTCGTGCTCATGCGGCGCAGGTTCTTAGAATCGCCCGAGTTCCAGCAGATCCTTGCGTTGCTCCACGACGACTCGCCCGAACTGGCAAAGCTACCGATCCAGGCGCGCCGAAACTTCGCAGGGTTCATGGAGGAGGTCGCGCTCATGACGAACTCCAAGCTCCTCTCCCCCATTGTCGCTAGCTATATGTTCGGCCGGTACGTTGTCCTCACCGAGCGCAGCACGCACTTCTGGGAGGGCCTGGACAAGGACGAGCGATACTGGTCGCTGTTCCGAAGCTTCGCCAGCCAGATCACCGAGGCGGAAGGGATGCGCGACCCGTACCGGCGCCCACCGTCGTTCTGAGCTACTTCTCAGGGACGAACTTGAGAACCGTGCCGTTGATGCAGAACCGCTGACGTTTCGGCGGGGGTCCGTCGTCGAAGACGTGCCCCAAGTGGCCGTCGCACCGCGCGCACCGCACTTCGGTGCGAACCATTCCGTAGCTGGTATCGGTGACGTACCACACCGCGTCCTCGCTGGCAGGCTCCGTATAGCTCGACCAACCCGTCCCCGAGTCGAACTTCCTAGCCGCCTTGAAGAGTGGGAGGTCGCAGCCTACGCAGTGGTAGAACCCCGCCCCTTTGTCCTCAAGGTTGATGCCACAGAACGGGCGCTCGGTCCCGTGACCCCGGAGGATGCTGTACTGTTCGGGGGTCAGGATCTTCTTCCATTCCTCTTCGGTCTTCACGACCTTGTCGGGTCGTTTGGGGCTCGTCTGCGTCAAACCATTTCCTCCAGTCTGTGGGTTCTGCGTAGGAGCATGGGTGCGAAGCGAGGCACCCACCGCGACCAGCGCGACGATGACGGCACCGACCGTGAGTGCAAGCTTGGTCATGGCGTGGGCTCCATAAGTCTGGAACGCACATGGCGACCAGATCGTCTCATCGCGGCTAGACTGTCCTAGGCATGCCCGGCGTCGTCAGGCTCAAAGAAGGAAAGGAGCGGAAGGTCCTGCGCGGATATCCGTGGGTCCAGCGCGGCGAGTGCCAAGCACACGGGGTAGAAGACGGAGACATCGCGAGCCTGGTCTCGGCAAAAGGGGGTTTCCTTGCCGTGGGCACGTTCAATTCGCAGAGCCGCTTCCGGTTTCGGGTCTTGAGCCTGGAGGACGAGACCATTGATTCCGACTGGTTCGCTTGCCGCCTCCAAAGAGCCAAGGATCTACGGAGCGAGCTCGGGCTCGGTGCAGAGGCCTGTCGCGTGGTCTATAGCGAGGCGGATGGTTTGCCCGGCCTCATCGTGGATCGCTACGGGCCCAACCTTGTCGTCCAGGTCCGATCCCTAGGCCAAGAGCGCCTCAAGAGCATATGGCTGAACCCTCTCATCGAGGTCTTCGAGGCCGAAAGCGTGGTGGAGCGGAGCGAGATGGCGGGCAGACAGGAAGAAGGGCTCGAGCCGTACTCCGGCATTCTGCACGGTAACCCGCCCGAGTATGCCGAGATCATCGAAGATGGGCTTGGCTACAGTGTGCCCCTACTGGGCGGGCTCAAGACCGGGCACTACCTCGATCAGCGGCGGACGAGGAACCTCTTTGGCGCGATGGTCCGGCCCAAGCAGCGGGTTCTAGACGCCTTCTGCTATACCGGCGGGTTTGCCATGCAAGCGGCGCGGTCCGGGGCTCGTGTGACCGCGCTCGACATCCTTCCCGAGGCTCTCGATCTGGCTCGGAAGAACCTGGCCACCAACGGCCTGAGGGCCGAGACCATCGAGGCGAACGCCTTCGACTGGCTTCTGGGGGCAGAAGAAGGCGGGTTCGATTGGATCGTCCTCGACCCGCCTGCGATCGCCAAGACGAGCGCGCGGCGAGACTCTCTGAAGTGGGCCATATGGAAGCTCGTACACTCCTCACTCCCCAAGCTCAACCCTGGGGGCAGGCTCATTGTCTGCAACTGCTCGTACCAGCTGTCGCTGCACGAGACGGTGGAGACCTGTCGGCTTGCCGCAGGTGACCGGCGACGGCGGCTCTATCTGGAACGGACGACGATCCAGGACGTTGACCATCCCGCGCCCATCCACTTTCCCGAGGCCCTTTATCTCAAGTGCGCCTGGCTTCGCTCGGACTAGGGCCTCAAGACCAGCACGTTCCAGGGTTCTCTCACCACTTGGTGGGCAGCGGTGCTTCCGAGCGCCCAGCTTTCAAGGAACCCGTGTCCTCGGGCACCCATGACCAGGAGGTCGCAGCCTTGCATCACCTCGTTGATGACCTCGTTCGGCCTGCCGATCTCGCTCACGGTCGTGGTCTCACAGGTAAAAGTACCGGCGACAACTTTGGCCAACTCTTCCATCTCGGTACGGACGGCAGCTTCGTCGTCGCTATGATCGCGCGCATGGACGACGACCGCGCTTCCCACACCGCGAGGGTTGAACCGCGCGAACTTGGCCAGAGCCTCGCGAGCAACGCCGGAAAGATCGGTGCTCAGGGCGACCCGCAACTTCCCATCGTGGGCGATCGCCTGTTTCCCAACCAAGACCGAGACTGGGGAGTCCAGCACGAGGCCGCGGGAAACGCTCCCCAAAAAGAATGATCCGATCGGGCCTTTCCTCTCGCTCCCGATTCCGCAAAGGTCGGCGGCGATGGCCTCCGCCTCCCGGATCAAGGTCGGGGCGGTCTTGCCCAGGACCAGCTTGGTGACGACGTCGGGCGCCCAGGGCTGCACTCGTTGTGCAACCTCCTCCAAGTGTTTGTTCCCCAAGCGCTCGAGCTCTGCCATGACCTCCACGAGTGGCCCGACGCTCTGGGTTCCCGGGTAGCCACCGTCCGGCATCAAGGGCTCGATGCAATGGATGAGGCGGAGCGCGACCACAGGGAACTCGAGCCGCTGGAACACCTCGATGGCAGGCTCGAAGTGGCCCGAGACATCAACGCCGAACACCGCTTTCATCGCTTGGCAAGGTTACCTGGTGCTAGGTTCAATCCCCAAATCAGGGCCGTGCGCCCAAATCTGTACAAAGCTGTGAGGATTGAGGCCCAAGATTGGGAAGATGGGCTTTGTCCTGCGCGTAGACTGGGCCACCGATGCTTGAGATCCGCGATCTGCACGCCTCCGTCACCGAGGACGGCCGAGAGATCCTGAAGGGACTGAACCTACGGGCCCAGGCTGGCGAGGTTCATGCGATTATGGGACCGAACGGGAGTGGCAAGAGCACCCTAGCGAACGTCATCGCCGGGAGGGAGACTTACGAGGTCACCCAGGGCGACGTGCTGCTCGATGGCGAGTCCCTTGTCGAGCTTGATCCCGAAGAGCGGGCGCACAAGGGAGTTTTCCTTGCCTTCCAGTACCCGGTAGAAATACCAGGCGTCAGTAACACATATTTCCTGCGCGCCTCTGTCAACGCCCTGCGCGAAGCGAGAGGAGAACCGGAGATGGGTTCTGCCGAGTTCCTCAAGATGATGCGCGAAAAGGTCAAGCTTCTCGGGCTCTCCGACGATATGCTCCAACGCTCCGTGAATGAGGGCTTCAGCGGCGGGGAGAAGAAAAGGAACGAGATCTTCCAAATGGCGGTGCTCGAGCCAAGGCTCTGCGTCCTGGACGAGACCGACTCCGGGCTCGACATTGACGCCCTCCAAGTCGTGGCGAACGGTGTGAACGCACTGCGCACGCCCGACCGGGCTTTTGTTATCGTTACCCACTACCAGAGGCTGCTCAACTTCATCGTGCCCGACTTCGTGCACGTGCTGATGAATGGCCGCATCGTCCGCAGCGGAGGCCGGGAACTCGCCTTGGAACTGGAGAACCAAGGCTACGGCTGGCTCGAGGCCGAGGTCGCGGCAGGTTCGCAGGCTTGAGCAGCACCCTCAGCCCGGAGGGCTCGCGGGTGAGCCACGATCGGAAGCGGTACGGGGACACTACGCTCGGAAACCAAGAGCCTTCGGCGAACGAGCCGGCTTGGCTGAACGAGCTTCGTGCTTCGGGGCGGGAGGTGCATGGCCGCCTCGGCATTCCCACTCCGCGGCACGAGGACTGGAAGTACACGCCCTTGCGCGAAGTAGCCGAAACGGACTGGTCGCCTGCCGAGCCAGGCCCCGCTCTCTTCGAGGAGCCTTTGCCGGAGTTCGATAGTGGGGCTGTACGCATCGTGATGGTGAACGGCCGTCTGGATCGAAACCTGAGCAATCCTGGCCCGTTGCCCGGCGGTCTCCGGATCGCCTCGATCCGGGACGAGATCCATTCTGGCAACGACGCCGTTCTCCGCTCAACGCTCGGAAGGACCGGGCCGAAGCCCACCCAGACGTTCGACCGCCAGATCGTGCCGGACGAGCACACCTTTGCCGCATTGAACGACACCCTCTTCGAGGACGGGCTAGTCGTCTACGTAGCAGAGGGCGCAAAAGTCGATCCGCTCATCGAGATCGTTCACGTTTCCCATGGTGGGCCGGAACCTTCCCTGGTGGTACCTCGCATCCTCATCGTCGCCGAGGCAGGGTCACGGTGCAAGCTTGTGGAGACGTATGTAACGCGTGGTAACGGGCCTTCGCTCACCGTTCCGGTCACCGAGGTTGTAGTACGCACGGGCGCCGACGTAGAGCACGTCAGGCTCCAAGACGAGGACGCGGGTGCCCTGCACATCGCGAACTGGCAGACGGCCCAGGAGAGCGGCAGCACCTATACGTCGTTCAACGTTTGCTTCGGTGGCAGGCTCGCCCGCGTGGACCAAGGCATTTGGATCGGCGGCGCGGGGACCCGGACGCGGCTCGATGGCGTCGTCGTGGCAAACGGCGACCAACACATGGACAACCATACGCGACTCGATCACGCCTTCCCCAGCGGGGAGAGCTTCGAGATCTATAAGCAAATCGCCGACGACCGAGCCCACGTCGTCTTCAACGGCAAGATCTTTGTCCACCAAGACGCCCAGAAGACCGACGCGAAGCAGACGAACCAGGCTCTCTTGCTCGCCCCTGGCGCCGTCGTGGACTCCAAGCCCCAGCTCGAGATCTTCGCCGACGATGTGAAATGCACCCACGGGGCCACCGTGGGCCAACTTGAGGACCTTCCCCTCTTCTACCTCAGGTCACGCGGGATGCCCCGCAACCGGGCAGAGGCGGTGCTCGTCTATGCCTTTGCCGCCGACGTACTGGAGGAGATCACCATCGAGCCTGTCCGAAAGGCGTTGGAAGCACGGCTCTTCGAGAAGCTCGCGGTCGCATCGAGGTAGGGCGCACGGTCTCCAGGCCTGGGGGCTGGACAGGCGGGAGCCGATCATTCCATAATGTGGGCGCACCGGACAGATGGCTGAGTGGTCGAAAGCGCCCGCCTGCTAAGTGGGTAGGGGGACCAAATCCCCCTCTCGGGTTCGAATCCCGATCTGTCCGCCATTTTCTAGCGATGCGGCTACGTCTCTCCCTCCCGATCCTGTTACTGGCGACGGCTGTATGCGCCCAGGCACAGACATTCGAGGAGTACTTGCAGCTGCGCAAGGCGAACGGGGTCTCGCGACAAGCGGATCGAGCCGCGCTCGAAGCGTTCGTAGGCACCAGGGTGATCGAGGTCGGTGCCTTGGTCCGGGGTGTGGTGAAGTCGGGCGACCGGAAGCTTCTAATCCTGGAGCGGGATGGTGGCGAGCAGCTCTTCGTCCAGTGTCCCAATGCACCGGAATGGCTCGTTTCCAACGTCTCAGCCCGGCTGCTCATGAAAGTCACGCGCACCGGTGAGAACAGTGCCCTGGAGGCCGAACTGATCGGGGCGGCGACGGAGTCTCACGTCGCAGCCTGGGAAGCGAAGAACCGGCCTAAGCCGAGGGCCGGTTCGAGCGCCACTTCGCGCAAACGGGGCCGCCCGCCCGCAGTTCCAGGGAACCTACCGGGTCTGCAAGGCCCTGGAACCCTCGACCAGCGCACGGTGTCCACATACTCCAGCTTTATTCGTGGCCAGAACCGCAGGCTGAGCCAGGCACAGTCCGACAGGATCGCGACCGGGATCCTCGGCTACAGCGATCATTTCGGCGTGGACGCTCGGTTGATCATGGCCCTCGTGCTCTGCGAGAGCGGATTCAACCCAGGCTCGCGGAGCAGTGCGGGAGCGATGGGCCTTGGCCAGCTCATGCCAGGAACGGCTCGGGAGCTCGGAGTGAGCAACGCCTACGACACCGAGCAGAACCTCTATGGAACGATCAAGCTCCTCCGGGGCCACTTGGACAAGTATGGTGCTCGTACCGAGGACTCGTTCGAGTCGCTCGTGCTCGCCTTGGCCGCGTACAACGCCGGGCCCGGGGCCGTGAGCCGACATGGCGGAGTGCCACCCTACCGCGAGACCCAGAACTATGTCCGCAAGGTCGTGGACACGTATCGCCGGCTCTGCGGGAGCTAGAAGCCGTTCATCAGTTCGACCGTCCGTTCCACGTCCGACTCTGTAACCTTTTGGTTGGTCGGCAAGGAAACTAGGCTCTCAGCGAGCGATTCCGCATGAGGGCAGCTCCCGGCTCGGTAACCAACCTTGGGCCAGTCGCTCGATCCCAAGGGCTGGATCGGTGACGTGTACCAGTCCGCGACCTCGATCCCAGCCTCCATCGCTGCCTCGAGGAGGGCCTGCTTGTTCGATGCAATGAGCGGGTACCGGGCATAGACGACATCGGACCCGGCTGGCACGCGCACCGCGGTCAAGTTCTCCGAGTGGATCCGCCCTTGGTAGAGTCTCCCCGCCCAGAGCTGGTGCTCGATGATCGCGTCCAATCCGGAGAGGATGCCCTTGAGCCTTTCGCGCATGGGCTGGGTCATTCGGCAGGCGAAGCCTGGCGCATCCTCTCCGACGGGCGCATAGTTGCCTTCGGCAAGCCCCGTGGAGGCAAGTTTGCGGAAGGCCCTACGGATGCGCCAGTAGTTCTTGGGCCGGTACATCGCTTGGAACGCGGCGTATTGGACGTCCACCTTCATCATGCGGAGGCTCCCGGGTTCGGGTAGGGAGTGCCAAATACGGCTCACCTCGGCGCGAAGCTTTGCGTCCTGAAGGATCGCACTGCCTCCCAGTCCGCACACGACCGGCTTTCCCCACTCGTAGGACGTGAAGCTCCCGACGCCCCACGTGCCCACCTTGGCCTCACCGATCCCGGATGCGAGCGTGTGGCAGCAGTCTTCGATTACGGGCAGGTTGTGCTTTTCGGCCAGGGGCCAGACGTCCCGCATATCGGTGGGGATGCCAAAGGTGTGCTGGACGACCATCGCCTTGCACCGGGGGGTCAGTGCGGCCTCGAAGGTCGCAACCGATGCGTTGACGCCTCCAGGCTCGGTGTCAGCCCACACGGGGGTCGCGCCGGTGGCAAGGATGGCCTCCGGAACCGCCGAGCACGTAAAGGCCTGCGTGACCACCTCGTCACCTTTCCCCACGCCCAGGGCCTTGAGGATCGCATAGAGCGCAACCCTGCCTCGATAGAACGTGAGTTGGGGAAGGGCGTCGAGGAACTGGGCGTCGGGCCTCACTGCGCATCCTGTACTCGCGACACCGCGTTCACGAGCATGCGTTCGAGGGTACCCCCTAGTTTTGCGAGGTCGTGATGGGCTTCGACGTAGGCACGCCCGGCAAGCCCCATCTCGCATAGCCGCCCAGGGTCGCTCCGAGCGAGCTCCAGCGCGCCCGCAGCAAGTGCCTCCGCATCGTCCGGGCGCACCGTGACGCCGCAGCCCGCCTCCTCCACCGGGTTGTTGCCCGCTTCGACGCTGAAAAGGACCGGCCGCCCCGCCCCAAAGTAATCGAACAGCTTGTTCGGGCTCACTCCCCAGCGAAACACCGGCGAAGTCTTGAGGATCATGAGCCCGGCGTCCGCCTGGGCAATGACCCCAGGCACGTCGCCCTTGGGCACCGGATCGAGAAACTCGACGTTCGACAGCCCTTCGGCTCGAGCCCGCTCTACCAAAGCCTGCTTCTCACCGCCGTCCCCGACGAAGCGGAAAAGGACAGCCCCGCCCTCGCCTCGATCTTGGAGGATCTTCGCGGAGTCGAGGACGGTGCCTAACCCGTTCGCCACACCGTGAATCCCCACGAATGCGATCACGAAGGGCCGGTTGCCTGGCGCAGGGGAGACCTCGGGCAGGTCAGGCAGATAGACCCCGTTCGGAATCCAAACAATCTCGCTCGGATCGGCCCCGTGATCCACCAAGTACTGCTTGGATGCGGGCAGCAGCGTCGCGATCGCGGCCGCCTTAAGGTAAAGGTGCCGCTCGATCCGCCGCAAGAGCCGAATCGCCAGATGGCCCTCTGACATCCTGCCGTAGTCCACTAGGCTTTGCGGCCAGATGTCGCGTAGCTCGAAGGCGAACGTGGCTCCCAGGTCGTTCGCGAGCCTTTCGGCAGCCAGCGCACCAAAAAGGTGAGGGTTGCTTCCGAGGATCGCATGGGGCGGAGGCATGGCCCGCAGGGTGGGGCTAAAGTAGACAGCCTTGGCGAAGGCGGCCATGCTGAGGAAACGGCGAACCGTCGAGCCAGGATAGGCGGGCACCCGCAGCCAGAGAAACTTCACGCCGTCGCATTCCTCGAGCCTCTCGTCCTCGCCGGCCCGCAGGCGGGTCTCGCAGCGGGTCCAGTGATTGAAGCTCGCGGCCACCACGGTGACCTCGTGGCCGCGCAGGGCCAGTTCGCGTGCGAGCGAGAACGGCCTCGCCCCTCCCGGTTGGTCCTTGGCTACCGCATATTGGTTGACGATCCAGACCCTCAAGCCAGAGCCTCGGCGATCCTTACCGCCGCCTCCCCGTTGCCATAGGGTGCGCCCTCGCGCCCGACCCGTCCGACAGCTGCCAGGACGGCAGTCCCCACGGCAGCGGCGCTCACGGGGGGCGAGAGCACGTTCCAGCCAAGCTCAACGAGCTCGACCCACTCCGTCTCGTCGCGAAGTGTGACGCACGGAGTCCCATGGAAGTAAGCCTCCTTCTGCAGGCCCCCGGAATCGGTGGCGACCACCAAGGCCGACTCCAGGAGGCAAGCGGTCTCGACATACCCCAGAGGGTCTATGACCGAGACACCTGGCACTTGCCCGATCAAGGGCCGCGTGCGCGGATGGCAGGGAAGGACGACGGGCATCTGCCCGGCGACCGCGCTCAATCCACCCATGATGGCTTCGAGGCGCCCAGGGACATCGGTGTTCTCTGCCCGGTGGACGGTCGCCAAGCAAAACCCCTTCCTGGTCACACCCAACTGGTCGAGGAGTGCAGCAGCCCCACCGAGTGGCGCCGAAAGCGCGGCGTCGAACATCACGTCTCCCACGAGCCGCACCTTGTCTCCTTGAATCCCCTCCGCGGCAAGATTCGCGACTGCGGTCGTCGTAGGGGCGAAGAGCAACGTGGAGAGATGGTCTGTAACCAAACGGTTGATCTCCTCGGGCATGGCACGATTGAATGAGCGCAGCCCCGCCTCCACGTGGGCGACCGGCACGTGCAGCTTCGCGGCGACCAACGCTCCCGCAAGGGTGGAGTTCGTGTCGCCATAGACGAGCAGCCAGTCCGGCCTCTGTTGGGAAACGATGGGCTCGAGTCCGGCCATCATTGCCCCGGTCTGCGCACCGTGTGAAGAAGAACCGACCTGGAGGTTCACTTGGGGCTCGTCGAGCCCCAACTCACGAAAGAACCTTTCGGACATCGCCTCGTCGTAGTGCTGCCCAGTGTGTACGAGATACTCCTCGCACCCGCGGCGCCGGAGCGCCTTGCTGACCGGTGACGCCTTGATGAACTGTGGCCTCGCGCCTACGACGGTCAGTACCTTCGACATTCGGGGTCATTATGGCCATCGTGGGTTGGGGGTGAGGACTGGTAACCTTGCTCCGGGCATGGCTCGACGCAGTGCGCTTTCCAGGGTCGCGGTCGTTGCCCTGTGCGCGTGCCTGACGGCAGCCCTTATGCTCAGCCATGCCGCGATGGACTCGGAAGTCTTCGGATTTCTCGGGTTGCGCTACGTGGATCCTGGGCTCGGCTGGACGGCGTTCTCGTTCGTCTGTGCGATCCTGCCCGCACTTTGGCTCCCGATCGCGGTCGAGCGTCCCTCGCAGATCGCGTACTGGATCCTCTATTGCACCGTGATCGTACCGACCATGTTCTTGCCGTACCGCGTCTTGGACACCGATCCGAACCAGATCGCGGTCTTCACGTCCCTGGTTCTTCTGAGCTTCTTTGGGCTCGCCATCGCCACCGTCCTGCCGCTCGTGCGGATTCCACGACCCGACTGGCCCCCGCTCTCCTTTGGCAATGCGATGACTGCGGTGCTTATTGGCATGACCTTGGCAGTGTGGTACTACGGTGGCTTCCGGCTCGACCTTGGGCTGACCGACATCTATGCACGCCGGCGCGCAGCGCGCGAGATCGTGGCACAACAGTCCTTTGCGAACTATCTCAAGGGCAACGTGGCGAGCGCGTTCCAGCCCTATGCCTTCGCCCTCGGCATCGTGTTGCGCTCGGGGTGGCTCATTGGGGCCTCGGTCTTCGCGGGCCTCGTCGTGTTTTCCCTGGAAGGAAGCAAGACTTCCGCTCTCATCCCCTTCTTCCTGGTCGCGATGCTCCCCTTGTTGAACCGCTACCGCGGAAGGTTTGGGATTCTCATGCCCGCGTTGTGCGTGATGCTCGTCGTCGCTGCCTACTTCTCGTTCACGGCCACTCGGCTTTTCCACATCCCGACGCTCACCACGTGGCGCTTGTTTCAGGTCAAGGGACTGCTTTCCTCCTATTACTTTGAGTACTTCAGTAGCCACCAACCCACCTTGCTGGGTGACGGCATTCTCCAACCCTTCGTGGGGCGGACTTACGAACTGGCGACCCCCAGGCTCATCGGCGAGGCCTACTTCGGAAGCGACGAGACGAACTCCAACGCGAACATCTGGGCCTCGGCCTTTGGCGACTTCGGCCTCCTTGGGATCCCGATCGCCAGCGTGGTAGCGGGGATCGTGTTCCGGATCATGGACAGCCTCGCCGCGAACAGGGGCTTCCTCGTGCCTGCCTTTATGGCCGCGTTCCTGGGGATGAAGTGGTCGGACACCGCGATAGACACCGCGATGCTGAGCCATGGAGTCTTGGCTACCTTGATCCTGCTCTACCTCATGCCGAGCACGGATCGCCAAGCCCAGGCTCGCGAGCCCCAAGTCTTGGCACAGCCCGTATGAGCCACGTCTGCCACCTAACGACCGTTCATGGACCCTCCGATGTTCGGATCGTGTACAAGGAGTGCGCATCAGTCGCCGCGGCCGGGTACAGGGTATCCCTGGTGGTTCCTGCCGCGCCCGGAGAGGCCTTCCCTGGGATCCACATCGTACCGATCGTGAAGCCGACCACTCGGCTCGCCAGGATGTTCGGCGGGGCGGCCCGGTGCCTGCGCGAGGCGAAGCGGCTGGATGCAGACCTGTACCAGTTCCACGACCCCGAGTTGATCCGGGTCGGCCTCGCACTGCGGCGCAGCGGTAAGAAGGTGCTGTACGACGTACACGAGTCCCACGCCGAGTCCATGTTGGACCGGGCGTATCTGCCCGTATGGCTCCGCCCGGCGATGGCGTCCCAGGTGCGCCGTGCCGAGCGAAAAGCAGACCGCTATCTCGATGGGATCGTCGCCGCGACCCCGAAGATCGCGCGGGCGTTCTGTAACCCGAGGACGGTGCTGGTGCAGAACTATCCAAAGCTGGGGGAGCTCGATTCCGTTGCAGGCGGGCCCTTCGCCGAACGGGAGCGGGCGGTCGTGTTCGTAGGTGGCATCTCCGAGGCCCGCGGATGCCACCAAATGGTGGAGGCGATGCCCAAGACCGGCGGTGCGAGGCTTTTGCTTGCCGGGAGTTTTAGTCCTCCCGCGCTGCGGGAACGCCTCTCTGCCCTTCCGGGATGGAGCCAAGTGGAGACCCTGGGACAGATCGGTCGTGCAGAAGTCGCCCTGGCGATGTCTCGCGCGCGGGCTGGGATCGTCGTGTTCCTCCCCTTGCGCAACCACGTCGAATCCCAGCCCAACAAGCTGTTCGAGTACATGGCCGCGGGCCTTCCGGTAATCGCAAGCGACTTTCCGTACTGGCGACAAATCGTCGGCGAAGTTGGATGTGGTATCCACGCCGACCCCAACGATCCCGATTCCATCGCAGCCGCCGTCCGGGCCTTGGTGGACGATCCAATCCGGGCCCAAGAAATGGGGATGCTCGGCCAGCAAGCGGTGCGCGAACGGTTCCATTGGGACACTCAGGCACCGGTGCTGCTAGAGCTCTATGCAGAGCTCCTTGGCCCGCTCGTTGCCGCGACCACCGCAAGCCCGAGGGCAACGTAGGTCAGCGCGGTCGCCCCCGACATCGCGAGGACCGTGCGCTCGATCGGCCAAGAGAAGTAGGCTCCCGCCGCCATTGCACCGCAAACCAGCCCGAGTCCGAGTGCGTCGAGCCAAAGCTGGATCCGCACCCGTTGCACGATCGCGAGGAGCGGCAGCACCGGCCCCACCACGAACATGGTCAGCCAAGCGAAGCTCTGAATCTGGACCAGCGAGCCCGCCAAAGCCCACTTCGACCCAAAAACGAGGGGCACGATCGTCGGCCCGGCTAGGCCAAGAAGGCCAAAGGGAACAAGGCCGACCACGGCGAGCCGCGTCATCGTACGCATTACCGCCGACCGTAGGCGCGAAGCATCCTCGCGAGCAACCTTGCCCGCCTCCCCCGTGACGGCCTGAGCGAGAGACTGACCGAGCAAGGAGACGGGTGCCCAAACCATCCTTACGCCGATCGCGAAGGATGCGAAGACCACGGGGCCGTAGATGTTGTTCAGCAAGAGCGGGGCGGTCGCGATTCCAGCGTGAAGCAGGGTGGCTGGCACGTTATAGACCGGAAAGTCTCGATAGATACGCGCAACCCGGCGAACTGCAGCAATGTTCCACCGGTCACGCAAGGACGGCCGAGCCTGCAGCGAGACTGCCGCCATCGTCCAGGTGCCAAGTATCCGGCCCAGAACGTCTGCCGTGACCAATCCAACCGTCCCCCATCGGGCAAGGCCGGTGAGGACTTGAGTGAGGGCGGTCCCCCAGCCTTGCACGACCTTGGTTCGAGCCGTCGCAGCGTAGTGCCGGTGGCGAAGGGCATGGGCGTTCAACGATTGGAAGGCGCCCTGACCTAGGATCGTGACCGCGATCACGGGGAGCACCGTCGCGAGTTGCGCGTTTTTCAAGTGCGCGGCCACCATAGGTCCGAATGCAATCGTGAGGCCCAGCACGACGAAGCTGAGGATGACGCAGGAAGCGAGCCCGGCCCTCACGAGATTGTCCGCGTCCTCCTCCGAGGCAGGGGACTGCACCGCGGCATCGAAGCGGAGCCCAGCGACTGGAGCGAGCCACGTCACCACCATGGAAAGCGTGAGCGCGGTGGCAATGTCCTCTTTGCGGAACGCACGGGTGACGAAGGGCGAGGCGAGGACCACGGCAACTTGTCCGAGCACGGTCCCGGCCGCGAGACGTGCCGCCGCGGAGGCGAGCGACTTGCCGGAAAGCGACCCTTCAGGCTTCGACAAGGCAAAACTCCGCGAGACCTTGGCAGAGCAGGGCGTTGGCCCAGCGAAGCGAGTCGAGCCTCATGGTTGCCAAAGGCCATTGCCGATAGAAGAACCCTCCGCCGGGATACGCCATCTCACGAGCGACGAACCCGACGAGGCGCCCACAGAACTCTCGTGCTTCGCCCTGCAGCCCTGCTTCGATATCGTCGCATTCGGCTGCCCTCAACAAGGCAAGGACGCTCTCGCCCGCGCTATAAGCGTCCACCGGCCAGCGAGTGTGAGGCCGCATCTTCGGGCACCCGCTCGGCTCGAAGTGGTTCTCGAGGTGGAAGCGCAAACCGTGCGCCAGGGACGGAGCCACGGCCGGGTGGGCAGGGGCGAGTTCCATGAGCGCGGTCAAGATCATTCCCGTGTGGTAGTGGTCCACGACCTGTCTCCCTTCCCCTGCGTCGGGAGCGGAGTAGTACCAACTGCCATCCGGGTTCTGGCACTCCAGGACAAAGCTCACAAGGCGCGCGACCAAGGCTTGGTCCTCCGGGCGGCCCAACCGCTGAAGCACGGCGGCGATCTCCGCGTTCGTATTGATGACCTGGCTCTTGTCGAGCGAGGTATAGCTGAGCGCGACCGATCCTGACACCCTCACCGTTTGGTTCAGACCGTGGGCGAGAAAGTCCCCACCTCCTCGAACCAGAGACGGGTCAGGGTTCAGCCCGGCTACCTGCGAATCGAGGAGCGCGTTGAGCACACTCATCGTCGTATGCCCGATCGGAGAGTTCGCCGGGACGACGACAAAGGCTTGCCAGTCGAATGGGAGACCCCACCCCGTTCCTTCGGGACCTGTCCTGGCGTCCGCTTCGAGCCACTGCATGGCCGCTCGTGCTTCTGTGAGTTCGGTAGCGTCGGATGATCCTTCTTGGCGTCGCAGACGTGCCATCGCCAGCGACGCCTGGAGCCAGCGCGCAACCCCGCCCGCAGAAGGGACGGGCCGAAGGCGCAACGCTCGGCGAAGGAGCTTGGGGGCGGCAAGGTCGAGCCCGTGGAGGAGCTTCCGTGCTGGCAGGCCGATCCGGCTCCGATACGTCCAGAGCGAGAGGGGGCTCCCTTTTACATCGAACGGATCCCACGTGGCGAGGCCGAGTGCCCGAGCGTGTGCGTACGCCCGCTCCAGCACCGCACGGGCATCGGGTGCCTCGATCGCCATCACGGGGAGCATAGTCCGTGCGGCCCTGCTGAGTCTGAGCCTAGCGGATCGCCAGGCTAGGATTCGTGCTCGGGTGCTACGGTTACGGCAAGCCTGCCTAACTTGGTGGCATGGGCCAAGACGATACGGATCGTGTCGTAGGGCACGTCGTCCAACTCCTCCTTGATCGGCTTGAGCAGTCGGCCGCCGACGCGCTCCGCCGTGTCGAGGACTCTTGCATACGTCGCGGCGTCCACCCACGGCGAGACACTCGAAGGAGAAGCCTCTTTGATCCAGTCCACAAGGTAGCCCACGGCTGTGGATGGAACGACTCTGAGGGCGTGAGCGACACTCTCGATAGGCTCCGACGCTGCGAACAATGGAGCCGCCTGCGCGGCGCGGGAACGAAGGTCGCCGGAACGGCTCGCCACGACGGCGAGGATCCGGTCACCGAGGTCAGCTAGCTTTCGTTCCCCGATCCCAGGGATTCGAGCTAGCTCGGCCAGGTCACGTGGGCACCGGTCGGCGATCGCGGAGAGAGTCGAGTCGTGCAATACCATGTAGGCTGCAACTTTCCGCTCATCCGCGATACGGATCCGCTCGGCACGAAGAGCCTGTAAGAGGGTGTCGGCGTCCCGAGGGCCCGAGCGATCGGCCCGACGCTTTCCTGGCCGCAATGCCACCGCGGCGACCTCTCGGAGCTCGACGTGCGCGTCCGCCCGCAGTAAGGCGATGCCCTCGGCCGTAGGGAGCACCACTCGATACTGGTCTCCCGCCACTGCGAGGAACCCTTGGTCCACCAATTGGTGGATCCATGCTTGGATCTTCTCTTTGTGCTCCCCCGTTAGACTGCCGTAGCCGCGAAGTCGGTCGTGGCCCGCGTTGCGGACCGCCTTCGAGTCAGCCCCGACCAGCACGGCCGATAAGTGCGCGACGCCTCTTGGCCCTCCTTGCGCGACCTCCCGCACGGTTGCCACGATCTTCTGCGCGATCCTCGTCGAGCCGGGAACGATCGGCTGGCCGTCGAGACACACGTCGCACGCCTCGCAACGCGGGGGGAGCTCCTGGCCGAAGTATGCGCTCAGGTAGGCGTGGCGGCAGCGGGTCCCGGTGGCGAAGCGCCGCACCTCTTCGAGCAGCGCGTACTGGTGCTTCACCTGGTCCGGGTGCCCGTCGCCCATCACCCGCCTCCAGCGCATCAGGTCGGCGTTGCTGTAGAGCATGAGGCACTCGCTCGGGAGCCCGTCCCGTCCTGCACGCCCGGTCTCTTGCTGGTAGGCCTCGATGCTCTTGGGCATGGATTCATGGATCACGCAACGCACGTTGGCCCGGTCAATCCCCATTCCGAAGGCGACGGTCGCCACCACCACCCCGAGGCTCTCCCGTGCGAAGGCTTCGCTGACTTCACGGCGCTCAGAGTCGCTCAAGCCCGCATGGTAGGCCCGTGTGTCGAAGCCTCTTGACTGGAGTCGGCTCGCCACCTGCTCCGTGTCCTTGCGGCTGATGCAGTAGACGATCACAGCGTCGGCCTGGTGGCGTCGCACCGCTTCGGCGATCGTGGCATACGCGTCAATCTTGGGCACGACCCGATAGGTCAGGTTCGGGCGGTCGAAGGTGCCGATGAAGCGCTGGGCGTCGCGCAGGCCGAGCTGGCCGGCGATGTCGTCTTGGACCCGGGGCGTCGCCGTGGCGGTGAACCCGTGGACCGACGCGTGCGGGAACCAACAACGGAGCGACTGGAGCTGGCGGTACTCGGGCCGGAAATCGTGGCCCCAATGGCTGATGCAGTGGGCCTCGTCTATGGCGATATGGCCGACGCCGCGCCCCTCGCTCGCCCGTTCGAGCAGCCGGGCCGTGGTCTCGCTGACGAGCCGCTCGGGGCTGAGGTAGAGCAGCTTCAGCTGGCCGGAGCGAACCCGCTCGATGACCTCGCGCTGTTCTGCCGCCGTGAGGCCACTGTTCAGTGCCCCGGCGGGATAGCCAAGCAGGAGCAGGGAGTCCACTTGGTCCTTCATCAGCGAGATGAGCGGCGAGACGACGACGGTGAGGCGGTCGGAGAGGAGGGCGGGGAGCTGGAAGCAAAGGCTCTTGCCCCCGCCGGTGGGCAAGACCACGAGTGCGTCCTTGCCCGCCTGGGCCGCTTCCACGACCTCGCCCTGGAGCGGGCGCAGGCTCTCGAAGCCCCAGTATCGGTGTAAGAGCTCGGCGATCTCGGGCCTTGCCTGCGCGGCCACGGTCTCCATTCGGCTATTCTGCCCGCTTCGAGACCGCCGGGGCAGGGTGATCGTGCGAAGACGACGCCTTGCACCCACGGCAGTGAAACGCTGCCTGCTGCTCGCGCGTCCAACATGCGTTGCGTGATCCATGAATCCATGCCCAAGAGCATCGAGGCCTACCAGCAAGAGACCGGGCGCGACGCTTTGGTTCCGGACTTATGCCACCCCGATCGCGAGCAACATCGGGCTGTGGGACGACAACCCGCCCTTACCCCACCCGACGCACCCGCACGTCCGGGGCTGGTGGCCCAAGAGCAGCATCGCGGTAGAGCTGCCGGGCGCCTTCGCAGAATTCCAATGCAATCCTCTTGAGCCGCAGGATCCTGTCCAGGCTGGCCTGATGGAAGATGGCGAGTGCGTCGAGCACGACACGGTGCCCTTGATCCCGCCCGGCCGGGGGTTCGGCGCCCTGAGCGGCCCGGGCCACCAATACGACCTGCTGAACAAAGGCTGCTACGGGGCTAACCTAGAGTACATTGGGAGCTTGAAGAACACGAGCACGACCAACACCGAGACAGGCTACGCGGACCTTGCGATGGTCGCCCGGAACGTGAGCAAGTTCTTCGGGGCGGCAGAGGTCGCATTGCCCGACCCGGTCGCCGGAGACAAGCGTGCCGTGCCCGCCCTGGACCCGCCCTCCGGCAACCCAGCGAGGCGCGAGCTGGTGGACCTGTTACAGGCGAGGGCCGGGGGCAGGATCGCCGTCGGCCATGGCCAGACCAAGCCGCTCAAGGTGCGGGTCGCTTCCGGCGGCGCATGCGCCACGCCAGTCAACCTGTACCTATCTAAATCGCTGATCGAGCGCCAGCCCGTGGGGGAGCCAGGTTGAGCCGAGCCCGATTGCGACGCTGCCTGGCATCCACGCTCACGCTTTGCGTGACATGGATCGTCCTCGCTCAGGTCAATCCTACACCGTTTACCAAAGCACTCTTGCGCTTGAACGTCTCCGAAGTCCGCGCCCATTTGGAGGGCCGCCGCGGGGAGGCTCCGAGCCTGGCCCAGCGTTCAGAAGCGATCAACGACTTGGCCTCCTCGTTCCGATCATTCGAGAAGCCCGGACCGGCTACCGAGATCGTGAAGATGCTCGTGGCCAAAGGCGTGGACTTCGACCGGAGCAAGACGAAAGGGCTCGTCCCGCTCAACTACGTCGCCAGGAGCCAGAACCCAGGGCTCGTCAAGCTGCTGCTCGACCTGGGCGCCGACCCGAACGTCCGCGAGCCGAACACCGTGGCGGCCACCCCGCTTTGGAGCTCGCTGGTCACCGGCGGGGACTATACGCTACGCGTCGTACATGCGACGGCGGCTGAGAGGCAAGGCCTTGATCCATCGGCCGGAAAGTCTGCGCCCCAGTACGCCAACCTGCTCCGGCGGACGGTGGCCGTGCTGCTCGACGGCGGCGCGGACCCGATGAGCGAGGCGCACGGGGACACGTCTTGGTATACGACGCCCTTCCACCGGGCCTGCTACTGGGGCGAGGCCGAGATGGTCCGCCACATGCTGCGCAAAGGGGCCAAGCCGAACGCGCGCCAGGGCGCAAGCTCGCGCTCCTACGACTGGACCCCGCTACACGTCTGCGCCCTGCGGAACGGGCCGGAGAATGTCAAGACGGCAAAGATCCTGATCGAGGCAGGGGCCGACCCGGGCTCGAAGGACTCGCAAGGGATGACCCTGCGCGACCTCGCGCTGAAGAAGGGGAACTCGCGAGTCGCCGCCGCCCTGAAGTGAGATCTAGGGCACGGCTCGCGAGGCAGCCCCCCCCAGGCTCGGCTCCGCAGAGCGCGTTGCAGCACGGAGCGCGCCCGCTCCGCCCCGATCGTCCCGGTAGCGACCTGAGAGCACTGTTGAAAGCACGCCGAACCCGACCGGTCAGAAACCGTCCAACGCGAGGCTGCCTTGGCCCTCGCCTGCTTTCGGGATGCCGTGGATCGTGGAGTTCCAGGGGAAGGCGAAGGCTTCGCCGCGCAGCAGCTGGGCGACCGTCCGGCACTGCAGCGCGGGGATCGCGGGGCCGCCTTCCGGGCTCTTGACGAGCCCCGCCTTCTGCGCCCAGCTTAGGATTCCCCTCGTCGGCGGGACGAGCGTGATGAGGAAGCCGAGCTTGGCGCCGTTTGCCGCCATCGTCGCCTCCAGATTCTTGATGTCGTCCATCTTGAGTCCCTGCCCCCCCTTGACCGAGATGATCACAAGTTCGGTGCCCTTGGTGAACGTAGAGAATCTAAAGCGCACAAACCCGTCCACCCCGCCGTCCGCCCCCTTCTTCTCTTGCCAAGGCATAGCGCGAGGGACCAGCGAGATGGCCCACTTCTGGAACTCATGCTTGTCACGACTGGCGAGCTCGATCGCTTCAGCTTCGGTAGTGGGTAGGCCGAGGATTGCGTAGTCGCCCTTGAGGCCGTTGTGGATGCCGAAGGTGTCGAAGAGGCGGGCTTCGATCAGGGAGGTCGCGGTGGCAGTGATGTCAATCCCGATCCATTTCCGCCCGAGTTCTTGCGCGGCCATGATGGTGGTGCCGCATCCGCAGAAAGGGTCGAGCACGACGTCGCCGGGGTTGGAGGAAGCTTCGAGGATGCGCTTGAGGAGGGCGACGGGCTTTTGGGTGGGGTAGCCGAGGCGTTCCTTGCTCGCAGCTTGAACCATCGAGATATCAGACCAGATGTCGCCAACGGGTACGCCCTCGACCTCATCCAAATACCGCTTGTACCTCGGAACGTTCCCTTCTTTGGTCTGGATAATCCGACCTGCGGCCAGAAGGCTCTCCATCTTCTCCTTGTTGTAACGCCAATATCGCGTAACTCCCAGGAACTCAAACTGGGGATGGCCGCGCATTCCCGCCCCTGGCGCAGTAAGACTGTGGGCACCAAATTTTCTGCCCGTGCCCTCCTCTACGAAGGGATAGGAAGACTCGACGTATTCCACCGTGTAGTCCGTAAGCTCTTGTTTAAACAATGGTTTGCCCGTTCCTTCTTTGTGATAGAGGAGGATCACATCGTGAACGCGCGGCCAGTTGGTGGCTCCTTGCTTCCAGTCGCTTTTCGGCACAGTTCGCAACCAATCAATCTCATTCGAAAACTGTCCCGGCCCGAAGATCAAGTCAAGAATGATCTTGAGGTAGTGGCTGGCGGCGGGGTCGCAGTGGAGGTAGAGCGAGCCGGTGGGCTTGAGGACGCGGTGCAGCTCGTACAGGCGCGGTGCAGCTCGTACAGGCGCGGTGCCATGCGGGCGAGGTAGGCGGTGACGTCGTTGCGCTTGAGATACTGGATGAAGCTCTGCATGAGCGCGACGAGCGGCTGGTTCGGGCAGGTCTCCACGAACTGGTCCCACTCGGCGTAGAGGTCGGGCGACCACTTCCAGGTGTCGGTGAACGCCTTGACCTGGGCCTCGGCGGGGGCTCCGGTCTGCTCCTTGAACAGCACGTTGTAGTCGCGGTTCGAGTTGAACGGCGGGTCGAGGTAGACGAGGTCCACCGACCCATCCGGCACATGCGCCCGCAGCACGTCGTAGCAGTCGCCATAGTAGAGCGCGTTGCGACCCACGCGGCTACGGTACCCCGCGAGCGATGCGCGAGCGCGCACTGCCGCCCCTACCCCAGCGCCGCCCGGAGCGCCTCGGCCACGCGGGCCTGGGTGTCCTCGCCGATCTTGGGCCAGACCGGCAGGCTGAGCACCTCGGCCGCCATCTGTTCGCTCGCGGGCATCGAGACCTTCATCTCGCGGTAGACCGGCAGCTTGTGCAGCGGCTTCTCGTAATACACCATAGTTCCGACCCCTGCCTCGGCGAGCTTGGCTTGGACGGCGTCGCGCCGCCCCCCCCCTATCCGCACGGTGTACTGGTGGTACACGTGGTGGGCGTAGGCAGCCTCGCTGGGCAGCGTCAGCCCGGGGACCCCGCCCAGCAGCGAGCCGTACCGCCGCGCAGCCTCGCGCCGGCCTGCGTTCCACTCGTCAATGTGCGGCAGCTTGCACCGCAGGATGGCGGCCTGGAGAGCGTCGAGGCGCGAGTTCACGCCCACCATCTCGTTGTTGTACTTCTTCTTCGCGCCGTGAACGCGAAGCATCCGCACGAGGTCGGCCGCCTCGTCGTCCTCCGTAACGAACAGCCCGCCGTCCCCGAAAGCACCGAGGTTCTTGGTCGGGAAGAAGCTGAACGCCCCCGCGTGGCCGATCGAGCCGGTCTTGCGGCCCTTGTAGTCCGCGCCGAACGCCTGGGCGACGTCCTCGAGCACCCATAGCCCGCGGGACCGGGCGAGCTCCATGAGTGGGTCCATGTCCACCGCGTGGCCGAAGAGGTGGACCGGGATGATGCCCTTGGTCCGCGGGGTGATCGCCGCCTCGATGTCCTCGACGCGGAAGTTGAACGTGGCCGGGTCAATGTCCACAAAGACCGGCGTCGCGTGGAAATGGCTGACGCACTCGGTGGTCGCGAAGAACGTGAACGGCGTGGTGATGACCTCGTCGCCTGGCTTGAGCCCCAGCGCGTGCACGCCTAGGATCAGCGCGTCCGTGCCCGAGTTGACGCCGACTGCGTGCTTGACTCCAAGGTACTCGGCGACCTCCCTCTCGAACCCGGTGACGTTCGGGCCCATGATGAACTGCCCGGAGCGGAACACGTCCTCGACTGCGGCGGTGAGCTCGGGCCAGATGCTCTCGGTCTCGGGCCGGGTGTCGAGGATGGGGATCGGGGCAAGCGCGGTAGCCATCGGTGCCCCAAGGTTACCGGGCGCAGCCGGGCAGGCCCTGGGATGGGCTCGGACACAAAGCCGGAGCACCCCGGCCGGTTCGATGACGGACGCGAAGTCGTGGAACGCAGCGCGAATTCATCATGTACAATCCATGCGAGGAGCAAAGTGATGCGATTTGCCACGGTCTCCAAAGCCACGCTCGTATGGCTTGTCACTGTCACCGCGGCGTCCGCAAGTGCGATGTTCCACGCCATGGCCGTCGCAACGATGCCGCCAGCGCTCGTCGCAGGGCAGTGGAACTCTTTGCCAGTCGCTGGTTCAGACGTGCCCGTTGCGGGCCTTGTATGGGAGATTCGCAAGAACTCGGCCACGCAAGCAACCAGCACCACTCCGAACCAATGGATCGTTGGGTTGGACGCGGGCCAAGGTAGCTTCCGCATCTTCGTGCCTACCACCGCTGTGCCAGCTGGGCAGCTGATCGCCACCGGATTCGAAGTCCGGTTCGACGACTCTGGAACCGGAAAGAGCGCGACATTCTCTGCGTCCAATGTCGCCAACCCCAACCAGCCACCGAGCGAGCCCGCCCCCGTGCCAGGTTGGGCCGAGTCGCAGCGCGCGTCCTTGGTTTTCGGCGCGGCGGAGTCTGGTCCTAGCAGCGCACTCTCAGTTGACCTGGCGGATGGGTCGAGCGTACAATCGCCGCATCCCGACTTGGTTTCCAAGAACCCAGTCGGCCCGTTGGCGACCTACCGCCGCTACTACCGGAGCCTGCGGGGCGTTTCCGGCTCCTCGACGCCCGGCCTCAGCGAAGGCTGGTTTGATAACTACGACTTCCCTATCGTTGCTCAGACGCCCAGTAGCTGGGGTTACCTGCGGATGACTCACCCAAGTGGCGCAGTCGAAACGCTGGCTCCGACGCTGAGTGGTGGGTTGCCAACCGGCGGCTTCACTCGGGTTGCCGGTTCACCGTACACATGGAGTGGCGTCCCCTCGGCACAGACCGGAAAGTGGAGCAGCCTGACCTGCCGCTTCCGAGACGAGACCCAGTGGCAGTTCCTTCCGACGAGCGCAGACCCCAACTTGTACGTGCTGACAAAGATCACGAACGAGCACGGCAGATACATCTCCATAATCCGTGACGCTTCGAACGCCAACCGCGTGACTTCGGTGGTGAACGATGAGGCATCACCGCTAGCGCTCCTCACGATGGTCTACGCGGGAGCTCTCCTAGACCGGGTGTCCGACGCCTATGGGCGCAAAGTCGAGCTGGGTCACGCCCCGCTGGGACCATTCAGCCTCGTCTCCGAGGTTTCGGTCGTAGATCTTACCTCCGTACCTCAGCCCACGAAGCGCTGGGGATACCAGTACGAGCTGATCTCGGGCAGGCCCTTCCTAAAGAGCGTAAACGTCCTGTCACCCGATGGCAACCTCGATAGCAGCAGCACTCTGACGAGTGACGCGTTCCTGATGAAGACGACCAAGGTCGTAGATGGGAACGGCAACGAGCGTTCTTTCGCCTACGGCGTGGGCCAGACGACGGTGACCGCAAAGCGCGTCATCGGGACGGTAGACCTCGTCTGGACTCAGAAGTTCAATGTCCGCGGGCTAGACACTGGAGTCGTTGACAGTCTAGGCCGATCCTCGTCGGTCCTCTATGAGGACGCGACGAACCCGTTCAGCCCGACACGGACGACGAACCGCAACGGTACGACTTGCACCCTTACTTACTTGCCGTATCTGGGGCTGGTCAAGACCTTCACGGAGCCCACGGCGGCGGGAAGCGGCAGCCTCGTGACCACATTCACCTACAACACCGCCAACAATCCGGCGGGCAAGCTCATCAGGGTGCGGCAGACGAACGGCCCTGCGGCCAAGTCGGCTACGGAGTTCGACTACGACTCGAACGGTCGCCTGCTTCGGGTCCGCGAGCCGCGGCCAGGCACCAGCAACGACCCGACCCTGGTCACGACCCACGAGTACGGCTACACCGGGATCGGCAACCTCGACTTCGTCAAGGTGCTGAACGCCTCGGGAAGCCAAGTCACCTATGATTGGAGCTACACCGACGGCCAACCCGAGAACCTAGGAGAGCCTACGCGTGTCACCGATCCTTTGGGGCACTACGAGCAAATGTCCTACGCAGAGAACGGGAATGTGGTGTCGCACTCGACGTACCGACGCTCAGACCCAACGAACACAGGTCTGCCGCTCGTCGCGTACACGACGAACTTCGCCTACAACAGCGCGGACCAGGTCATCACGGCCACGCACCCGCCGAACCCGCTCAGCCAGCGGGCCGTCACCGCGTATGACTACCGCTACGCAGGCGGGCCTCTCTTCCGGGTCCGCGAGATCGCCGAGACCGGCCAGACGGTGAAGACTGTCAACATCTCCAACGGCAAGGAAGGTGAGAACGCTGGTCTGAGTGGAGACGTCCTCGGCTCGACGATCCTACGCGACTCGCTCTATCGGGTCGCAGGCACCCGTGACGGCAACAACAACCTGATGTCGGCCTCCTACGACGCTTTGGGAAACATGACCGGGATGACGTTCCCGCTCGGCGCGTCGGCGGTTCTGCAGAACTTCGACAACAACGGGAACCCAGGGCGTAGGACAGACGCCCTCGGACGCGTGACCGACTACGCCCGGAACTCCGCCGACGAAAGCCTCTGGCGAATCCTCCAAGTCGGTACAAGCTCCCAAGACGTCACCTACGAGTACGACGGGTTCAAACGCCTCATTCGGATGACGGACCAGAGCGGAGTGACCGACTACACCTATGACGACCTCGACAACACGACGAGCGTCGTCTACAAGTACAACATCCTCGGCGGGGCTCCCCGGACGGTCTCGTACCAGTACAACCCCGACGGCTCCCGCAACCGCGTCAACTTTGACGTTAGCTACGGCATCGAGGGGATGCTCTACTTCTACGACGATGCGGGGAGGACCACCCGGATTGACGGGACGTGGACCGTAGCGGCAGCCGACTACATTTTCTACGAAGACGATTCGCTCTACGAGAGCAAGACAGGAGTCTTCCGGACTCGGCTCACCTACGACCACCTCGGCCGTGTGACCTCGCATCAGAACACGGACCGAAACGGGACGGTCACGCGCTCGACGTACTCCGCCATCGGCTACGACGGGCTCGACAATCCGGTCGCGATGACGATTACCTCGCCAGCCGTCGGCGCGGTTGTCGCCACCTCTGGCTCGTGGTCAGGCGCCTGGGACGCCCGGTCGGAGATGACGCAAGAGTCTCGCACGGGAGCTAAGCCCTTCAGCCTGCCGTTCACGACCGACGCCGCTGGCTCCCATACACAGGCTCGCGGCGTCTTCTATAGCTACAACGCGAACAACCAGGTCACGAACTCCGGCTACTCCTACGACGCCGAAGGCAGTGCGACCACCTACCAAGGCGGCGCGTTCGCTTACGACCGGGAAAACCGCGTCGTCTCCGCCCCGATCCCCGGCACGCCGAACTTTGTCACGAGCGTCTGGCGGGCCGACGGCAAGCGGGCGTCCCGTACCGAAGGGTCGAACAACGCCATCTACCTGTACGACGGCGACCAGCCCCTTGTCCAACTAGAAAAGATCGGAGCCGGGGCAACAACGGTCAAGTACGTCTACCAGCAAGGGCCGTTCGGGCTTGCGTTCCAGCACACGCCAGGCTCGAATGCGACGAACTGGGGCTACGACTCTCAGTGCTTCGACCCCTTTGGGCACCCGACGCATCGGCAGGACAAGCTCGGGACCCAGCCTTGGCTCGTCACGGTCTACGATTCGATCGGCGGTGCGGTAGGCGAGTTCCAGACGAGCAACGGGGCCGCCCGGAAGCCGTCCGACTCCATCGGCGCGTTCGGTCAATACGGAGTGCTGTCGGACGAACAGCTGCGGACCGCGGCCTCGCCCGCTGGGCTCCAGCTGACGGCCAGCGGCTACTACGACTCGAAGACAGGGCAGTGGCTCTCGCGCAACCCGGGCCTCAACGCATACCGGCCCGTCCACATCGGCGACGCCATCGCCGGCTTCGAGGCCGGGTTCGTCAACGGTCTCTGGCGCACGATGGCGGGGCCGGTGGCCGACGCCTACGCCGCGCTCCGGGGCAAGGAGCTCAACGGGCGGCAGCAAGAGGTGCTCGCGCGGTTCCAGTCCCCGGTGCGGGTGGACGAGTCGAACCCGGTCGAGCGCGGCTTCGGCATCTCGGGCACCGGCACGGGGTACGCTGCCGGGAGCGTACTCGGGGCGCGGGCCTCGGCGGGCGGGCCGAAGGGGCCGGGTGCCCGGGCGGTCTACCGGAGGCCGCAGAACTACAAGCACTTGCGTAGCGTGACGAACGTCGGTAAGTACCGAGTGCCAGACCGGCTGGTCGGCACCGCTGAAACGCCCAAGGCGATCGGGGAACTCAAGGACGTGAAGTACCAGCACTGGAGCCGACAGCTCGAGGACTACGCCCAGATCGCGGAGGGGGCCGACCCCCCGGTGCCCTTCTACCTGTACGTACGGCGCACGACGAAGCTCTCGAGGACCGTGCTCGAACAGGAGGCCCGCGGCCGGGTGAGGGTGGTCCGCAAGTGAGCGACGACGGGTACCGTCCCCCGACCCCCGCAGAACGCGAGGTCAGGGGCCGGGACTTCGAGCACGTCCGCCGCCGCTTTGCCGAGCGCTTCCCCGTACCGAGGCGGCGCATGGACGAGGAAGACGCGGTCGAGAGGATCCACGGCTGGGGGCCGGTGAACGAGCTGCGCTACGAGCTGCTCGGCGAGGTCACCGACCTCTGGGTCAAGGGAAGCCTCGTGGCAGGGCTGGGCTTCTCGGAGGCGCCGGTCCGGCTCGACGTGCTGGCCCGGGAGTTCGACGCCAACCTGGGCGGGGGCTGGCCGGGCAACCACTACCGCTATTCGATCGCCTTCACGCTCTGGGAGGCCGAGAACGTGCCCGGCGCCTGCGGGTGGATCCTCGAGAAGATCGCGTCCGAGAAGGACGGGAAGACCCGGGCCATGCTGCTCTACGCGTCGGCGACCCACTGCGCGCCCGCGGTGGCGGCCTCCCAGGCCCGGCGGCTGTTCGAGGAGGACCCTTCGACGTGCGCGGACGTGCTGGCCTGGACGGGCTCGGCGGACGACCTCCCCTTCCTCGAGGAGGCCGTGGCGCGGATGCTCGCCGAGCGGCGCGTCGTGGGGGAGAACCGCCCGGCGTTCATGCGCGCGCCGGCCAAGCTGCGGCGGCGGGTGGAGCGCGGCCACGTCGCGGCGGAGCGGGCGTTCGAGCGGGGCCGGGTCCGGACCCTAAGGGCAGAGGCCCGCGCGGCGAAGGAGAAGGAGCGGCTGAAGGCCGAGCGGGCGGCAAGGAAGAAGGAAGGGCGGTAAGGCCGCCCCGGGCGCTGGCCCCGCCTTAAGGCCAGCTTGCACAGAGCCGATCGAGGGAAGGGCTTGATTGACCGAAATTGGACATATGCTCGACGAAGTGACCGTCGTTCTGGAACCGGCCGAGGAAGGAGGGTTCACGGCTTTCGTTCCCGAAGTCCCGGGTGCTGTCTCGGAAGGCGAGACGGAAGAAGAGGCGATCGCGAACGTGCTCAACGCCCTCGACGAGCTGCTCGCGTACCGCCGCGAGCTCGCTGCCGAGCCTGAGCGAGACGGCGCACTGGTGCGCCATGTCCGCCGAAGCGCGTAGGGGCGCTTAGAACGGGCTCGGGATCTTTAGGTCCACGCAGATTCGCCGCACCGTGCCCCGCTTCAGCACTTGAAGGCGCGGGGCTGCGGCGCTTCGCCCAGACCCCTTGTGCCGCCAAATCTCGTGCCGGGCCTGGCGCTGGTGTAGGGGCTGCGGGCACTGGCCAGATCGCCCCCCCCTCTATATTGTCAGTAGATTTCGCGGGTGGCGAATCAGCCCAGAAGCGGGCTTTGCACAGGTAGAGCCCGGTCGAGCGGTCGAGGTAGTAGCCGCTTCGGGCGCTGTAGCCCCAGGGGTCTTGCTGGAGCGTCCCCGCCCGGCTCCCGGCGCCGTAGGGCTTGTTCCAGCAGTGCTCAAGCACCGCCCCCGAGCCCGAGACCTTCTGGGCCAAGCTCCCCTGCCAGTCGAACAGGTAGTGGAGGCTCGATCCCCCCTCCTGCCGCGAGACCAGCCCCTCGGGGCCGAACACGTTGACCGCCGCGATGTTGCCGGACGTGTCTGGCTCGACGACGGGGTTGCCGCCGTCGTAGAGGAAGTACCGCCGCACCCCCGAGACCTGCCGCCAGGCCCGCAGCCCGTCGGCCCGGTACTTGGCGGTGAAGGCGGACCCGTAGCCGACCAGCCGCTCTTCGCGGTCGTACGAAGCCACGTTGGACTTGTAGGTGGTGGGTGCGCCGTTCCCGTCGTAGGCCATGGTGCTGGCGGCCCACTGGTTGTCCGCGTTGTAGCTGCGGACGAAGTTGGTGAAGGTCGTCAGGTTCCAAGCCGGGTCGGCGGCATAGTTGTCGGTGTAGGGAGTGCCGCCCCGGTAGTTCTGCTCGCGGGTGAGGGGTATCTTGCTCTCGCGTGACCTGGCAAGAGTTCAAGGTGAAGTGGCGAGCTGCCTCTGGAAACGAGCGCCAGACCGCCCAAGAGCACTTCGTTGACCTCTGCCGGGCCCTCGGCCACCCGACCCCCAACGACCCCGAGTCTCAAGGGACCGGCTTCGCGTTTGAGAAAGGCGTTGCCAAGGCAGGAGGCGGAGATGGATGGGCCGACGTCTGGAAGCGGCACTTCTTCGGCTGGGAGTACAAGGGCAAGCACAAGGACCTCGACAAGGCATACGGCCAGCTCCTCCGCTACCGGGACAACCTAGAGAACCCGCCGCTGCTCGTCGTGAGCGACATCGAGCGCATCGTCGTCCGGACGAACTTCACGAACACCCCAACCCAGGTCCACACCATCCCGCTTGAAGAGACAGACTCAAAGGTTGCGCAACGGGTGCTACGGGCCGTATTCTTCAACCCCGAGAGCCTCAAGCCGCGAGAGACTCGAGACTCCATCACCCAGGCGGCTGCCCGCCAAATGGCCGAGATCGTCCACCGGAACCGCAATACGCCGATCCCGCTGGGCGAGCTCTCGCGGTTCATTGACCGGTGCGTCTTCTGCTTTTACGCCGAAGACGTCGAGCTCCTGCCCAAGGGTGTATTCGAGCAACTCATCATGAGCTGCCAAGTTGATCCCAAGCGGTTCCGCGACCGTTGCCGCGAGTTCTTCAAGACGATGTCGAAAGGAGGTGACTACGGCAGCGAACGGATCCGGTGGTTCAACGGGAACCTGTTCCAAGAAGACGACGTCCCCGAGATGGACATCCATGACCTCACGCTGCTCGCGCGGGCGGCCCAGCACGACTGGCGGAGCATTGACCCCCAAATCTTCGGCGGCCTCTACCAGCAAGTGCTGGAGGCGACGGACCAGCGGGCGGAGCTAGGCGCCCACTACACCAAAGAAGCCGACATCCGCGTCTTGGTCGAGCCCGTGTTAATGGCTCCCTTCCGGGCCGCGTGGTCTGGCATTCAAGGCGAGCTCGCGGAGTTCCTTGGCCCAAACCGGCTCACTCTGTTCCCCGCGGATCACACCTGGCACCCGGTCGAAGTTTCGGCCGAAGAGCGTCAGCATATCGAAGCAAGGCTCCGTGAGTTCCGCGACCGCCTAGCCGGCGTCCGCGTGCTCGACCCGGCATGCGGGAGCGGAAACTTCCTCTATGTTGCCCTCCGTCTCCTCAAGGACCTGGAGAAGGAAGTCCGCAACTGGGCCGCGCGCTTCGGCATCTACGACCTCGGCGGCCCCGAAGTGACCCCACGGCAACTATACGGGATCGAGAAGAGCGAGTATGCCTGGCAGCTCGCCCAGCTGACCGTCTGGATCGCCTACCTGCAGTGGCGGGTCGAGAACGGAGAGACCGACGTCCCCGAGCCCGTGCTTCAAACGCAAGACACGTTCACGCTGGGCGACGCGATCGTGGGGGCCGGGCCGGAGTGGTTCGAGAGCGAGCACAGCAGGAAGCCGCCCGCGACCGCGTTCCTGAGCAAGAAGGACGCGGACGGGGCCTGGGCAGACCCCGCCCAGATGCCCGGTCTGACGGAGCCGGTGTGGCCAGAAGCCGACGTAGTGATCGGCAATCCGCCCTTCATCGGCAGCAAGTACCTGAGGCGGGAGCTTGGGGACGCTTACGTCAACGCCATGTTCCGCATCTATTCCGGGAGGGTGGCGCGGGAGAGCGATCTGGTCTGCTACTGGTTTGAGAAGGCTCGGGAAGCGGTGGCCGCAGGACGCGCTCAGCGCGTCGGGCTGCTCGCGACGCAGGGGATTCGCGGCGGCGCGAACCGCGAGGTGCTCAAGCGGGTCATCGAGACCGGCGGCATCTTTTTCGCGGAGAGCGACCGACCTTGGTGGGAGCCTTCGAAGCCGCCTGCGCCGGAGCCGGGGAGAAAGAAGATCAAGCAACTGCGCAAGGCCGCCGTCCAGATTAGCATGGTCGGCTTCGACGACGGAAGCCAGACAGAGCGCGTGCTCGACGGGAAACCGGTCGCCGAGATCCACTCCGACCTCACGAGCGGCGCCGACCTCACCTCGGCGGGACGGCTGCACGAGAACGAGGGCGTTTGCTTCATGGGTACGACCAAGGGGGGGGCGTTCGACATCCCGTTCGAGGCCCCAGGCACGCTCCTGGGCGGCGAGGCGGCCGCGCTCGCCATGCTGCAAGCCCCGAACCCGCACGGGCGGCCCAACTCCGACGTACTCGTCCCCTGGGTGAACGGCAGCGACCTCACCGGCAGGGGCCGGCACATGTGGGTTGTGGACTTCGGCGTGGCTATGCCGCGCGAGGAGGCGGCGAAGTACGAGGCGCCGTTCGAGTACCTGAAGGCGGCAGTGGAGCCGGTCCGGGCCAAGTCGAGGAGCACGATTGAGGAATGGTGGCTACACGAGCGTCGCCGAGGAGAGATGCGCTCGGCCCTTGCGCCGCTGGGCCGGTACCTGGTGACGGTCCGGGTCGCGAAGCACCGTATCTTTTCGTGGATCAGCGAGCCGATCCAACCGGACAGCTCGGTATTTGTCTTCGCCCGGGAGGACGACTACTTCTTCGGGGTCCTGCAAAGCTCGTTCCACCGCCTCTGGGCGCTCGCGACAGGCACCCAGCTTAGGGAGAAGGCATCCGGGTTCCGTTACACGCCTGAGACCTGCTTCGACCCGTTCCCCTTCCCGCCGCCCGGCTCCCACGACTCGGCGATTACCGAAGCCACCAAGTCGCTCCACGACCTCCGGGATGCCTGGCTCAACCCGCCCGAGTGGATGTCCGAGAGCACCGTCGAGTTCCCCGCGAGCGAGGGCGGCCCCTGGCAGCGCCACCTCGTCCCCGGCTCGGTAGGCGCGGCGGGAGTCGGGACGGCCCGGTACACGTTCGCGGTCGCGAAGATGCCAGGCCTGGTCAAGAATCGGACCTTGACGGAGCTCTACAATCAGTTCCCAACCTGGCTCGAGGACACACACGCCGAGCTCGACGAGGCCGTTGCCGACGCCTACGGCTACAAGGGCAACCTAGAGCCCGAAGCGGTCAACGCTTTTCTCTTGGCGTTGAACCTCGAACGTGGGCAAAGTGAGCACTGAGCGCGACTCGTGCCGGGCCCCGTCGCCTCTAGTGCCCGCTGAACTTGGTCGCTAGGGTCGGGTCGAGCTTGATGCCGGGCCCCATGGTCGTGCTGATCGTAAGGCTGCGCAGGTACCGGCCTTTGGAGGAGCTCGGTTTGGCGCGGATCACGGCGTCGAGCGCGGACTTGATGTTCTCGCCCAGCTGGTCCTCGGTAAAGTTCGCCTTCCCCACCGGAAGGTGGATCACCCCCGCCTTGTCAATCCTGTACTCGATACGGGTCGCGGCCTTGATCTCCTTGACGGTCTGCCCGATCGAGTCGGTCACGGTGCCGTTCTTCTTGTTCGGGGTCTTGGTTCCCAAGAATCGGCCCACCTTCCCGATCTGCGGGGCCATGTCGTTGGTCGCAAGCATGACGTCGAAGTCCTTCCAGCCTTCTTGGATCTTCTTGATCAGGTCTTCCTCGCCCACGATGTCTGCACCGGCGGCTGTGGCCTCGGCAGCGAGGTCGCCCTTGGCGAGCACGGCGACGCGCTGGTTCTTGCCGGTCCCGTGGGGGAGGTTGGTCGTGCCTCGCACGTTCTGGTCGCTCTTCTTGGCGTCAATCCCGAGCCGGATCGCCAGGTCCACGGTCTCGGCGAACTTCGTGCTCGCCGTCTGCTTCACCAAGGCAAGGGCCTCGGTCACATCATAGAGCTTTTCGCTGTCCACCATCTCGGCGAGCTTGGAGTATCGGGACGAGGTCTTGTTCTTCTTTTTAACTTTGCGCATGAGGTTCACCCCCGTGGTGTTGGGCCTGCGCAGGCCTCCCACGGACGCATGAGGATAGCAGGTCTCGCAGGGTCACCCAGGGCGGTCGGCCCAGGCTGTCCGACTATCGGCTTGAGCCCTCTCCTGGGCTTTGGTACGATGCCTGACCGGAGTTTGAAGGATGCAGAAAACCTATGGCATTTTGGGGTCGGGCATGCAGGGCACTGCGGCCGCATATGACCTTGTGCAGTTCGCCAACCCTCTTGCAGTCGTGATGGGCGACGTGGATCTCGCCCAGGCCCAGTCGGCCGCAGACCGGGTGAACCGCTTGACCGGCTCGACCCTTTGCACCGCGCAGCGCGTTGACGCCATGGACGAAGCGAGTCTCAAGCCATTCCTCGAAGGCGTGGACGCGATCCTGAGCTGCGTCCCCTATTGGATGCACCCGCAGATTGCCAAGGTCGCGATCGAGGCCAAGGCCGACATGGTGGACTTGGGCGGGAACACCGAGGTCACGATGCAGACCCTAGCCTTGGACGAGCAGGCCAAGGCCGCCGAGGTCACACTCGTACCCGATGCCGGTCTCGCCCCAGGCCTGGTCAACAACCTGGGCTTGTACATGGTCGAGTCTATGGACAAGTGCGACTCGGTCAAGCTCTACTGCGGAGTCCTCCCTCAGAACCCCAAGCCTCCCTTCAACTACAAGTTGACCTTCAACATGGAGGGTCTGGTGACCGAGTACGACTACAGTGCGGTGGTGGTGCGCGACGGCCAAGTGGCGACGGTGCCGACCTTGACCGAGGTCGAGCCGCTCGAAGTGAGGCAGCTGGGTCAGATGGAGGCGTTCGTCACCAGCGGGGGCACGAGCACGGCCCCGCACACGCTCGCCGGGACGGTCACGAACTACGAGTACAAGACGATTCGGTTTCCCGGCCACGCGGCCCTCATGAAGATCTTCAAGGACTTCGGCTTCTGGAACGAGGCCGAGGTGGACGTAAAGGGTACGAAGGTCGTGCCGAAGGACGTTTTCAACGCAGTCTTTGGGCCGAAGCTCGCCGAGTTCGTGGACGAGGACCAGTGCGCCGTGCGCGGCGTGGGGGTCGGGACGCGGGACGGCAAGCCCGTCCGCATCCAGATTGACATCTTCGACAAACAGGATCCAGTGACGGGCTTTACATCTATGGAGCGGCTCACGGGCTTCTCTGCCGCAATCGTCACCCGAGAGGTTGCCGAAGGGCGGGTCGGGCCGGGCGCCGTCCGCTATGAGAACGCGATGACCGGTAAGGCCTTCCTCGAGGAGCTCAAGAAGAGGGGCGTCTCGATCGAGATCCAGGAAGGCTAGCGTCGTACTGGGTCTGGGGTGACCCCCTCGATAAACTCGAGGATCTCCCGGCCCATGCCCCCGGTGCGCTCGAGCATCTGAGCGACCCCTTCGGGCGTCTCCAGTTCGCTCTGAAAGACAGGCTGGCCGTCGCGGCACGCCCAGCCGACCTGGCGGGCGGGCACGCCCATCACGAGCGCGTTCTCCGGCACGTCCTTGGTGACGACCGCTCCCGCTGCCACCATGCATCGGGGCCCCAAGGTGACCCCGCAAACGATGGTGGCGTTCGCCCCGATCGAGGCGCCGTGACGGACGAGCGTGCGGTGATAGTGCTCGCTCGTCGCCCTGGGAAACTCACAACGGGGGATCAGGACGTTCGTGAAGACCATGCTTGGGCCACAGAAGACGAAATCCTCCAGTTCGACCCCCTCATAGAGGCTCACGTTGTTTTGAATCTTGCAACGGTCGCCGATCAGGACGTTCGGCATGACGACGACGTTCTGGCCGAGCACGCAGTCCTCACCGATCCGGGCGCCCTTGCAAACATGGCTGAAGTGCCACACCTTGGTCCGGGCCCCGATCTCGGCACCTTCGTCAATGATCGCGGTCTCGTGGGCGAAGTAGTCTGACATGGCGGATGGCCAGTTTACGCGAGTGGGCAGGCTTGCTCCAGCACCTTGACGACCTCGAGCCCCGAGCGCCCGTCGGAGATGGGCCGGGCACCGGTCGCGCAAGCGTCGAGGAAGGCTTCCATCTCGGTACGCAGCGGCTGGCCTTGGCCTTCAAACACGACCTGCGAACCTTCGTCCCTATTCGTGAGGTCTGGTCTCACGCCCTTGTCATGGAACGTAACCGTTTGGTTGGGCTCGTCGTAGACCAGCATGCCCTTCTCGCCCACCACGGTGAGCCGGCGGCGCATGGAGGGCCAGAGCCAAGAGTTGTGGACGTGCCCCACGGTTCCGCTGGGAAAGCGCAGGTGGAGCATGCTGTCGTCGTCAATGCCCGGTGTGAGGATGCTTTGGCCAAAGTACTCGACACTCTCCGGGGCCTCGCCGGCAAGGTGGAGGCAGACCGCGACATCGTGGACGCCCAGGCTCCAGAGCACGTTCTCGACCTTCCGCGCCCGACCGAGGTTGAGCCGCTCGTGATGAAGCGAGTACACGCGCCCCAGTCTTCCTTCGCTAAGGTAGTGCTTGATGAACGTGATGGCCGGCTGGAAGATGAGGAGGTGGCCGACCATGAGCACGCAGTCTTGGGCCTCGGCCAGCTGAACAAGGTCGTCCGCATCCACCGAGCTGAGCGTCATCGGCTTTTCGATGAAGGTGTGCAGCCCGTTTCCTAAGGCCTCCTTCGCCACCAAATGGTGGACTGGGGCCGGGGCCGCGATCGCAACGCCGTGCAAGTCGCGGTTCAGAAGCTCGTGAACGTCGGAGAAGACTGGGACCTCGGGATACGTCTCGGTGACGCTCTGTCGAGCAGACTCACCGAGCTCGGCGACGCCGGCGAGGCCCCGGAGAGTGT
>WBZR01001095.1_pt1 | contig 36544 bp, 25 predicted proteins | sample 5204231 | NCBI WGS metagenome assembly WBZR01 (sample SAMN12412403, study PRJNA552823) | activated sludge metagenome | isolation source: activated sludge from anammox sidestream of wastewater treatment plant... | place: USA: Virginia | collected 2017-08 | reverse complement strand
TTATAAAAATAACTAATTTAAAAAGGAAATACCCGGTCGAGAAAATTGATTCTATCTCCTTCTATAAAACAAACGAGCCCGGAACACCATTTTCCTTTTTCAATGCATTGTTCTGGAACAACAAGATTGAACTACACTCACCAAAAGGTCAGCAAATTTTTCGCCATGAAATTTTTCATATTCGTCAATTGCATACTGTGGATGTACTTTTTTTAGAAATGGTTTCAGCCTTATTTTGGATAAATCCATTTTTTCATTTAATTAAAAAAGAAACAAAGGCAATTCACGAATTTCTAGCTGACGAATTTGCCATTCAATCTTCAGATAAATGGCAATATGCCGAACTGCTCCTGATGCAGGCATTACAAACCCGACATTCCATTGTCAATCCTTTCTTTCATAACCAAATAAAAAGACGTATCGCCATGATTCAAAATTCAACTACAACCGGCAAACAGTATTTACGTAAATTACTGACACTTCCTGCTCTTGCAATCGTATTGGCATTATTTGCATTTAATTATAAAGCCAGGCGAAATGAAAAACAACAGTTACAAGTAAGCACAGTAACTGATACCCTTCCCAAAAACTTATCGGGGACAAAACTCTTGATTGATAAAGAGAATGAATTTACTATTAAGTCGGATAGTATTGTTATCAAAGACAATGAAAATACAAAAGATAATGATTTCAAAGAAGCATTGATTATTGTAAATGGTAACAGAGTACTGTATCAGGATTTTATTAAAAAGACCTATACAGCCGGCATCATGACCATTTATCCAAAAAATGATGCTGAAGCTATAAAACTGTATGGTGCAGATGCTGTGAATGGTGTTATTGAAATGAAAGCAGTAAGAATCATTAACAATTCCGCCTCTACTACAAAAATTGATACAGAAGCCGGCTTCCCGGGTGGAGATGTAGCCTGGAGAAAATATCTAACACAAAATTTAAACGCGGCAACACCTGTTGAAAATGGTGCGCCTTCGGGAAAATATACTGTAATGATCTTATTTCAAATTGATGCAGATGGAAGTGTAAAAGACATAAAAGCCATTACAAACCATGGATATGGAATGGAAAAAGAAGCAATAAGAATAATAAAGAAAGGCCCCAAATGGGTACCTGCAAATCAAGGTGGAGTAAATGTAAGCTCATACAGAAAGCAACCCTTGACATTTGTTGTTACCTCAAGTTCAGCATCAGATAAAAAAGATTTCAATAATATTTCAAATTTGATAACACAATTGGAAGGAAATACACCACCTCAGTTTCCCGGTGGTACTGCAGCCTGGCGAGAATTTTTGGTAAAAGACCTAAATGCCAATATCCCGGTTGATAGCGGAGCCAGTAAGGGCACTTACAAAACAGAGGTGCAGTTTATAGTTGATGCCGCAGGAAATATTTCAAATATTACTCCCAAAACAAAATGGGGACATGGTATGGAGCAGGAAGTAGTACGACTATTAAAACAAAGCCCCAAATGGATACCGGCCAAAGAAAATGGAAAAGCAGTATTGGCATATACACAAGTACCGGTTACTTTTGTAGTTGTTGACGACAATGCGCCGGTAACTAAGAATAACAATTGAATTTAAAACCTGATTTCCTCCTTAGCCGTTTTAATTGTTAACGATTTGGATGCGGCATCTTCTACCCTGCCAATAACCCGAGCATCCACATTAAAAGATTTTGCAACGCCGATAATATTGTCGGCGTTTTTTTCATCAGTATAAATCTCCATGCGGGTACCCATATTAAATACCTGGTACATTTCCTTATCGTCCGACTGACTGGCCTCTTGAATTAATTTGAAAATTTCAGGCGGTGCAAAAAGATTATCTTTTATGATTTGTACATTTTCGGGAATATACTTTAAACATTTGGTTTGCCCGCCTCCACTGCAATGAATAAGCCCTGCAACTGCATCAAAATAATTTTCCAAAATATTTTTTATGATTGGTGCAAAGGTTCTCGTGGGACTTAGCAAAAGCTTGCCAATCTCGGATTTTCCATTTTCAGTTGTTACTTCATCGGTAAGCCTGTGTGGGCCAATGTACACTACTTTTTCATCCAGCGTCGTATCATAACTTTCATGAAAACGGGCCCCATAGGTTTTGTGCAATAAATCGTGGCGGGCTGAGGTAAGTCCGTTACTTGCAATGCTGCTATTGTATTCGCTTTCATAATTTGATTGACCAAAGCCTGCCAAGCCCACAATAATATTTCCCGCTTTTATTTTTTCATTTGTTATCAGTTTATGCTTAGGCCAGCGGGCAGTCATTGTTCCGTTTACAGCTATGGTTCTAACTACATCTCCCACATCTGCCGTTTCGCCACCCATGTAAGTAATGTTTACTCCCAGTTTGTTCATAGAGTCAAAAAACTCCTGAGAACCATTGATGATTGCTTCCAGCACTTCGGCAGGAATCAGATTTTTGTTTCGGTCTATTGTTGAAGAAAACAAGAGTTTATCATAAATACCTACACAAAGCAAATCATCCAGATTCATTACAATAGCATCTTGTGCTATGCCTTTCCATACCGAAATATCTCCTGCTTCTTTCCAATACAGATAAGCTAAAATACTTTTGGTGCCTGCCCCATCGGCATGCATGATGTTTACCCAGTCATCATTACCACAAAGTGCATCGGGGTAAATTTTACAAAAAGCTTTTGGATACAAGCCTTTATCCAGTTTGCGAATAGCCTGATGTATTTCTTCTTTTTGAGCAGATACGCCTCGTTTTGAATACAGACTCATGTATAAAATTGTGCTGCAAAATTACCTGAACATTGGTTAAGGTTATTGCATACTGAATATTTATTTTTGCGACGTTTATGCAAATACACTACAATATAGAAACACTGCCCGTTTTTAAAAATGCCATTATTACCATCGGTACTTTTGACGGAGTGCACATGGGGCATCGGCAGATTATTGATAAAATGAAAGAGGAAGCCAAGGCCAACCAGGGTGAATCGGTCATTATCACTTTTCACCCACATCCCCGCAAAGTGGTGTCCTCTACTATTTTAGGTGTAAGGCTTATCAATACAAATGAAGAAAAATTGGAATTGCTTGAGCAGGCAGGTATAGACCATGTTGTGGTTGTTCCCTTTACCGATGCTTTTGCCAATCAACCTGCCGAAGATTATATCAGCAATTTTTTGATTGACAAATTCCATCCACATACCATTATCATTGGTTACGATCATCGATTTGGCCGCGAACGAACCGGCGATTACCGTTTGCTTGAAAAAAAATCAACCGAATATGGTTTCCGGCTTATTGAAATACCCAAACATATTCTGGAAAATATTTCCATCAGTTCTACCAACATTCGTGAAGCCATACTGCATAGTGATATAGCCACAGCCGACTCTTTGTTAGGCTACGAATTCTTTTTTAGTGGACAGGTAGTGCATGGAGATAAACTGGGCCGACAATTAGGATACCCAACAGCCAATCTAAAAGTGCTGAATGAAGAAAAAATAACACCCGGCAATGGCATTTATGCCGTTTATGCCGAGCTGCCTGATGTAGATGAATATGTCAATTCTCCTTTGCTAAAACCGCATTCCCGGTTAAAAGGAATGATGAGCATTGGCTTCCGGCCTACAGTGGATGGCAAGAAAAGAGTAATAGAAGTAAACATTTTTAATTTTAATGAAGACATATACGATCAAATGCTCAAAGTATATGTCAAGAAATATTTACGAGCCGAAATAAAATTTGACGGACTTGAAGCACTTATAAAGCAAATTGATCAGGACAAAATTGACAGCCTGGAAGTATTATAAAAAAAATCCCGCTAAAGATGCGGGAAAGAGAATTTAGTACCATTTCTTATTAACCCATTCCCATTGAAAAAGGTGAAGGCATAATGTCGTATTCTTCTGCTTCCATCATTTCAATATTCATTTGAAAGGCTTCATCGGTTTTAATAACAATTTTTTCTTTTGTTACTTTTTTATACCCCGATTTTTCAAAAATAAATTTATAGGTACCGGGCTTTAGCTGGTCAAAATTGAAACTTCCATCATCATCTGTAGATGTAGTTTTTTCTTTCTTGCTTACCAAAATAGCAGTGACACTAACATCCTTTAACGGCTTTTTGGTTTCAGCATGTATTACAGTGCCATTGAGTTCATCCTTTTTTGCGGTGCCGTTTCCGGGATCGCCATCGCTAGCCTGAGCCGATAACAGCCCAAAACTGGCAAATAAAAGCAGGGATAGTTTTCGTTTCATGTTGCGAAATTTTAATAACATTTAAAGTCAATTTCAAAACAACAAATTCAAGCGTTTAAAATTAAAGCATTTTCTTTGTTTCATCCAAACCATTCATAAATTCTTTCCACACATTTTTTACGATATCTCCGGCAGGTAAAATTTCCTTTAACAGGGAACTTACTTGCCCGATTTCCAGCTCACCTTCCTGTAAATCACCTTCAAACATACCTTTTTTGGCTCTGGCTCTGCCCAAAATTGCCATCAACTCCTCTTTTGAAGCTCCCTTTATTTCTGCATCCTGCACCTTTTTAAAGAAATCATTCTTCAAAAGTCGAACCGGAGTTAGTTGTTTTAATGAAAGTTGTGTATCTCCTTCGGCTGCATTTATCACAGCCCTTTTAAAATTTAAATGCGAAGAAGCTTCTTCACTGGCTACAAACCGGCTGCCCATTTGCACGCCTTCGGCACCCAGCACCATGGCTGCCAGCATTTGTTTACCGGTGGCTATTCCGCCTGCTGCTATTACCGGAATTTTTACAGCATGTGCAACAGCAGGTATTAAAACCATTGTTGTGGTTTCTTCTCTTCCATTATGCCCTCCGGCTTCAAAACCTTCTGCCACTACAGCATCACACCCGGCAGCTTCTGATTTCAAAGCAAACTTTGTAGAACTTACTACATGCACAACGGTTATGCCTTTCTGTTTTAATATGCCCGTCCAGGTTTGTGGATTTCCGGCTGAGGTAAAAACAATTTTTACTCCTTGCTCAATCAAAATCTGTACATGCTTTTCTATATCAGGATACAGCAGCGGCAGGTTTACTCCAAATGGTTTTGATGTAGCCGCTTTGCATTTTTGTATATGTTCTTTCAAAACTTCGGGATACATAGAGCCTGCGCCTATGATGCCCAGGCCTCCGGCATTACTTACTGCACTGGCCAGTCGCCACCCGCTGGCCCATATCATTCCGGCCTGAATAATGGGAAATTCAATGTTAAATAACTGCGTAACCCGGTTAGAAAACATAAAAAAGTTTTTATACGAGTCAGCAAATTAGCCAAATAATTTTAACCTAAGTCAATGCTGGTATTATCGCCAATATTTAGTGAGCGGGTTTCGCCTCGCAAATTAGAATCGCTGCCAATTACAGAATCATCTAAAACAATATCGAACAAATTGGAGAAAGAACCTATGATTGAGTTTTTTACTATGCAGGAATCTAAAACTGTGTGCTCGCCAATGGCAACATTGGGGCCAATAATAGAATTTTTTACCTTACAGTTTTCACCAATACTTACCGGAGGAATGATGACTGTATTTTCAAACTGGTTTGCATTTACTTCTTTAGCAAATTTTTTCAACAAGGTGGCATTCGACTCCAGCATAGTTTCCTTTTTTCCGCAGTCAAACCAGTTTTCAACTTTAAATGATTTGAATTTCACCCCCAGTTGTATCATACAGTCCAGTGCATCAGTTAGGCTGTATTCTCCATGGCTTTTTAAACCCTGGCGAATATTATTTTCAAGGCACTGAAACATTTGTTCTGTTTCCTTTATTTTATAAATACCTACCATCGCCATGTTCGATTTTGGAATTTGTGGTTTTTCAACCACATGATGGATCACACTATCGGTGTCTATTTCTGCCACACCAAAATCGCGGGGGTCATCTACTTTTCTAACACCAATCATGGAAACCGGGCTCTCCACTACTTCTCTTACATTGTACTCGCAAATGGTATCGCCCAATACCACAAATACTTCATCGTTATTTACAAAATTTCTGGTTAAGCGTATAGCATGGCCAATGCCTTGACGGTCGCCCTGATGAATGTAATGTGCTTTTATTCCGGGATGTTTTGCTTCTACATAATCGTGTATTTTATCGCCCAGATAACCGACAATAAAAACAAATTCTTGAATGCCTGCCTGCTGCAATTGTTCAATAATAATACTGAGAACTGTTTTTCCGGCAAGCGGAATTAATGCTTTCGGTTGCGTATAACTATGGGGGCGCAGTTTGGTACCTGCACCTGCTACGGGAATGATAGCTTTCATATTAAGCTAAGTGGTTTGGTCACTAATCAACAGCCAGCGAAAGTAAGACATTTACTACAAATAAGATTTTTCATAAACTGTACACAATCAGTTTTTGTCTGCTATTTTTGCTTTATGCAAAAAGATAATCAGGTATTTGACCTCATCAAAAAAGAATTGGAACGCCAGCGTCATGGCATTGAACTCATTGCATCTGAAAATTTTACTTCCTTGCAGGTAATGCAGGCAATGGGCACCGTGCCTACCAATAAATATGCAGAAGGCTACCCGGGAAAAAGATACTATGGCGGTTGCGAAGTAGTAGATGAAATAGAAACACTGGCTATTGACAGATTGAAAAAAATTTTTAATTGCACGTGGGCAAATGTGCAGCCACATAGTGGCGCATCGGCGAATGCCGCCGTTTTTCTGGCGGTAATGAAAGCCGGTGAAAAATTTTTGGGACTTGACCTGAGCATGGGCGGGCACCTTACACATGGCAGCCCGGCCAACTTTAGTGGCAAAACTTATCAGGCTATACATTATGGCGTAACTAAAGATGGTATTGTGGACTACGACCAGCTCGAAGCAAAAGCGAAAGTTGAAAAACCTAAAATGATTATTTGTGGCGCCAGTGCTTACAGTAGAGATTGGGATTATAAAAGAATAAGAGCTATTGCTGATGAAGTGGGAGCCATTGTGTTTGCCGATATTGCACATCCGGCCGGATTAATTGCAAAAGGATTATTGAACGATCCGTTTGACCATTGTCATATCATAAGTTCAACTACGCATAAAACTTTGAGAGGCCCACGCGGCGGCATCATCATGTTGCGACACGATTTTGAAAACCCATGGGGATTAAAAGATCCAAAAGGGAATTTGCGTATGATGAGTTCCTTGCTTGACCTTGCCGTATTTCCCGGCAGCCAGGGAGGCCCGCTGGAACATGTAATCGCCGCAAAAGCGGTTTCATTCGGCGAAATACTTGACGAAAGTTTTACAGCCTATGGCAAACAAATCATTAATAATGCACAGGCAATGGCCAACGCATTTGTAATCAGAGGTTATAACCTAATCAGTAATGGTACTGATAATCATTTAATGTTAATTGATTTACGCAATAAAAATCTTACCGGGAAAAAAGCTCAGGAAACATTGGATAAGGCGCATATTACACTCAATAAAAATGCAGTGCCTTTTGATGATAAATCACCTTTTGTTACTTCGGGTATTCGTGTAGGTGTGCCTGCCGTAACCACTCGGGGTATGCTGGAAGCTCACATGGAAACTGTTGTTGGCTTTATCGACAAGGTTTTATTGAATGCCGATGATGAAAAAATAATTTCAGAAACAAAATTGGCCGTAAAAGAATTTATGGCGCAGTTTCCACTTTATCCTGAACTGAACTAACCCGATTAATTAAAAAATATGATACAAAGAAAACAAACGCTTTGGTTGTTATTTGCCCTTACCAGTGCCATACTCACTTTTTTTTTCCCTTTTTACAGTGGCGATAAATATGTAAGAGAGCATATTGTTCCCAATGGAGAATTTGTGGCTGATGTATCATTCCCTGTTTTTGTATTGACGCTGCTTACAATTTTGTGTACGACTACAGCAATCGGACTTTACAAAAACAGAAAAATACAATTTAGAATCGGATTGCTGGCACTCTTGTTTTCAATATTAGTCATTGTCTTCTATTTCAAAGATATAAAAGTACATTTTTCAAAAGGTCATCTTTTGCTATCCAGCATTTTTGCATTTGTGGTTCCGGTTTTTATTATTCTTGCGCTTCGCGGAATAAGACGTGATGAGAAATTAGTAAAAAGTCTGAACAAATTACGATAGTTAAAGATACTTTGCCGTAATACTGGCTTTACACTTTTTTATGTCGGCAGGTTTGCCTGCAAAAACCAATTCACCGCCATCATCGCCTGCATTTGGCCCCAAGTCAATAATCCAGTCGGCACTGCGTAGTACATCGGTATTATGTTCAATTACAATAATGGAATGTCCCTGCTCTATCAATGCGTTAAAAGAATTCAGTAATTTTTTTATATCATTGAAATGAAGACCGGTTGTAGGCTCGTCAAAAATGAAAAGAATTTTTTGCGATGCTCTTCCCCTTCCTAAAAAAGAAGCAAGTTTTACTCTTTGTGCTTCGCCGCCCGATAAAGTGTCGGATGACTGACCCAGTTTTACATAGCCAAGCCCCACATCGCTCAATGGCTGAATGGCCTTGGCTATATTTTTTTCTTCATAGAAAAATGAGATAGCTTCATCCACACTCATTTCCAATACATCAAAAATATTTTTATCTCTATATTTTACTTCCAATACTTCTTCTTTAAATCTTTTGCCGCCACAGGATTCACAAACCAGATGTACATCAGCCAAAAACTGCATTTCCACTACCTGCTCGCCTTCACCTTTGCAGGTATCGCAACGGCCACCATCTACATTAAATGAAAAATGTTTGGGCTGAAAGCCTCTCATTTTACTCAATGGCTGACGGGCAAATAAATCTCTGATTTCGTCATAAGCTTTAATATATGTAACCGGATTGCTACGGCTTGATTTTCCTATTGGATTTTGATCCACCATTTCAATCTGGCCTATCATATCTACATCGCCTGAAATTTGTTTATGATGTCCCACTTTTTCGCCATACAAGCCTTTCATCTTCAAGAGTGCAGGATATAATATTTGTTTTACCAATGTAGTTTTACCACTGCCACTTACACCACTTACAACACACAGTACATTTAATGGAAACTCAACAGTAATGTTCTTCAGATTGTTTTGTCTGGCTCTCTCCACTTTTATCGCCTGATTCCATTTTCTTACCTGCCTAGGTGGCTCTATTGTCATTTCACCTTTCAGATATTTTCCGGTCAAGCTTTCCGCATTTGTAATAATTTCATCATAATCTCCTTCAGCAACTACTTCGCCACCAAGATGTGAGGCTAAAGGGCCCATGTCGATTATATGATCGGCTTCCCGCATCATCATTTCATCGTGCTCTACTACTACAACAGTATTTCCCAAATCCCGAAGCTCTTTCAACACGGCTATAAGATTTGCCGTATCTCTGGGATGTAGTCCAATGGAAGGTTCATCTAAAATGTAAATTGAATTCGTAAGATTGCTGCCCAGGCTTCTGGTCAATTGTATTCTTTGGCTTTCGCCACCGCTTAGCGTATTGGCCAACCGGCTCAATGTAAGATAACCCAAACCAACTTTGATTAATGTGGATAGCCGATGAAGCAATTCCAGTAAAATCCTTTTTGCTATTTCCTGATCATGTGCCGTAAGTTTCAATTGTTCAAACCACTTCAATAAATCTTTTACTGGCATAGCACTTAGTTCACCAATATGCTTGCCTCCTACTTTTACATACAATGCTTCTTTTCTTAAACGAAAACCATTACACTCAGGGCAATCGGTACGGCCACGATATCGACTGAGTAAAACACGGTATTGCACTTTATATAATTGAGATTCTACATCTTTAAAAAAATCATTAATACCAATTCCTTCCACACCCTCCCACAATTGTTTGTATTGCTTCTCGTTAAGGTCAGCAATTGGTTTGTGTACAGGAAAGTTTACATGCTTTGCTTTCTTAATAAAATTTTGTCGCCACCAATCAAGCTTCTCACCTTTCCAGGGAGCTACTGCGCCTTCATACACACTAAAACTTGTGTCAAGTATTACCAAATCGGGATCGATTCCCAATACCTGTGAGAATCCTTCGCAAACGGGACAAGCACCAAAAGGATTGTTGAATGAAAAAAGATTAGGCTGTGGCTCTTCAAATAAAATGCCATCCAGTTCAAACCGATTATTGAAATTTAGAATCTTTGGCTTTGCACTTATACTTCCAGGTTGAATAAATAAGAACACGTCTCCTTCTCCTTCATAAAAAGCAGTGCCAATAGAATCTGTCAGCCGGTGTTTGTCATCATCATCAAAGTCAGCTTGTTGTTTTACAACAATTCTGTCCACCAGTATATGACTGATTTTTTTGGATTTCAAATCTGTATCCGTCAATGTCAGCAATTCTTCTATTCGCAGAGGTTCTATTGTATCTTTTGTAGCGTGGTTTATTGATATCACCCTTACAAATCCTTTTTGAGCCAGAATATTTAATTCTTCTCTTATGTTTCTGTTTTTATGTTGCTTGAAAGTGGCCAGCATAAAAACCCTGTCTCCTTCCTTTAAATTAAGTATCGCATGCAGCACGTCGTCCACATCATCTTTTTTTACTTCATTGCCCGAAACCGGTGAAATAGTTTTGCCGATTCTTGCAAACAATAAACGCAGGTAATCATAAATTTCAGTAAGGCTGCCTACGGTACTGCGAGGTGTGCGGGTTATCACTTTTTGTTCAATGGCAATAGCGGGACAAAGCCCTTTGATATCATCCACATCAGGTTTATTCATTCTGTTTAAAAACTGTCTTGCATAGGCACTCAGGCTTTCTGCATAGCGACGTTGCCCTTCGGCATACAGCGTATCTATCGTTAATGAAGATTTACCCGAGCCTGAAACGCCGGTAACTACAGTCAATTTTTTTCTGGGAAATGCAACAGATACATTTTTTAGATTATGTACCCTTGCACCTTTGATTAAAATATTATCTGCAGAAATTACGGTCTTTGATTTTGCGGATTTTTCCCCTTTAATTACATTTTCCATTATTACTTGCACAAATGTAAACCTATATTATGCTTTGATTTTCAAACCAAGTCTTAACATTTTATTTACATTGCGGTATACAAATATTTTTACAAATCTTTGGGAATTCGAACAAAAGACCTATTTTTAATTTCCAATAATCCGGAAAATATGAAAAACCAAAAACTTACCCAGCCTATAGCATAATATCTACACATTTTTATTTACTGAATTTACTGCCAATATCCATTTAAACTGCATAGCCAAAGCTGATGCGGGAAACCTAAACTGTTGTAGATATGAAAGCATTGACTAAGAAAACTGATCATGAACTCATCCGCCTTTTTACAGGTGGACAGGCTGAGGCATTAGAAGCACTGGTGCTACGCCATAAGGATAAGCTTTATACTTCAATCCTTTTTTTGGTAAAAGACAAATACCTTGCCGAAGATATTTTTCAGGAAGTTTTTATACGTGTGATAGACACGATGCGGGGTGGCCGATATACCGAAGAAGGTAAATTTTTGCCATGGGCAATGCGTATTGCACATAATCTCTGTGTTGATCATTTCAGAAAAGTAAAACGCACACCTACCATTCGCACCGGTGATGATAAAGATATTTTTGAAGTACTTAATTTTTCGGAAGACAGTGCCGAAACGACTATGATGCGTCGCCAAAGTCATGACCGTGTAAGAGAAATGCTGAATAAACTTCCCGAAGATCAGCGTGAAGTAATCATTCTACGCCATTTTGCCGATATGAGTTTTAAAGAAATTGCAGCAGCTACCGATTGCAGTATTAACACAGCTTTGGGTAGAATGCGTTATGGATTGATTAACTTGCGCAAACTGATGACTTATAAACAAGCACCGGTATAAAGTTCTTGTCATTCTGTATCTCCACCCGGAGAAAAGAAGTTTCTGCTCAACAGATTCCTCTTGCTTGCCATACCGGAAGGCTGGTACAGAATGACACCAAATTGAAAGCCCCCTGACAAATAAAAGTCTGGGGGCTTTTTTTATTTCATCAATAACAATTTATTTCCCGGAATTATGCTTCTTAAATGCATCCAATCCATGCTGCAGCCAGGCCGCAAATTCCTTCGCACTGGGTGTATAAAATTTAGTTCTTACCAATGCCTTTTCATCGGGGCTGATAATGGCATATTGCGGCTGAGAAGTAGCATGAAAGTTTTCAATCTGAAAAGTGGACCATCGGTCGCCCACCGTTACGATTGATTTTTCAATTCCGGATTTGGTTGTATAAACCGTTTGCTGACAGGCAGGCAGCTTTCTTTTTTCATCTACATAAAGTGAAACCAAAATAAAATCCTCTTTCATCATCTTTTCCACTTTGGAATTGGTCCAAACTTTTTCCTCCATTCTACGACAGTTGACACAGGCCCATCCGGTAAAGTCAATCAGTATAGGTTTATTTTGCTGCTTTGCGAGTTGCACTGCTTCATCATAATCAAGTATCGGCTTATCGCAGTTTACAGGATTGCTGTAAATACTATAACAAGCCGGTGGCGGAAACCCACTAATCAATTTGAGCTTGGCAGCCGGTATATTGAATAATCCCGGTACCAGATATGCAGTAAATGATGCAAAAAGTAAAATGAAAAATATTCTGATTGCAGAAAATTTAGTTTTGATTCCTGCCGATTTCTTTTTGAACAGCCCCAAAAGATATGCTACAATACAAAGGCCAATAATAATCCAGATGGCAACAAAGATTTCACGTTTCAATATTCCCCATTGCTTCACATTATCAGCATTTGCCAAAAATTTTACAGCAAGTGCAAGTTCAATAAAACCAAGCACCACTTTAATATTGGTCATCCATCCGCCCGATTTTGGCATTTTTTTCAACCAATTAGGGAACATGGCAAATAAGGCAAAAGGCAATCCCAAGGCCACGCCAAACCCTGCGGCTGCTACCGTCAATGGCCAGGGACCTTGCTCTAAAACACTTGCCAGAAAAGTACCAAACACAGGTCCCGTGCAGGAAAATGAAACGATAACCAGCGTTAAGGCCATAAAGAAAATGCCCAACAAACTACCAATACCGGCTTTAGCATTCATTTTATTGGCTACAGAAGATGGCAGTGTAATTTCATAAAATCCAAAAAACGAAAAAGCAAAGACAACAAAAATGATAAAGAAGAAAAGATTGAGACCTACACCGGTTGAAATATTATTAAACACATCGGGATTGGTTTGTCCTGCAATGTGAAAAGGAACCGTAAACAATACATAAATCAGAAAAATAAAAAATCCATACAGCAATGCTTTTCTGATAGCACTTCCCTTGTTCTCTGCCTGCTTGGTAAAGAAAGAAACGGTAAGTGGAATCATTGGGAACACGCAAGGAGTAAGCAAGGCTATAAGTCCGCCTAACAGGCCCAAAAGGAATATCGTAATGTAACCGCTTTTTTTATCTATTTCATCGCCAAATGATGCAAATGGGTTTTCAATGTCAATAGAGGGAACCAAAATTCTTATTTTACAATCTACGCCGCCTTCCAATGCTGCCGAAAACTCAAATGAATTACCCGGTTTAAATTCATCTATGCCTTTTCCATAAGTATAGGTAAAAATGCCTCTTAGATTGGCTGGAATGGTACCGTTTATCTGTATGGTGGCTTTAAATGTTGTACCATTTTCAAAAACTTCAAAAGTGGAATCTTCTGAAAGTGGCGTTTTAATTTTTTTAGTGGGTGCAGTAAGCTCAAATTTCCCCACCTGAGTGATAGATGAATCGGGAAAAATGAGTTCAGAAGTTTTAAAGTCTTCAAAAATAATATTGGGATCATACAATTGCCAGCCATTTAATGCCGGCACTGTAAAGCTTAGTTCATATTTACCATCAGCAAGCTTTTTGGCAGTTGCTTTCCATCCTGATATTTCGGACGAATCCTGAGCCGATGAATGCAAACCGGCTATTAAAAAAATGAAACAAACAGCAATTGGTTTTAAAAATCTCCGCATGGTATTGATATTAAAACAAACGGGTTTCACTAAAAAACCCGTTTATAAATTCATATATTAGAAAAATTTATTTTATCGCAACGTTTATGTTTATTTTCTTAGGAGGAAGGCATTTTTTATCATCACAGGTTTGAAACTCAACAGAGCCTGTAAAATTGGTTTTTGCATTGGATTTCAATTTAATTTTTTGCACAAAATCAACTGAACCTGAATATTGATTGGCAGAGACCCCTAAAGTAGCATCTTTCATTTTTTCAATTTTTCCCACTTCCTTTATGGTGCCTTCTTTTGTAAACAATGGATTGTTATTGATAACAAAAGTGGTAGGAATGGCAATTGCATCTTCGGGCTGGGTTTGAGAATATAAATGCCAGCCAGATTGAATGATGGCTTTCATGTGAATCTCATAAGTTTTATCTGCGATTTTTGTTGCAGAAAAGCTCCAGGTAACGGGATTTAACTGAGCATTGCCAGCTAACACAAACGAAAAAATTATAACAAATAGTAAGAATCGTTTCATTCCAGTTTATTTAATTGTTGCAAATGTAGTATTGCCATTTTTAAAATAATGTAACCAAAATGACAAATACCGTTAAAGCATTGATAAGATGCTATTTTGTGCCTGCAAGTTGCGCTGTCATCAACAGGTTTTTTATGATGGAACGTCCATCTGTATTTCCTAAATCGGCAGAGCAGGCTCTTTCCGGATGGGGCATCATACCAAATACATTTCTATTTTCATTACAAATTCCCGCAATATTTCTGCTGGCGCCATTTGGATTGGCATCATCTGTTACATTGCCGCTTTCATCACAATAATAAAATATGACTTGTTCATTTGCCTCCAGTTGGTTCAGCGTTTGCTCATCGGCATAATACCTGCCTTCGCCATGTGCTACAGGAATTTTATATATGCTACTTTCATGGTCTTTTATAAATACATTTTTACAAACAAATTGCTGATTTTTATTTCGGAGCAAGGCGCCGGGCAATAAATGTGACTCACACAAAATCTGAAATCCATTGCACACCCCAAACACTTTGCCGCCGGCATTGGCAAATTCTATGACACGCTGCATCATGGGGCTGAAACGGGCAATAGCCCCACATCGCAAATAATCTCCAAAAGAAAAACCGCCGGGAAGTATTATACAATCTTCTGTATTAAAAGCAGATAGATCCTCATCTTTATGCCAAAGCATGGTAACATCCTGCTTTAAATCATATTTTAAAGCATCATACATATCTCTGTCGCAATTGGAGCCCGGAAAAACGACTACACCAAATTTCATAATGAAGATTTATTAACTGCGAAGATAAGCATTGAAATGCAGAGCTGCTTTAATGCCAAACAGGCCCGGCATACTGCCATACAAGAATAAAGGCAACCGAAGCCCAAAAAATAAGAATAGGAACGATGCGATAGGTTGTATATAAATAGGCACAAGCATGAAAACCCGCAAATGGAACAGCGGCTATTATCCAGTTTTCAAACGTTTGATTTTCGCCAGCCAGTGGTATAAATAATGAAACAAGCAAATAGAGCAGTAGAATCGTCCAACCTTTTCTTACCTGAATCAGCATTTTTCGCAGGTTATCCTGCACATAAAAGGCACCCATTAGAAACGGAACAACTATCAAAAAAACACTAATTGCCAGCCATAGAGACTGTGCAATAGATGGCAGTTTAATATGTAATGTAGAAAACAAAGCCCCCCAACTCCACTGATCTCTAATAAAAAGATAAATACCATAAAAATAAAAAGGAGTGCTGATGCCGACAATACATAAAATCCATTCATTTATTTTAAACGGCCTCATTATCATGAGCGCAAGCAACATCCAAATGCCGAATAACAAGGAAGGGAAATATAGAAATACAGCTACCCCTCCTGCAAAGCCGGCATTGAAAATAATTCCTTTAGCTTTTTCATTATTATAAATTTGAAACAAAGATGACAGAATGAAAATGAATATGGTATTGACCAGCAAAGGGGCAGAAAAATAATTCCAGTCGGGTAATAAGGATGTAAGCAATAAATAAGACATTGCCGGCAAAAAGGTTTGCCTTCCTGTCATTTTTTGACGATTGATAAAACTATTAAACATTAAAGCCTGAGTAAACAAAAGCAGTAAGGAAAGAAATGGGTATAGCTTTGGAAAGATCTTAGTTTTTGAATTTAAAAAACTCAATAATGATTGATACAATACATCATCATCCGTTTTTGGCAGGTCAAAGGAAGATGTATAAAATAGCGGCAACTTTAGCACAATTGCCAATACCAATAGCAAAAAAAAGTTTGCCGGATTTTTTGTTTTAAATATTCCTGTCACAAAATGGGAACAAAGTTGGTTTAATTATACTCAACTTTTGCAAAGCAAATATAATTACGATAAGCACATGGTATGATCAACACTTTGCTGCTAACCTGTTTGCCATATTTTGGCAAAAAATCATAGCCTTTGTCAAGATTCTTCAATGTGGGATTTCTATATAACTGTCCATCGGGAGCAATACTATAATCAGTTAATAAATTATTTCGTCGCTCCTGTAGGTTAAATAAAAAATGAAGAGATCCGCCGGTATTTACCATTTGGTATGACATGAGGTCGTCCGAGGCATCATCAAACTGATTTTTGCCCAATACATTATCCCACTCAGGCATTCCTTTATCGGAAAATGAATTGACAACGATATTATCAGCATGATAACGGACAGACTGATTGTTATTAAATCTGGAATTGTTCATCCAATAATTATTGTAATAAGGCGAATAATAATTATTGCCAAAAGAATTAAAATAGGGCTGCCCGTATAAATAATCCCACCGGTTCCAGTTATTAAATCTTGATGTGGTATAATATGATTCGCTTCCAATAACAAACCCCCCATCTTTACGAATGATGATATTGCGTATAAAGAAATCATTGAATGCACCTTTAAAAGAAGCATCGCCGCGGGCATCTCTTCTTAAATCTTCCGGGAAAGTATAAACCGTATCCACATAAGGTGCTCCGATTTTGGTATCCCATACATAGAAATAATATCCATCTATATTTCCCCTTCGTTCTTTATAATAAAGAGATGTCAACAGATATCGTTGATTGGTATTGTCTATCTTGATATGTACTTCATCCAACCAGGTTTTTTCTATATTCAGGCTTGCAACTACAATAGAATCTGAATATGCCGGCTTCATCATCAATTGAGCAGTATTTATGTTATCGTTATTGGCTCGCAAGAATTTGGAAAAGACCAGATTGCCCATATTGTCTAATTGAAATACACCCAGATACTCATTTCGTTCTTCCATTTCAATCGGCAATCGGCTTTCCTTCAATAGGCTCAATTTATTGTCAAATAGTTTTGTACTAAGCAAATAAGACCTTTTATTTTTAGTATTAATTTTAAAAGCCATGATTTTGCTTTTGTCTTCATTGGTAATAACCGAATAAATTTTATTATTAGCAGCAAAGCCCAGGTGGGTAGTATCCATCTCTACCGGATTGCCGGCAATGTTGCCCATGCCATCCACTTTGGCTGCCATACAATAAACCACATTCTTTTTTTGATACTGATAAATGAGATAACAAAAATCCTGATAAGGGAAAAAATCAATATTAATCATTCTGTCACCTCCCGGTATATAATCCTGCTCCACGCTTGCCACTTCTTTCATTTCGTTATCCAATACCGAAACGATATGCCGGTTGGCTCTTGTATTTTTATATATGAGATAATGATTATTTATTTTTCCCATTATTTCAAAAACCATACGGCGGGTGTCGTCTTTATCAGGTTCCGAATACATTATTTTCTGGGCACCGGCCTGAAAAAACAACAGGGCTAAACCCATTATCAACAATAATTCTTTATTAAGTATTTTCATTTGTTTCCAGTAAGTTTTACATCAATCCTTGCATATATCAATTATGTTGATGCAAGATGCAACTAAATTACACTTTTGACACACATAAAACATGCAAAGTTGCATTGTCTTTGTTTTTGTTACAGCTACAAAAGGGCAGTTGCAAAGATTTTGCCATTTATGCCTTGAAAAAAGAATTTGCCTTTACCTTTGAAATTGTGCTTTTTTAAACCCTTTTATTTTACTCAAAAATAAAACCACCATAACCAACCTAAACATCGCCCGTGAAAGTACCAACTAACAGAGTTACGGCAGCAGGATTAATAGTGGCACTTGGCATTATTTATGGTGACATAGGTACCTCACCTCTTTATACTTTTAATGAAATTATTGCGGGACGTGAAGTAACTGAGCAACTCGTTATCGGCGCACTTTCCTGTATTATATGGACGCTTACCTTACAAACCACATTAAAATATGTAATTATGGTTTTAAGGGCTGATAACCGTGGCGAGGGAGGCACATTTGCGCTATACGCATTGGTAAGACGCAGAAGAAAATGGCTTGTCATTCCGGCTATGATTGGTGGTGCCTCGTTATTGGCCGATGGTATTATTACGCCGCCTATGTCCATCACATCGGCAATTGAGGGACTAAAAGAAGTGCCTTCGCTGGGTATTGTAGAAGGTAGTAATACAGCTGTTATCATTGTATTTACCATTCTTACCTTATTCTTTTTTCTGCAACAATTTGGTACCGCATCCATTGGTAAGCTTTTTGGCCCCATTATGTTTGTTTGGTTTTTAATGTTGTTTGTACTTGGCATTATTCATTTGGCCGATGATCTGAGCATTCTTAAAGCCTTGAATCCCTACTATGCCATTTCATTTTTAAAAGAATATCCTCATGGTTTCTGGTTATTGGGTGCGGTATTTCTATGTACCACCGGAGCGGAGGCACTTTATAGCGATTTGGGGCATTGCGGCAGAGAAAATATCCGTATTTCCTGGACCTATGTAAAAATTTGTTTGCTGGTAAATTATATCGGGCAAGGGGCTTACCTGCTGGCACACATGAAACCCGGTGTAATACTGACCCCCGAAGTAAGAGACAGCTTTCAGATAAATGCTTTTTATGATTTGATGCCTCATTGGTTTATCATTCCCGGAGTCATCATTGCTACATCTGCTACTATCATTGCCAGTCAGGCTATGATTTCAGGCGCATTTACACTTATCAGTGAAGCCATGCGACTAAACCTTTGGCCCAAATTGCGTATTCGCTATCCTTCGGAAGAAAAAGGGCAGTTATTTATTCCGGCCATTGCCTGGCTCATGTATGCCGGTTGTGTATTTGTACTTTTCTATTTTAGAAAATCAAGTAATATGGCGGCGGCGTATGGACTTGCTATCATCGTAACGATGTTGATGACGACCATTTTATTTTCCAACTATCTGGTATTGAATAGAGCAAAGAAAGGATGGGTGTATATCTTTTTGGTTTGCTTCTTAATAATAGAGTCAGCTTATTTCGTAGCCCTGATGCAAAAATTTGTACACGGAGGTTATATTACTTTGTTTATTGGTTTTGTAATGTTCTCAGTTATGTATATCTGGTTCAGAGCCAGAAAGATTAAAAACAGGTATGTTGAATTTGTGAGGTTGGAGCACTATATTCCCAAAATTCAGGAACTGAGTAATGACAAGTCGGTTCCAAAATATGCTACACATTTAATTTATCTGACGAGTGCAAATAATCCTAAAGAAATAGAACATAAAATCATCTATTCAATTCTAAATAAAAAACCCAAGCGTGCCGACATTTACTGGTTTGTACATGTAGATACACTTGATGACCCCTACACCTGTGAATACAAAGTAGAGCACATCATTCCCAATGATATAATCCGAATAGATTTCAGACTGGGTTTCCGAATGGAGCCGCGTATCAATCTGATGTTTCGTAAAGTGGTAGAAGATTTGGTAGCCAATCGCGAAGTAAATATACTAAGCCGCTACGAAAGCCTTGCCAGCAGCAACACCGTTGGCGATTTTCAGTTTATGGTAATGGAAAAATACCTGAGCCAGGACAACGAACTCCCCTTCCTTGAAAGACTAATCATGCTTTCCCACTTCTGGATTAAAGACCATAGTCTTTCAGAAGAAAAAGGATTTGGGCTGGATGCTGCTAATGTAACCGTAGAAAAATTTCCCCTGATAGTAGCACCGGTTACCAATTTGCGGTTAAAAAGAATTGAATAAGTTTTTTTCATATTGGTTACTTATTATTTCAAGCCGGTTTTTACTGACTCGGTCGTGGGGAAAGTGTAAAACTTTGACTTTAAGAAATGCCATTAATCATTTGGAATTTACAGGCATGAGATTATACCAACAATTGGTATATTTGTACAAACGAAATTTGATATGGCAAAAAACACTTCTATTCTCTTAGGTGATTATTTTGAAAGTTTCATAAATACGAAAATAAAAAGTGGGCAATATGCTTCTGCCAGCGAGGTTGTAAGAACTGCTTTAAGGCTTTTTGAGCAAGAAGAAAATAAAAAAGCTGAGCTAATCAAAGAACTTAAAAAAGGAGAAAGATCAGGTTTCATGCAAAGATTTGAGCGTAAAAAATTTATCAAAAATCTTCATGGCAAATATCTGAATGATGCGTTATAAGATAAGTAGTAAAGCTGCCGACGATCTTGAAAACATCTGGTTATTTACTTTTGAAAACTGGTCATTAGCTCAAGCCGACAGATACCTGAACCTGATATTGGATGAAATAGAATACCTCTCTATAAATCCGGATGCGGGAAAAGATTTAAGCCAAATCAGAAAAAGCTATCGTAGTTCAAAAGTCAAATCGCATATTATTTTTTACCGGCACTCAGAAAAACATCAAACAATTGAAATTATTCGTGTGTTACACCAGCGCATGGATATAGAAAACAGGCTGAATGAATAAAAATGAAGTACACCACTAAATCTTTATGGTGGCATTTTAACACTTGTCGGAATCGGTTTTGGGCATAATGTAGCTCATGTAACCGTAGAAAAATTTCCACTGATAGTGGCACCGGTTACCAATTTGCGGTTAAAAAGAATTGAATAAGTTTTATTTATTGTCGACAGGTGTTATACATTTGCTACCGCAAAAATGGTAAACGGCACTTCACATTTTGCCGCCACCAATCAATATGTCTGTAAACACTAAGAAGGTAACCGGCCTGGGGCTTATTGTAGCACTGGGTATCATTTTCGGAGATATTGGTACTTCTCCATTATACGTTTTCAAAGCAATAGTAAACTCGAGAATGGTAACGGAAGAACTGATTATTGGCAGTCTTTCCTGCATCATCTGGACACTTACACTGCAGACTACCATCAAATATGTAATTCTTACCCTTAAAGCAGATAACAAAGGTGAAGGAGGAATTTTTTCCCTTTACACATTAGTAAAGCGAAGAAAGAAATGGTTGGTAATTGCCGCTATGATAGGAGGCTCTGCACTGCTTGCCGATGGAATGATAACGCCACCGGTAACCGTAACAGCCGCCATTGAAGGTTTAAGGCAAATTCCGGCTGTTGGCGATATTTCTACCAATACAATTATTTATATAGTCATTGGCATATTGACTGTATTATTCTTAATGCAACAAATAGGCACCGGCCCTATTGGTAAGTTTTTTGGTCCGGTTATGTTTATTTGGTTTTTGATGCTGGCAGTTATGGGCTGTCTGCATTTATTCGATTCTTTTGAAATATTCAAAGCATTCAATCCGGCATACGCAGTTAAATTACTTACACATTATCCGAATGGTTTCTGGATTTTGGGTGCTGTATTTCTATGCACCACCGGGGCCGAGGCATTATACAGCGACCTAGGCCACTGCGGAAGAGGCAATATCCGCATATCATGGATTTATGTAAAAGCCTGTTTGATATTAAACTATTTAGGTCAGGGCGCCTGGATGCTGGCCAACTATCATAATCAGTATATTGATACACAAGTGCTCAATCCGTTTTATGGCATTATGCCCGATTGGTTTCGGCTTACCGGTATCGTCATCGCTACTGCAGCAGCCATCATTGCCAGTCAGGCGTTGATTTCCGGCTCATTTACATTGGTAGGCGAAGCCATCCGCTTGAATCTTTGGCCCAAGTTGAAGATTAAATATCCTTCTGAAGAAAAAGGACAACTGTATATACCCGGCGTAAATTTGCTCCTTTATCTGGGCTGTGTAGGCATTGTTCTGTATTTCAGAAAATCTGATAATATGGAAGCGGCTTATGGACTGGCAATTACTTTATGTATGATTGCTACTTCATTATTATTTGCCAATTACCTGGTGTTAAGAAGAGTGAAACCCATTTTTATTTACCTCTATCTTATTGCTTATTTTGGATTAGAAGGAGCTTTCTTAGGTGCTAATCTTGAAAAATTTCCTCATGGCGGATACGTTGCATTGATTGTAGCGGGCATCCTGTTTTTCATTATGTATATCTGGTATCGTGCCAGAAAAATTAAAAACCGGTATGTTGAGTTTGTAAGACTTGAACATTATTTACCAAAAATTCAAGAGCTTAGTACCGATAAAACAATTCCAAAATATGCTACACATTTGGTTTTTTTAACCAGCGCCAACAATCCAAAAGAAATTGAACATAAGATTATTTATTCTATACTGAGTAAAAAACCAAAGCGGGCAGATATTTATTGGATTGTGCACGTAGATACACTGGACGAACCATACACTTGCGACTATACAGTTGAACATATTATTCCCAATGACATTATCCGCATTGATTTCAAACTTGGTTTCCGAAGACAACCCCGTATAAATTTATTGTTTCAACAAGTAGTGGAAGAGCTTGCTGCTAAACGGGAAATTAATATTTCGGCTAAATATGAAACGATTGAACGAAGCAGGGCTCATGGCGATTTTCAATTTGTGGTGATGGAGAAATACCTGAGTCAGGATAGCGAACTGCCTTTTACAGAAAGGTTCATCATGCAGAGTTACTTCTGGTTAAAGGAAATCAGTCTGTCAGAAGAAAAAGGGTTTGGTTTGGATCAGGGAAATGTAACGGTAGAAAAGTTTCCACTTACTATTGGCGAAGTGCAAAAATTGCCACTGCGCCGATTGCAGTGATTGGTTGAAACTTTATAACTTCAGCAAACCAAAATTTACTGTTTGCCTACTATTGTCTGGTATATCCTCATTGGCATTATAGTGCTATCCATATTGGCCTATGTATTGCAAGAGCGTCTCATTTTTAAACCGGAAAAGCTAAAACAAGACTTTCTGTTTAAATACGATGCGCCATTTAAAGAATATTTTTTTGACATAGCTCTCGGAGTTCGCATCAATGCTTTACATTTTTACAGAGAAAATCCAAAAGGGCTGATCCTTTATTTCCATGGTAACACGAGAAGCATCAAAGGATGGGCACGATATGCAAAAGATTTTTATCGATATGATTATGATGTTGTGCTGGTAGATTATCGGGGCTTTGGAAAAAGCACCGGCAAACGAAGTGAAAAGGAAATGATGAGTGATATGCAGTTTGTGTACGACAGGTTAAAAGAAAAATATGCCGAAGATCATTTGATTGTGTATGGCAGAAGTATGGGGAGTGGATTTGCATCCAAACTTGCCTCGGACAACAGTCCCAGATACCTGATACTCGATGCTCCTTATTTCAATTTTTTGAGAGTAATAGAGCGATTTCTTCCCATCCTTCCGGTGCGGGTTGTATTACGTTATCACTTACGAACAGATAAATGGCTGCCACTTGTAAAATGCCACACTTATATCATTCACGGTACCAAAGACTGGCTGATACCCATTAGACATAGCGAATCTCTTCAAAAAATAAATCCACGAATGATAACGCTTATTCGTATTCATGGTGGCGGGCACAATAATCTACCTTCCTTTGATGAGTATCATAATTTCATCAGAGATATATTAAAGTATTAACAAAAGCATTTGTGTTGCACTAAAAAATAACAACTTATTTTCCATTTTGTTTTCATCTTTGCCTGATGTGGAAGAAGATATTAATAAAAATTACAAAAATCATTCTGCTTGTATATGTATTAGGCGGCAGTGCACTTTATTTTCTACAGGATGCAATTTTGTTTCATCCCCTATCTTTAAACAGAAATCATCGTTATGATTTTAAAGAACCACATAAAGAAATAAGATTGGGACTAAACGATAAAGACACCATCAGCTTAGTTGCGTTTCAAAGTACTGACACCATAAATAAAGGAACCGTTTTATACTTTCATGGCAATAAAAGAAATATTTCCTGGTATGCACGCTTTATGCCCTATTTTACAAAGCATGGTTATCAAGTTTTGATGATTGACTACCCGGGTTATGGTAAAAGCAGAGGAAAACTAACGGAACAAAAACTATATGACTGGGCTTTGAAAGTTTATAACCTGGCAATACAGCAATGCAGCGCTGATAGTATTATCATCTATGGAAAAAGTATGGGAACCGGCATCGCAGCGCAACTTGCGTCCATAAAACCTTGTAAGCGATTGATTCTGGAAACACCCTACTACGATTTTCCTTCCGTTATTAGTCATTACCTGCCCATCTATCCTGTGCGCCGCATGTTGCATTATGAATTACCCACACATCAATATTTAGAAAAAACAAAAGTGTCGGTTACTATTTTTCAGGGTACCAAAGATATTTTAATTACCTACAGCAATGCCAGCAGGTTAAAACCGCTGTTAAAAAAGGGTGATGAGTTTGTAACGATTAAAGGTGGCGGGCATAATAATTTGTACAGCTACCGATTACTTACTGAAAAATTAGACTCTTTGCTATCGTTAAGATAATTCTTCCAATGTAATCTTTTTCTCCCCTACTTTCAGTCTGTGCCTAACTCCGGTTTTCAAAGCATAGTTTTTATCGCTGTGGCTTACCGGAAAATCAAAACAAACCGGATAATCATATTCCTTAATAATTTCCCATAGCATTTCATGCAGCGAAGTTCCAAATGGTCTTTCAGTATCCTTTGTATCGGAAAAAATTCCAAAAATAAGTCCGTTTAATTTTTCAAGTTTACCGGCACGTTTCAATTGATGCATCATTCGATCAATATTGTACTGATATTCCCCTACATCTTCAATAAAGAGAATTCTGTTTTTTGTTTTAATATCAGAACCTGTGCCTACCATGTGTGCCAGCATGGCCAGATTGCCGCCCACCAATTCACCTTCCTCATCTCCTTTTCTGCAAAAATTGGTAACAGGGTTTTGATATAACGCAGATTTGCCCTCTAATGCATCTTTTAAAGACAGTACATATTCATTCATATTGCCACCATCATTAAATGCGGCCGCCATGGGCGAATGAAGTGTGGAAATATACAAATTAGAATAAATATGAGCATGCAGTACTGTAATATCGCTATAGCCTATAATCCATTTTGGCTTTTTTACAAATTGTTTAAAACGCAAATCATCAATGATTCTGCCGGTGCCATATCCTCCGCGGCCACATAGTATGGCTTTAATATTATTGTCATCCAACATTTGCTGAAGATCCGCCCTCCTATCTTCATCTGTACCTGAGAAATATGTTTCAGAACTACTTCTCGTAGTGCTACCCAATTGCACAGCATAACCCCACTCTTTCAAAGTATCAATACAGGATTGCATTTTTTCACGACTCATAAAGCCGGCAGGGCACACAATGCCAATGGTGTCGCCTTTCTTTAAATATGGAGGTAAAGTAATCATACAGCTAAAATATCAATATCTTATCAAACCCCTTTATTTCCGGTTGGGTTTGTTTGGTTATTTTTGCGCATTATTTTATTCGAATGACAAATCCCAAACGATATTTAGTTACAGCTGCACTTCCTTATGCTAATGGATTGAAACATATTGGCCATCTGGCAGGTGCTTATATTCCCGCTGATATTTATGCCCGCTATCTGAGAGCACAAAAAAGAGATGTTGTATTTGTATGTGGTAGCGACGAACATGGTACGGCTATCCCTATTCAGGCTACAAAAGAAGGCACAACACCACAGGCCATTATTGATAAATATCACGAAGCTATGAAGCAGGATTTTGAAGACCTCAGCATTTGCTTCGACATTTATCACCGTACATCGGCACCCCTACACCATGAAACGGCACAGGAATTTTTTACAAAACTGAATGATGCAGGTGAGCTGGAAGTAAAAGAAACTGAACAATACTATGATGAAGAAGCCAACACATTTCTGGCCGACCGATATATCAAAGGCACTTGCCCCAACTGTGGTAGCGACCGTGCTTTTGGCGATCAATGTGAAACTTGTGGTAAGTCTTTAAGCCCCGAAGAATTGATTAATCCCGTAAGTACATTGAGTGGAAAGTCGCCGGTAAAAAAGAAAACTTCACACTGGTATTTGCCATTAGGCAAACATGAAGCTTTTTTAAAAGAATGGATACTCGAGCAGCACAAAGACGACTGGCGTACCAATGTAGCAGGACAGTGTAAAGGATGGATAGAAGGTGGCTTACAATCAAGAGCCGTAACCCGGGATTTGGATTGGGGCATAAAAGTACCGCTTGCCGAAGGCGCAGGAAAAGTATTATACGTATGGTTTGATGCACCCATTGGGTACATAAGCGCTACTAAGCAATGGGCCATTGACAATAAAAAAGACTGGAAACCTTATTGGGATGATGAAGACACCAAACTGGTTCATTTTATTGGCAAAGACAATATTGTATTTCATTGCATCATCTTTCCGGTAATGTTGAAATTACATGGCAATATTCTGCCGGATAATGTGCCTGCCAATGAATTTTTAAATCTTGAAGGTGATAAGATGAGCACCAGCCGCAACTGGAAATTAGATATGCGGGATTATATAAACGATTTTGTAAAAAAGGAAAATGGCGGCGGTCAAATGGTGGATGCATTGCGCTATTATCTAACCAGCATTGCACCGGAAACAAAGGACAGCGAATTTACCTGGAAAGGTTTTCAAACCGCTTATAGAAGTGAGTTGAGTGATGTGTTTGGAAATTTTGTAAACCGAACCTTTGTTTTGATGCACAAATTGTGCGAAGGGAAAGTACCCCGGTTACATACCGAATTGCTGGATGATACGGATAAAACCATGATTGCAGCGTTTGCAAATACCAAAGGCGAAGTGCAATCCGCATTAGAATACTATCATTTTCGCGATGGACTTTTTCAAGTAATAGAACTGGCAAGAAAGGGTAACCAGTACATGCAGAAAAAAGAACCCTGGATTGTAGCAAAGAAAACAGCAACTGACCCTGAAGCCCAAAAATTAATTGACAACTGTATTTACATTTGCTTACAACTTTGTGCCAACCTCTCCATATTTATAAATCCATTTTTGCCAAACACAGCAGCCAAAATGTTGCACATGATGAAAGTGGTAGAAAAAATGCTGGATTGGGAAAATGCCGGCAAAACGGATTTATTAAAATCAGGATACAGCCTGAGAGCACCTGAACTTTTGTTTAGAAAAATGGAAGACAGTGAAATTGAATTGCAAATCGAAAAATTAAAATCGGGCAGTACAGAAACTAAAAAAATGGAACCCATAAAAACGCTTGCCGGGAAACCGGAAATTGTATATGATGATTTCGCAAAATTAGAATTAAAAGCAGGCACGGTTACGGCTTGTGAAAAAGTGGCCAAGGCTGACAAGCTTTTAAAACTTGAAATTGATTTAGGCACTGAAAAAAGAACCATTGTTTCCGGCATCGCATTGCATTACAAGCCTGAAGAAATGATAGGCAAACAGGTAGTGGTAGTTACCAATCTGGCGTCGCGAAAAATGAAAGGGATTGAAAGTCAGGGAATGATTTTAACTGCAGAAGATGCAGATGGCAGATTGCAATTATTAAAACCTGAGAATATGGTAATGCCGGGTTCATCTATCAGCTAAGCAACGTATTTCTTTCTAAAAACCGTCCGTTTACTAAATAATGGGCGGTTTTTTATTTTTAATAATAAAATCCGGTTTAAATTTATAGAACGCAGTACACAAACCATTCACTATGAAATTTCAAATTATTAAGTACATCTCTGTTTTCATAGCACTTGCCCTTGCAAAGCCATTATGCTCTCAAACGCAGGAAGATTTCCAAAATAAATTCAACGATATTTATTTATTACAAGATAAATCTAAAGCTTTAACGCAGGCAAAAGAATTATTTCAGTTAGTAGAGAAAACCAAATTACTTCAAACCTATTCCAATTATTATTTGCTGAAAACTTTATTTGAAGGCCAGGCGGCCGATGCCACACTGGCCAAAATCTGTGCGGAAAAGGCAGACAAGATATCGAGAGAACAGGTTGGGCTTGAGCAACCTGAGGGTGACTATGGTAGCGACAGTTCTAATTTGTGGTACAAAAAACTATTTCCCGCTTTATATGAAACTACCGACCCTGATAATGCAGACAAAGCCCTAAAATTTTTAGATGCACATATTTCATTTCAAACATACGCAAACTACACGGGTGTGGCCTATGCTTTTGAACGAAATGGAGATTATAAAAAGGCAAAACAGTATTATGAATATTGTCTTAGTATGGTAAAGGATGATAAAAAAGAATATGCATCTTATTTATATTATATTTTATTTCTTGCCAGATCGGGCGAATATCAAAGAGCCGAAGAAATGATCAGGCATATAGAATCACTCGCTAAAACTGCTATTGAGGTTTTGAGCCAGGGCTACCGAAACGAAGCACTTTCTGCCCGTACTTTGTTTTATTATTTTACAGGAGATAATGAATCTTATGTAAAAGCTTCTCAATTGCAATACACAGAACTGGGGAAATTATTTGCCTCGTATAAAATGCCTTGTACCGGAGAAAATTATGTTCGTTTTACCAATGAAGCCGTTGCAATAGAAAATTTAAAAGACTACAACAAAGCAGAAGAAGTTTGGAAAAGCCGTGATACAGCCTACAATGCCTGGCTCAAATGCCAAAGAGAATTATATCCTAATAATAAGCTGTATGAACTTGATTTGCTACCGGTTTTTTTAATGAAAAGAGGGAAAGCAAATAAACTAGCACATCCCCCTGATTATTACATCAAACAAACTGAAACTTACTATAATAGTTTTGCAAAATATCAGGATGCTACTATTAAATACTCCAAAGCATTGTTGCTTGCATTTTTAGGCGAAAAAAAATATGAAGCGCTTTTTGAACCCATTATCGACAGAATAAAAAAGATTCACGATTTTTCAGAAAGCACAAAGCCGCTTGCCGATTTCGCATACTTAACCATGCGTGATAGAAAATGGGAGATTGCCGAACAATCTTATAAAGATTTATTTTCTTTAAATGCTGACTGGATAAACGATGTAATATTTTCTTTTGGAGAAAGACCATTTGTAACTTATTACAATTCCAAGTTGAAAGATGGCTATGATAATTTTCACAGCATGGTGAAGTTGGCAAAAGATGAAAAAAAAATATACTATTCCCAACTGGCCATTCAGGCATTTAATAACCTTTTGTTTACAAAATCCATTTCACTGCAAGGCACAAAAAAAAGGAAAGAAGCTTTCTTAAAATCTAACAGCCCTGCTATTGTTGCTTTATACGACGAATGGATTGAGCGTAAGCAACAACTGATACGCATATATTTCAAAACTAGCGAACCGGCAAATGTTAATAACAAGGATACGGTATCTACAGAGAAACTAAAACAACTGCAGCGTGAGGTTACTGACATCGAAAACAAGCTAACAACCGAATCAAAAGATTTTAAAAAACTCTTAACCATCACACCCCCCGACTGGAAAGAAGTAAAATCAAAATTAAAAACCGGCGAAGCCGCTATTGAAATTATCCGGTTTCAATGGAGAGACAAAGTATATTACAGCGATACTTCTTACTATGCCGCATACATTATAAAAGCTGATAGTGAATATCCTGAAGTAATATACTTTAACGACAATCCTAATGATCTGGAAAATAAATTTTACAAACAATATAAAAACAGCATTCGGTTGAAAGTCGCTGACAATGATTCCTATAATCATTTTTGGAAACCGATAGCTGAAAAATTAAACGGTATTTCAAAAGTATATTTATCACCCGATGGTATTTTCCATCTTATCAACATTGCCACATTAAAAAACCCTGCTTCCGGAAAGTATGTGCTGGATGAAGTACAGGTGCAGCTTACTACATCTACACATGATATTGCTGTTGTTTCAAACAGCGAAAATCAGCAGCATACAAAAACAGCGGTGTTGTTTGGTCGGCCTGCTTATTTCATCAGCGCCGATAGCCTAACGGCAGCACTACCCAGCGGAACAACCCGTGCTTTTGTAAATAATTTTAAACCCGATAATGTAACGGATCTACCCGGTACTGAAGTAGAAGTAATGGATATAAAGGCAGCACTGGATAAAAATAAATACAATACAATAATCTACCTCAAAGAAAAAGCATCAGAAGATAAAATTTATACACTTCATCAGCCCTATATTTTACACATAGCTACACATGGTTTCTGGTCAGAATCAGGCACTAAAGCCACTTCAGGCTTCCGATTGTTTAATGCTATGGCCAATTCCGGTTTGCTATTTACCGGTGTGGTAAATTATTATAACGCACCGCAGTTTGCCGATACTTATGATGGAGTGCTTACCGCTTATGAGGCTCAGAACATTGACCTCGCCAATACTGCACTCGTTGTGCTTTCGGCCTGTGAAACTACTTTGGGTTATATGGATGCTGGTGAAGGCGTTTATGGATTACAACGGGCCTTTCGTGTGGCAGGCGCTTCCAGCATTATGACAAGCCTTTGGAAAGTGGACGATAAAGCCACGCAAGATTTTATGACTACATTTTACCAACAGTTTTTATCAACCGGCGATAAATATGCGGCATTTGTTCAGGCGCAAAAATCAATCAAAGAAAAGTATAAAGACCCATATTACTGGGGTGCATTTGTTATGACTGGACAATAGGTTTTCCAATTGGAAATGTAAGTATCAACTCACATCCTTTACCAGGCGCAGAATCCACTTTTAATTTGCCATCTAGGATAATAGTTCTGCTTTTCATGTTGGTAAAGCCAATACCAGACGAAGTGGGCGCTTTTGCTGTATCAAAACCGACACCATTATCTTTTACTATTAAAACGGCACCATCGTCTGCTTTCAATAATTTTAGCTCAATTACAGTTGCTGATGCATATTTTATGATATTGTTTGTTTGTTCCTGAATAATACGAAAGACATTTAATCGTGCCGTTTCACATAATTTGGAATCCACATATTCATCAATATGTACCAATACACTAATTTTTTGCAGCTCTCTTAAATTATAAACTATATCTGAAATACTTTCTTTAATACTCGTCTGCCGAATGGCTTCGGCATTCAATGATTTAGAAAGTTTTCTAATTTCCTGCATGGCCATCATTTGATACTTAATGGCTGTTTCCAATAATGCATCTTTATCATCAGGACAGTTCTTAGCAGTTTCCATATACAATTTTGCACTCATGATAATTTGATTCACATTATCATGTAACTCACGGCTGATATTTGCCTTCTCTTGCTCCTGCGCCCTGATGGTTGCACGAGTAATTTCTCTTTGTCTTTTCTTTTGCTCATACGCTAATTGTTGCTTAAGAATCGTTTCTTCCGAAATGTCGCAAATGGCTCCAATCATTCTGATTGCCTTTCCTTTGTCATAAATAATAATAGCCGAGTCTCTGATATATTTATAAGAACCATCTTGATAAACGAATCGATACTCATCACTCCATTGCTCTTCACCTTTTAATAATGAGTTTTCCAGTTTATATTTTACGCTTGCTTGATCTTCAGGATGTATTTTATCTAACCACCAATTTAAATTACCACCAATTTCATCACTCGAATAGCCCGAAAGTTTTTCAAATGCCTCACTTCTGTAAATCTGATTTGATTGTAAATCAAAATCCCAGATTGCATCTGTTGTAACATTCGATACGTATCTAAATCGTTCATTGCTTTTTAAAAGCTCAATCTCACTTTTTATAAATGGCGTAATATCAGAAAAGGAGGCAACCGCCGCATATGGTTCAAATTCACCGGGCTTAATAATAGCTTCAGAGTTTATGGAAACCCAAACTGTTTCTTTTCCTTCCTTTTGAAGACCAATAATTACATTTCGTTGAGGGAAGCCGGTTTGAATACTGACAACTGCTGGAAATTGTTCAAGTGGAAATTCACTGCCATCTATTTTTATTGCCTTAATGTGTTTACAGGTCATATATTGCCCAAGAATATCATGCTCAGGGAGTCCAAGTATTTCAAAACCGCTCTTATTACATGCAAGCATTTTTCCTTGTTTATCAATCATAATAACGCCACTCGATAAAGCATTTAATAATCCATTGTACTTTTTTACTGCCTCATCCAAATCAGAATCCTTTTTCACATCAGCATCTATATTATTGTAAATAATGACAAAAGATGCAGGATTTTTATTGCTATCACGCACAACTGTACAGGTAACTTTATAATGGGTAAGCACGCCATCAAATCTGGTAAAATGCACCCTACCAGACCAATCACCTTTTTGCAACAGTTCTGCCTTTACTTCTTCTATACTTGAGTTTTCAAACAATATATCACCCGCATCCATAAGATTGGCAATATTATCGTTACCAGCATTCTTAAATAACAATTTAGTGTGCGCATTGGCAAACTTGATATTAAAATCAAGATCAGTATGAATAATCAAATCCGGTGATTGATTAACATCTTTCTGAAAAGTAAAATGATTACGATGTATTACAGCTAAATGGCTGTAATTGGATTTCCTTGAAGCGTTAGAACTACTCATTACAATTGAATTTAAAAAATTAAGCAATCGTAATAAAGTTTAGGTATTGGTTTTTTGACAAGTACAAGTTTATAAATAAAATACTCATTTTCATAATTTTCATTCTACATATTAGATAATCTTATTTTTTTTGACTCCAATCAACGTTTATACCCTCATTTTTTTTGACAATTTCATAAATCTTCTATCTTCGATAAAAAAATAGTTGCATAACTAACTATTTTTTATACATCAATAATTATTTATCATATGAACCGGACTATTAAGAAAGTTGCCGTTTTGGGAAGCGGTGTTATGGGATCTCGTATTGCTTGTCATTTTGCAGGGGTAGGTTTACAGGTTTTATTGCTTGATATAACTCCAAAAGATGTAACCACAGATGCAAAGCCGGCAGAACGAAATAAAATTGTAAACGACGCTTTGAATGCAGCAGTAAAAAGCAACCCCTCGCCTGTATTTCATAAAGATGTTGTCAAAAAAATAACTACAGGCAACTTCGACGACAACATGAAAGATATTGCCCATTGCGATTGGATAATAGAAGTAGTAGTTGAACGGCTCGACATCAAACAAAAAATATTTGAACAAGTAGAAAAATATAGAAAACCCGGCACCTTAATTACTTCAAACACTTCCGGCATTCCCATTCACATGATGGCTGAAGGCAGAAGTGATGATTTTAAAAAACATTTCTGCGGTACTCACTTTTTTAATCCGCCTCGGTACTTACGTTTACTTGAAATAATACCAACTCCATTTACCGATGTTGCTGTAGTTGACTTCCTTATGCACTACGGTGATTTATACTTGGGAAAAACTACGGTTTTGTGCAAAGACACTCCTGCATTTATCGCCAATCGTGTGGGCGTATTTGGCATGATGTCTATTATGAATATTAAAGAAAAATTGAAATTAAGTGTTGATGAAATAGATGCGCTTACCGGCCCCATTATTGGCAGACCCAAGTCGGCCACCTTTCGTACCGGCGATGTTGTAGGATTGGATACGCTGGTAAAAGTGGCAAAAGGTGTAGCTGATAATTGTCCAAATGATGAAGCCAAAGATCAATTCAAGATTCCGGAATGGCTTGATAAAATGATTGCCAATAACTGGCTGGGCGATAAAACCGGACAGGGCTTTTTCAAAAAAACAAAAGGTGCCGGCGGTGAAAAAGAGATTCTTACATTGAACCTGGATACATTGGAATATGCACCCAGAGTGAAAACAAAATTTGCTACGCTTGAAACAGCAAAGCCAATTGAAGATTTATACAGCCGATTGAAAATGCTGGTAGCAGGGCAGGATAAGGCAGGTGAGTTTTACAGATTATTTCATTATGGCTTATTCTCCTATATCTCTCACCGCATACCGGAAATAAGTGATGAACTTTATCGTGTTGACGATGCGATGATGGCTGGTTTTGGCTGGGAAATTGGTGCATTTGAGACCTGGGATGTACTGGGCGTGGAAAGAATGACTAAAGCCATGAAAGAAGCCGGATATAAAACGGCACTCTGGGTAGATGAAATGATTGCCGCCGGCAATAAAACATTTTATAAAGTTGAGGGCGGAAAAAAATATTGCTACGAGCCTAATAGTAAAACCTACAAACCATTACCGGGTGGCGAAGCTTTTATTGTAATGAGCAACTATTCCGGAAAAGAAGTTTGGAAAAACGGAAGTTGTCATCTTTATGACTTAGGAGATGATGTGCTGGGGCTTCAATGGTTTACTAAAATGGGCAGCATAGGAGGCGATGTATTAAGCGGCATCAACACCGCTATTGAAAAAGCTGAAAAAAATTATAAAGGATTAGTCATTGCAAATGAAGGTCCCAATTTTTCTGCAGGCGCAAACGTGGGTATGATATTTATGCTAGCCATTGATCAGGAATATGATGAACTGGATATGGCTATACGCCTTTTCCAAAACACAATGATGAGAGCCAGATATTCTTCAGTACCGGTGATTGTAGCACCGCATGGGCTGGCCCTGGGTGGCGCCTGCGAGTTGAGCCTGCATGCCGATAAATGTTGTGCCGCAGCAGAAACTTATACAGGTCTGGTAGAACTGGGTGTAGGATTAATACCCGGAGGTGGTGGCACAAAAGAATTTGCATTGCGGGCATCTGATGAAATGCATATTGATGAACCGGAAACTATTACTTTAAAAAACCGTTTCTTAACCATTGCTACTGCAAAAGTAGCCACATCCGCATATGAAGGTTTTGATATTGGCGTTTACAGAAAAGGGCTGGATGAAGTAGTGCTGAATCAGGGAAGAAGAATTGCTGAGGCAAAAAAATCAGTTATTGAATTTTTTGACAGTGGTTATGTTGCTCCTGTTCAACGAAAAGATGTAAAAGTATTAGGTCGCTCTGCATTGGGTACATTGTACTCGGGTATCCACGGAATGAAAACAGCTAATTATGCAACTGAACATGATGCACTTGTTGCAAAGAAATTAGCTTTTGTAATGTGTGGTGGCGATCTTAGTGAGCCTTCATTAGTAAGCGAACAATATTTGCTCGATCTTGAAAGAGAGGCATTCCTCTCGCTATGCGGCGAAAAGAAAACACTGGAGCGTATTCAAAGCGTTCTAAAAAGTGGAAGACCCATTAGAAACTAATACTTTACTGAAGTGTTTCTAAAACAATAAAAAACTTTCTTAAGATTAGTCTCTCACTTTTAGCATTGGCCATACGGTTTGCGATATGCCATTTTGCAATCGGGCATAGTAAATACCGGTTGGCAATCTTTCTGCGTTAAAGCTAACCTGATCCTGCATTGCTGCATTATAGTCTTTATCAATCAACGTAGTAACCAGTCGGCCGAGTGTATCAAATATTTGAAGTAAAGTGTGCCCTCCCTGTGTTTTAAAATATACAACGGTGCTATTGGAGAAGGTGGCCGGGCTATTCCATACCAATCGGCCCCCACTTGTGGGCGGCGGTGGTGGTGTACTATTACAAGCGCCAGATTTTAATATGGGCAGATTTTGCAGTTGTGCATTAATGCCGGATGGGAATAAGCCATCAACTACCGTTTTATCAAGACAGAACCAGTTTTGCAAAATAGTGGCATACACGCTTCTAAAATCGTACTGCATAGGTACGTTGTCATTCACATTGGCATTAGCCGGAATGGTAGGGTTGGTGCCCAGCATACCCGGGTCTATTTTCGAACCAAACAAAAACATCGGTGCTGCTGAACCATGATCGGTACCCGTGCTTGAGTTTGATTTTATTCTTCTTCCAAATTCACTATAGGTCAAACCTACAACTCTATCTTCTACTTGTAAAAATTTAAGATCATCCTGAAATGCTTTAATAGCATCTGACACCCTTCCCAAAAGTGTGGCATGTGCACCCGTAGCGGTATCCGTAGTATTTACCTGTACGGAGTGAGTATCGAAACCGCCTATGCTCGTCATATAAATTCTTGTTCTTAGTCCGCCTTTTATTAATCTGGCAACAATCTTGAGCTGATCGGCCAGTGTATTATTTGTTGGATAAGTAGATTGCTGCGTTACTGCATTTGCAGCATTTTTTATTACAGTTGCATATTTCTGTGTTTGTTGATTGATGGTTCTGATAAACTTCAGCTCTTTGCCCGCAGGTGTATTAGGTGCAGGGTCGGTTACTCCTGTAATTAAATTATAAAAAGTAGTAGGGTTCGTGATGCTCATTCCCATATTCACACTTGGCCCTTGCGTAGTTAATGTGGTAGTAGATCCTATTTGAATAGCCAATGGATCAGGCATATCTGCATTGGGATAATCGGTAGGAAAATTTGGATATTCATAATTCAAATATCGACCAGCCCATCCACTATACACATCTTGATTA
>WBZR01000572.1_pt1 | contig 36545 bp, 31 predicted proteins | sample 5204231 | NCBI WGS metagenome assembly WBZR01 (sample SAMN12412403, study PRJNA552823) | activated sludge metagenome | isolation source: activated sludge from anammox sidestream of wastewater treatment plant... | place: USA: Virginia | collected 2017-08 | reverse complement strand
GGGCTGCTGATGGCATTTCCGTCCCTGGTCATGAGCAAACCGCCGGCGCCGCACGCGGCCGTCACGGCGCCCGTGACGCGGCCGCAGCCGCCCCATGTCGCGGCCGACCGCGGCTTTGCGCTCGATCCCACCCCGCCCCGCATCGAAGGCGCGCCCGACGTGCCGTTGACCGGACCCGGAGCGCCGACGCTCGACATGCGCGAGCTACCGAGCCTCACGGCGCCCGAACGGGCTTTGCCGCATCAAGCTCCATAAAAATTCTCGCGCGCGTCGAACAGGAAAAACCCGTTATCGCCGCGCTCACTGCAGCGCACATTTCACGCAATGCGGCACGACACGGATGGGGCCCTTCCGCAACAGTGGCGTTTCGCGTTGCATGGCGTCACAATTTCATACTGGAGATAAGCTTCTGTCTCTTGCTAAGTGAAGTACGGGTGGGGCACGGCACCATGCGCCGGGGAACGCCACCAAGCCACATTCATCAATGCAGCGTGCTCATGTCTCCAGACCTGGTCTCCAGACCTGGCGTGAGTTTCGAAAGTTTCATGCGGAAGACCAGACGAATCGCGTCTCCGACGCTCAAGGGCGATCACCTCGGTGATCTCGGCGCACCCGTGGAAGTGCGTCGTCACCCCGGCGCACGCCGACTCACGCTTCGCGTGAGCCGGACGCGACGCACGGTGATCGTCACGCTGCCCGTGCAGTGCGATCTCGATGAAGCAGGCTCGTTCATCACGCGCAACATCGACTGGGTGCGCGCGCGCCTCGACAGCCTGCCCGATCCGGTGCCCTTCATCGACGGCGTGTTCATTCCGCTCCGGGGGGTTGCGCACCGCGTGGTGTTCACCGGCCCGGGACGGCGCGCACCGGTGGAGTGCCGATCGACGCCCTCCTATCCCGAGCTCCGCGTCTCCGGCCGCCCCGAGCACGCCCCGCGCCGCCTCAAGGACTGGCTCGCCAAGGAGGCGCACCGCAGCCTCGACGAGCGCGTCAGCTTCCATGCGAAGCGGCTCGGCGTCACGGCAAAGCGGATCGCGGTGCGCGACCAGGCGAGCCGCTGGGGATCATGCTCGACGACCGGCGTCCTATCCTTCTCCTGGCGGCTGATCATGGCGCCGGCCGAGATCCTCGACTACGTCGCGGCGCACGAGGTCGCCCATCTGCGCGAGATGAACCACGGGTCCCGTTTCTGGGCGCTGGTCGACCAGGCCGTGCCCGGAATGGAAGAGGCCAAGCGCTGGCTGCAGATCTACGGCATGGACCTGCACAGGTACGGCGCGGCGGCGGACTAGCTAGCGGAAGAGATCAGCGTCGGGATCGCGCCGGCCGTCCACCCAGGCAGCGACGATCTCGGCGGCGATGACACTGAAGGTGATGCCGTTCCCGCCGCATCCCAATACGGCAAAGCAATTCTTGAGATCCGGAACGGGCGACAGCAAGGGCCGTCCCGTGGGGCTGTCGGCGAATGCGCCGGCCCAGGCATAGTCGATCTCGAGACGGCGGCCGGGCAACAGGGCTGCGATCTTCCTCAACAGGCGTGCGACCTTGCTCGGGATCGCAGCGTCTCGGCGATCGGCGTCGTTCAAGCGCGAATCCTCGCCGCCGGCGAGAATGCGGTTGTCATGCGTGGTCCTCATGTAAAGATAGGGATCCGATGCTTCCCAGATCAGGCATCGCTCCGGCCAGAGCGCGTCTGCCGGCAACGGTTTGGTTGCAAGCGCCCAGGTCGAGATGATGTCGAACCTGTCCCGCGGCAACCCGTCGATCACCTCGTAGCCGGTGGCGAACACAGCGCGCCGCGCGGCGATGACGATCCCCTCGGCGGTTTCCAGGTGGACGCCCCGGCGATGCGGATCGACACGCTTCACGTCGTGGGGCGCATAGATGCGCGCGCCGCGTCGCTGCGCCTCTCTCAAGCAACCGGCGGCGAGTTGCACCGGGTTCATCTCGGCCGCCCCGTCGGACAGGATAGCGCCGGTGCGATCGATGCCGAACGCGCAGGCGAGCGCGCCGCTGTCGAGATATTCCGAGGGGAGGCCGATCCTGGCGCGGTAGGCCGCCTCGGATTTGAGGGCGCGAAACCCCTGCTGATCGCCGGCCAGGTAGAGGGCTTTGCGGCGCTTCCAACCGCAGCTCAGGTCCAGGCGCTGGATCAGGCTTTCGAGCCTATCCAATGCGCGAAACGATCGGAGGTACGTGCGCTCCGCCGCCGCCGCGCCGATCTTGCCGGCCAAGTCGCCGAGCGTCGTATCGAGCTCGAACTGGATCATGGCGGTGCTCGCCAGCGTGCTTCCGCGGCACGGCGCGCGGCGATCAATGACGATCACGTCATGGCCGCTTTCAGCGAGCGTCAAAGCCGCCAGGGCTCCGCTGATCCCTGCCCCAATGACCGCAACGTCGCATGTCTCATGTGCGAGGCGCGCCCGGTGACGGACGCTGATGCGCGGCGTATCCGCCCACACGGGCGTTCCGCCTCGGAGATCTTTTTTGGGTGTTTCCACGAAAGGCAGCGAGATCCGTTGGGTCGGGGCGCTCACTTAACTTGCGTGCGCCCCATCCGTTCCCATCATCGGATCGCGGGCGGGCTCACACGGATGCGGCCCGAGGGCGTGACCACGGTCTCGCCGCTCGGCGACGCGCCGTCCGGCCGATCGGGATCCTCCTCGGCCAGCATCCTCGCAATCAAGTCCTCATCCTCGCCCGGATGCCGCTCGTTCGCGGCCGTCACCGATACCGCCGCGCCGCCCTTGTCCGCGGGGAGCGGGGGCGGCGTCGCCGTCTCATAGGCCGCCGTCATGACCTCGCGCCAGATCTCGGCCGGCAGCGTGCCGCCCACGACCCGTTTCATGGTGCGCCCGTCGTCGTTGCCGACCCAGACGCCGGCCGTGAGGTCCGTCGTGTAGCCGACGAACCAGGCGTCGCGGAAATCCTGGGAGGTGCCCGTCTTGCCGGCGACGGAGCGTCCGGGGATGGCGGCGCGGCGGCCGGTGCCGGTGGCCACGACCGCGTGCAGCATATCGTCCATGGCCGCGACCGACGCGCGCGGGATCGCCACGTCCGATTGCGCCTCGATGCGCTGGAACAGCACCGTGCCGCCGCCCGTCCGCACGCGGCGGATGGCGTAGGGCTCGTTGACGTAGCCGCCGTTCGAGAACGCGGCGTAGGCGCCGGTGAGGTCGAGCAGCGAGACTTCCGACGTGCCGAGGGCGAGGGAGGCGTCCTGGCGCAGCGGCGACCTCATGCCGAGGCGGCGCGCGGTGGCGGCGACCGCCTGCGGCCCGGCGTCGAGCACGAGACGGACGGCCACCGTGTTGAGCGACTGGGCCAGCGCGTTGCGCAGCGTCGTCGCGCCGAGGTAGCGGCCGCTATCGTTCTTCGGCGACCAGCGCCCGGCCGTGATCGGCGCATCCTCGACGATGCTGTCGGGCGTGAGGCCGCGCTCGATGGCGGTCAGGTAGACGACGGGTTTGAAAGCGGAGCCCGGCTGGCGGTGGGCCTTCACGGCGCGATTGAACTGGCTGTCCGCATACGAGCGCCCGCCGACGAGCGCGCGGATGGCGCCATCGGGCGCCAGCACGACGACGGCCGCCTGCCCGGCCTCGAGCGCGCGCCCGCGTTCAGCCAGCGTGCGCTCGACGATCTCGCCGGCGCGGCGCTGGAGGGCGGCGTCGAGCGTCGTCTCGATCACGATCTCGTCGCGATCGGCCTCCTCGAAGCGCGCCGCCCGATCGCGCACGAAATCCACGGCGTAGGCCATCTCCGCTTGGTCCGGCACGCGCATCAGCGGCGAGAAACGGATGTCTTCGGCGCCGGCCGCTGCGGCCTCCGGCCCGGTCAGGACGCCCGCCTCGCGCATCGTCTCGATCACGAGGCGGCCGCGGGCGATCGCCTGCACGGGGCTCGCGCTCGGGGCGTATTTCGACGGCGCCTTGAGGAGCCCGGCGATGACCGCGGCCTCGGCGACGGACAGGTCGCGCGCGGACTTGGCGAAATAGCGCTGCGAGGCGGCCTCGATGCCGTGGGCCCCCCCGCCGAAATAGACGCGGTTGAGGTAGAGCTCGAGGATGTCGCGCTTGGAAAGCCGGAGCTCGAGCCAGAGCGCCAGCACCAGCTCCTCGGCCTTGCGCGACCAGGTGCGGTCCGAGGTCAGGAACAGGTTCTTGGCCAGCTGCTGGGTCAAGGTCGAGCCGCCCTGCACCAGGCGACCGGCGCGCAGATTGGCCACCGCGGCGCGCAGCATGCCGAGTGCGTCGATCCCCGGATGGGCGAAGAAGCGCCGGTCCTCGATGGCGACCACGGCGTCGGCGGCGTGCGGGGACAGCATGTCGAGCGGAATATAGGCGCGCGAGACGCCGCGTTCGGCGAGCACGCTGCCATCACGCGCCAGGATGCGCACCACCGGCCCCGTCGCCTTGAGGCGCATCGCGAGCGGATCGGGGAACACGACCGTGTAGTAGATGAAGAGCGCGCCAACCGCGGCGATCGCCGCCAGGACGAGCACCAGCAGCCAGATAAGGAGCCCTCTCCAGACACGGAACCGCCGCCGCGCGGGGGCGTCGTCCGCAGGTGGCGGGCGCCCCCAGTCCGGATCCGGTCCCCAATCGGGATACCGGGAGCGATCCGGCCCGTCCGGTCGCCAATGATCTTGGCCGTCGTAGCCCATTGCGCTTTCGGCCCCCACGCGAAGCGAGAGAGTGTGCGCGCCGGCCGGCTAAAAGCGCGTTAACCGGTGTCCGGCAGCGTCTCCGAGACCGGTCCGCGTCGGGACAGCCTCGCCTTTTTCCACAGCCTGTTGCCTACCGGCGTCAGTGCCTTCGATTTCCACGGCCAAGCTCCGAATAACACTGTGGATTCTTCGCTCAGGCCGTAGTTGCCCCGGCGCGACTCAGCAATTGAATAAGATGTTCAAAACGTTCCCGTTGCGGTGTTGCGTCGGCCTTCAGCCCATTCCGAGGATCGCAATGCCAAGGCTTTCTTCCTTCGTCGTTCTCGCCGCGGGGCTCCTCGCCCTCGCGGGCTGCTGCCGCGATACCATTCGCGAGATGGGTTCGCTCAAGGACGGCATGGCGCCTGCTCCGCAACAGCGGGCTCAGAAGGCGGCCGCGACGACGCGCGCGGCAGCTTCGACCGCAGCCTCCCACAGCGACGACGGGGACGAGATCGAGACGGGGTCGATCAAGACGCCGGATTGCCAGGGCCAGCACCTCGCCTATCAGGCGACGAAGGAATACCTGAAGAACTTCGGGCCCAAGCCGCCGGACCAGCCCGGCGAGCGCGGCCCGTGCAATCCGAACCCGTAACCCGCCGTCAGCCTCCCCGGCGTCGCGACGCTCGCGCAATGCAGCCCTAGCCCGAACCATTATGGCCGCCGCAGGCGCGAGGCTGTTTCGCGCGCCACGTCCGCCTCGCGCGCTCCGCCGACGGATCCGTTTCCTGCCCGTGCTCGCGCCCGTCCAATTCTCCCGCCAGGGGCGCTGGCCCTCGCGGGGCGTCCTTCCTATATTCTCGAACGACGCGCGCGCCCGGATCGCGCCCGCGCCTCTGAAAGGCTGTAAGCTCCTTCGAACGCAGACATGAGGCTTCCGCGTGCTCATTCGCAGGCCGCCCGACATCCCGCCCTCCGAAATCACTCCGCGGAGCGTCTATCTCTGCCGGCGCGAGCTTTTGACGGGGGCTGCGGGTTTCGCCGCCCTTTCGGCCCTGCCTGAGGGTCTCGCCCACGCGGCGCCGGCGGCGTTTCCGAGAAGCCCGCTCTCGACGGACGAGACCGTCACGCGCCGCGAGGATGCGACGGGCTACAACAACTTCTACGAGTTCGGCACCGACAAAGCCGATCCTGCGGCGAAGGCCGGCTCGCTCACGACGCATCCGTGGTCGGTCACCATCGACGGCCTCGTCGCCAAGCCGCAGACACTCGCGCTCGAGGATATCCTAGCCTCCGTGACGCTTGAGGAGCGCATCTACCGGCTGCGCTGCGTCGAGGGCTGGTCGATGGTCATCCCGTGGATCGGTTTCGCGCTCGCCGACCTCCTGAAACGCGCCGAGCCGCTCGGCAGCGCCAAATTCGTCGCCTTCGAGACTCTCGTCCGGCCGGAGGAGATGCCCGGCCAGCGCGGACTGTTCCAGCCGCTCCCGTGGCCCTACCGCGAGGGCCTCAGGCTCGACGAGGCCCTGCACCCGCTCGCGATCCTCGCCACCGGCCTCTACGGCGAGAACCACCTGCCGAACCAGAACGGCGCGCCGCTGCGGCTCGTCGTGCCGTGGAAGTACGGCTTCAAGAGCATCAAGTCGATCGTGCGCATCTCGCTCGTGGAGGCGCAGCCTCCCACGACGTGGCAGACGATGGCGGCCGATGAATACGGCTTCTATTCGAACGTGAACCCGGAGGTCGATCATCCGCGCTGGAGCCAGGCGACGGAGCGGCGGATCGGCGAGGGCAGCGGCCTCTTCGCCAAGCGCCGGCCGACGCTCAAGTTCAACGGCTACGGCGATCAGGTGGCGCATCTCTACGCGGGCATGGACCTCGGTGCGAACTACTGACCCCCGGCCCGCAGCCGTGCCGGCGACGGGCATGGCCGCGCGGCGCGCCGCCCGGGCGGCGGCATTGGGCGCGTTGATCAGGCCCGGGAGCGCATGGCTTTACGCGCTCGGTCTCGTGCCGGCCGCCTGGACATTCTCTCTCGCGGTCGCCGACCAGCTCGGCGCCGATCCGCTGAAAGCGCTCGAGCGGTCGCTCGGCCTGTGGGCACTCCGTTTCCTTGTGCTGAGCCTCGCCCTGTCGCCGCTGCGGCGGCTCGGCGGGCCCAATCTCGTCCGCTACCGGCGCACGGTGGGGCTGCTCGCGTTCTTCTATGCACTCTTCCACGTGACGGTTTACGTCGTTCTGGATCAGGAGCTCGATGCCGGGGCGATCTGGAAAGACATCGTCAAGCGTCCCTATATAACGGTAGGACTCGCGAGCTTCCTGATCCTCGTCCCGCTGGCTGCGACATCGAACGGCTGGGCGATCAAGCAGCTCGGTGGCGCCGCCTGGCAGAGGCTGCACCGATGGGTCTATCTGGCGGCCGCGGGCGCAGCGCTGCACTTCATCATGCTGGTGAAGGCGTGGTCGGCCGAGCCCTTCGTCTATGCGGCGATCGTGGCCGGACTTCTCCTTGTCCGGATCGCATTCCGCGCCTCTGCCGCAACCGGGAAAAACCCAAGGAGGATGCCGATGACCAAGACGCAAGACACTCGTGACGACGCCTACTGGCGCGCAAAGCTCACGCCCGAACAGTACCGCGTGCTGCGCGAGGGCGGCACCGAGCCCCCTTTCACGGGCGGGCACCTCGACACCCACGCCAAGGGCCATTTCACGTGCGCGGCCTGCGGCGCGCAGCTCTTTGCGTCGGACACCAAGTTCGACTCCGGCACCGGCTGGCCGTCGTTCGATCAGGCGCTTCCGGGCGCAATCACGTCTCTCAAGGACATCTCGCACGGCATGGTGCGGACGGAGGTGCGCTGCGCGGCGTGCGGCTCCCATCTCGGCCATGTCTTCGAGGACGGACCGACCGACACCGGCCAGCGCTACTGCATCAACTCGGTGTGTCTCAACCACGAGAACGCGGGCGAGGACGGATCCAACTGAGGAGACATGGACACGGGCGGTGCAGAGGCCTCTGCTGCGAGGCCGAGCTCTCCATGGGCTGCAAGCGTCTGGCTGGCGCCCGCCGTGCGTTCGCCCCAAAAGACATACCCCGCCGGGGAGACTTGCGCCTCCCGGACGGGGCAGCACCTCTCGGCGCCTCATGGTCCCCATTTGACTGACGACCATGTCGCGGTGAAACGCCGCTCCCCGGCTGCGGGTTCCGGCGTCCTTCGCTAGATGTGGTGCCTCAGGAGGTTGTTTCTGGTCAGGCGGAGACGACTGATCGGCGGCAACTGGCCAAGGCTAGCATGCGGTCTGTGCCAGTTGTAGCGGTGGAGCCATGCAGCGAGGTGCTCGCGGCGCTGGTCTGACGTGTCGTAGGCTTGGGCGTAGGCCCATTCGCGGAGGGCTGTCTGGATGAAGCGCTCGGCCTTGCCGTTGGTCTGCGGCGTGTAGGGCCTGGTTCGGAGGTGGCGGATGCCGAGCCGCTTGCAGGCGCGCGCGAATGCGAACGACTTATAGCAGCTTCCGTTGTCGGTCATGACGCGATCGACCTTGACGCCGAGCGAGCGGAAGTAGGCGACGGTGGCCTTGAGGAAGTCGACGGCACTTTGCTTTTTCTCGTCGGGCAGGATGTCGATGCGAGCGAGGCGGGAGTGATCGTCGACGGCGACGTGAGCGAACTCCCAGCCGACGCCGCGGCTGTTGCTCTGGCCGCTTCGGTCGCCGGTGACGCGATGGCCGACGCGCTCGAAACGGCCAAGTTTCTTGATGTCGATGTGGATGATCTCGCCGGGCGAGGCGCGTTCGTAACGTGGCCTTGGCGTCGCCGGCTCGAGGCTGGAGAGAAGGCTCAGGCCGCGGCGGCTGAGGATGCGCGAGACGGTGGCCTTGGAGAGGCCGATCTGGCGGGCGATGTGCTCCTGGGTGCGGCGCTCTCGGCGCAGGGCCTCGACGGCGTCGCAGATTGCGATCGGAGTTTGGCTCGGCGACGCGTGCGGCCGTGATGAGCGGTCCCTGAGCCCTGCCGGGCCCTCCTCGCGGAAGCGGCGGACCCACTTGCCGACGGTCTTCGGCGTCGTGTGGAAGGCCTGCGCGGCAGCGGCGAGGCTGAGTCCGTCATTTACGACGGCGCAGACCATCTCCTCTCGACCTCTGGGCGTGAGGCGCGCATTCTGGTGGACGTCCATTCGGTTCTCCCAGTTGAGCTGAAGCTTCGCAACCTCAGTCTCTCCGGCCTGGACCGAATGGACAACCTCCTGAAAGTTCACATCTAGGGCGTGCCTGGCGCGCTGCACGCGAGCCTGTCAAAGCCAGCGCCACCCCTTCACGCCGTCCGCATCCTGCTCGGGCCGACGGCGCGCGGTACAGAAAGCGCCCATAGACGAGGCATCGGGCGAGCTCCGTCCCAGGGTCGGCGGCTCGTGGCCGGCGCTCGTGGAATGGCACTCGTGGGGCGGCGCTCAAGGGTTGATGGCCCCTCCGATGCGGCTCGGGGGACGGTGCGGGGCAAAAAGATGAATGGCGCTCAGGAGAGCGGTGGGGGCATTGCGGGGTCGGCGGACGGCGCGGCTTCGGCGGGCTCCGCCGCCTGGGGGACGAGGAGGCCGGCGAGCGGATCGTCCGTCCGGCGCGATTTGCCCTCGAAGTAGGCGCCCTGCTCGACCGCCATGGTCTGGTGATAGATGTCGCCTTCGACGTGCGCCGAGCTTTGCAGCAGCACGCGGCGTCCGCGCACCGTGCCGAGCAGATGGCCGCGGATCACGCATTCCTCGGCGATGATGCTCCCGGTGACGCAGGCGCGCTCGCCGAGCACGACGTGCTGGGCACGAATGTCGCCCTGCACCTCACCCTCGATCTGGACCTCGCCCTTCGACGCCAGATTGCCTTGGATGACAAGGTCAGCACCGATCACGGTCGTCATCGAGGGGCTCCCGGGACGGAACGCTGCGCTCGCGGGCCTCAAACCCAGCAGGGACGGCGGAGACGCCGAGGCACCCATCATGCTGGACATACTCGGCGGCAGGACGCTTGGCTGCGTCCTCGCGGCGCTCTCGTTGTCCGATTTCCGGAGTTGAGGCAGCATTCGTTGAACCTCCGCGGTTACGCCGTACCTGCGCGAAATTTCTGACCGCCATTCGGCTTTTGTGGTGATCTGCGGCTCTCGAGCCAAGCCCCCGGCCGGCATGCCTGTCCGGCCCTCTTCCCGGCGGCTTTCCTACCACGTCCTCCGGAGAGAATCACCCGCCTCCGCTGCGGTTTCTGTGCACAGCCGCGCCGGCCGTGGCCGGACGGTCGTCACGCCGCCGGCCCGGCCGCCTCGAGCGCCGCCAGCACCTCCTCCGCATGCCCCCTGGCCGAGACCTTGCGCCAGATGCGGGCGATTTTGCCTTTCGGCGAGATCAGGAACGTCGCGCGCTCGACGCCCATGAACTTTCGCCCGTACATCGATTTCTCGACCCAGACGCCGTAGGCCATGGCCGCCGTCTTCTCCTCATCGGAGGCGAGCCGCACGTCCAGCCCGTGCTTCCCCTTGAACCTGTCGTGGCTTTTCGGACTGTCGGGAGAAACGCCGATCACGACCGCGCCGGCCCGCTCGAACGCTGCCGCGAGCGCGGTGAACTCCAGGGCCTCGATCGTGCAGCCCTCGGTCTCGTCCTTGGGGTAGAAATAGAGCACCACCCAGCGGCCGCAGACGGCCTTGAGACTGGCCCGGCCGCCCCCGTCCGAGGGCAGATCGAACACGGGAGCCGCATCACCTTCGGTCAGCATCGGGACACGCCTTTCTTTCGTCGCTTTTGGTGCGGCACATCCATCGCTCGGATAAAGGATTCACGGGCTTCTCCGCATTTCCGGACCACGGATTCTTCGAGGCGCAGGCTGCAGCCACGCCCCTCGCACCATCCGAAGTCGCTCCGCTCTCCCCGGCGCTTATAAACGGTGCCCGGATGCGGCGCTATCGGGCGCCGGCGCGAGCGAAACCGTTCCTGAGATGGCCGGGTCTCGGATGTCACCGAGCCTCGCAGGCGTCCTTATACTTCGTCGGCCGGAGACCGTTTGGGGATGACAACGCACCGCTCCGGCACGACGCGCGGAAAACCGGCGCCTCCAAGGCCCCCGGGCGACCTCGCCTACCGGGGACTGCGCACGGGCCTCGCGCCCAGCGCGATGCGTCAGCGCCTCGGCCGGATCGCCCACCTTGCCGCGCTCGTGCTCGGCCCCGTGGTGCTGCTCTCGCTCGCGGCCGCCGCCGTCATCTATGTGCGCCTCATCCACGGCCCGGTATCGCTCAAGTCCTTCAGCGAGCACATCGAGGCCAGCATCAACGCGGAGCTCGACGGGTTCTCGGCCGATATCGACGATGCGGTGCTGACGCTCGCCGAGGACTACACGGTCGAGCTGCGGCTTCTCAATCTGCGCCTCAACGATGCGGACGGAGACATCGTGGCCTCCGCGCCGATGGCCGCCGTCGAGCTCGACAAAGGCGCGCTCTGGCGGCTCGAAGCCAACCCGGCTCGGGTCTACCTGATCGAGCCGCGCCTCGCGGTCACCTACACGGACACCCAGGGCTTCTCGCTCAGCATCTCGGACGCGAGCGGATCGGGCACCGAGACGCCCATCATCCCGCCGCGCCCGATGCCGGCCCGGCCGCCGGCGAGCGCGGCCGGCGCGCCAGGCGCGCTGCAACCCTCCTTCCATCGCATCGACGTGGCGCGCATCCTGGCGGAAAGCTCGGCGCACGCACGGCGCGGCACGTCTCACCTCAGGGAGCTCGGGGTCCGCAATGCGACGGTCTCCATTTTCTACAACGGGCAGATGAGCGAGATCAGCGTGCCCGAGGCCGCGGTCGATCTCGAGCACAGCAAACGGCGCAGCATCATTTCCGGCTCGGCGACGATCGCCTCCGAGAAGGGGCCCTGGTCGCTCGAGGTCCGCATGGACGAGGCCGGACGGCGAGACAGCCTCAAGCTTTCCGCAACGGTGCGCGACCTCGTGCCGAGCACGCTCGCCAAGATCTCCTCCGGGTTCGGCCTGCTCGCCATGCTCGATACGCCGATCGCCGGCGAGCTTTCCCTCGACCTTTCCGCCGACGGCGATCTCAAGACGGCGACGATGGCGCTCGACCTCGGTCACGGCTTCGTGCGGCTGCCGTCCGCCTCCGAGACGCCGATGCTGCTCGATAAAGGGCGCGTCGCACTGGCCTACGACGCGGGCGCGCGCCGTCTCACGCTCGCGCCGTCGACCTTCACCTGGGGCGAAAGCCGCGTCACGCTCGAGGGCGCGGTGACGAACGACGCCTCGGCAAGGGGTGCGCCGGAGTGGCAGTTCGCCGTGCGCTCGACGGACGGGGCGCTCGCCGCGGAGGAGTTCGGCGTGGCGCCGATCGTCATCGACGGTTTCCAGGCGGGTGGGCGGATCATCCCGAGCGAAGGCGTGGTGCAACTCGCCGGGCTTTCCCTCAAGGCGGGCGGCGGCACGGTGACGGCCAACGGCGAAGTGCTCAGCGGCGCGAGCACGCCGAGCACCCGGATCGAGGCGTCGCTCTCGTCGATGCCGCTCGCCACGCTGAAGGCGCTCTGGCCGCGGGCCGCGGCCGCCGCCGCCCGCACATGGGTCGGAACGCAGGTCGAAGCGGCCCATATTCAATCGGCCTCGTTCAAACTTCTGTCGGGGCGCTTCGTCGAAACCGACGACCCCGCCGAGCAGCAGGCCGATCCCGCCGGCGCCTCCGGCCGGCAGCGGCTCTCGGCCATGATGGAGGTCACGGACCTCCGAATGGAGCCGCTACCGAAGAGCCTGCCGATCGAGGCGCCGCAGGCCACCATCCGTCTCGAGAACAGCACGCTCGAGGTCACCGTGCCCCGCGCGGAGATCATCGTCAGCGAGACGGGCCGGCTTCCGCTCAGCGGCGGGCGCTTCACCGTGGTCGACGTGACGCACGACGCCCCCGTGGCGGAGCTTGCGCTCAAGTCGGAAACGTCGCTGTCAACGCTGATCGATACCCTCAATCACAGCCAACTCAATCTGGCGGGCCAGGGGCCGCTCCCCATCGACGGCGTGGACGGGCGGGTCGAGGGCGAGATCGCGATCTCCATGCCGCTCGTCAGCGGCGCCAGCGTGGTCAAGGCCGAGGGCAAGGCGCGCATCAGGGACATCAAGGGAAAGAGCAAGCTGGCGGGCCTCGACCTGCAGGGCGGCACGATCGACATCGATGTTTCCGACGCCGGCGTGGTCGCCAAGGGCGACCTGATGCTCAACGGCGTGCTCGCCAAGCTCCAGATGCACCGCATCCTCGACGCGCTGCCCGAAATGCAGCCGCCGATCCGCGTCTCGGCGACGCTGGACAACACCGACCGCACGCAGCTCGGGCTCGACGTCAATCATCTGGTGCAGGGCAATGTGCCGGTCGAGATCACCATCACGCCGAAGGCCGACGCACCCGCCGACGTCCACGTGCGCGCCGATCTCACCGGCGCCGAGCTCCTCTTCACCACCGTCGCCTGGCGGAAGCCTCCGGGCCACGCCGCCTCGCTCGAATGCGACGTCGACACCTCCGACCCCGCCAGGACACAGCTCAAGAACTTCCGCGTCGTCGGCGACGCCATCGCTCTCGACGGCTGGGTCGCGATGAACGAGAAGCGGGAGGTGAGCGAGTTCTCGTTCCCGAACTTCTCGCTCAACGTCGTGTCGCGGCTCCAGGTCTCGGGCAAGATCAACCCGCAGCGCATCTGGAAAATGACGGTCAAGGGGTCGACATTCGATGCGCGCGACCTCTTCCGCTCGCTGCTCGCCCTCGGCAAGCCGGCGGATGCGCCGGTGAGGCAGCTGCATCCGGCAGCCGGCGTCGATGTCTCGGCCACGATCGACACCGTGCTCGGCCATTCCGGCATCTCGCTCAGAGGCTACACGGCGAAGATCTCGGAGCGCGGCGACCAACTCATTGAGGTCGATGCGCAGGGCAGCTTCGACGGCGGCAAGACGCTGACGGTGCGGCTCAAGCCGAACGGGCCGCGAACGCTGACGGCGGAATCCGACGACGCCGGCCAAGCCTTCAAGCTGGTCGGATTCTATCCCAATCTGCAGGGCGGACGCTTGAGGCTTGAAATCGATCTCGAGGGGCGAGGCGAAGCCGAAAAGAGCGGCATCCTGTGGGTCGACAATTTCCGCGTGCTCGGCGACCCCATCGTCTCGGAGGTCTATTCGAGCGCCGGCAACGCGCCGGCCGACACGACGAGCCGAAAACGGAAAGTCGAGCGCGAGGTGTTCGAGTTCCAGCGCCTCAAGGCGCCGTTCTCGATCGGGCACGGTCAGTTCGTGCTCGACGATTCCTACGTTCGCGGCCCGCTGCTCGGCGCCTCGATCCGCGGCAAGGTCGACTACAACAGCCGCTCCATCAATCTCGGCGGCACCTACGTGCCGCTCCAGGGCATCAACTCGGCGTTCTGCGAGATCCCGCTGGTCGGGCCGATCGTCTCCGGCTTCGACTGCCAGGGCGTGTTCGGCATCACCTACGCCATCCAGGGATCGATGTCGCAGCCGCAGGTGCTGGTCAATCCGCTGTCGATGTTCACGCCGGGCATTCTGCGCGCCATCATGGAAATGACCAATCCCAATCCGCAGGTACAGGCGCCGCGCGAGCCGCAGCGCGTGCGCACATCCGGCGCGGAAGCTGCTCCCACGGTCGACGGATGGTCGTCGGAAACGAAACCCTCGAAAAAGAAGAAGGGCGACGCGAAGAAGTAGCCGCGCCGCCATTCCTCGTCAGGCGGCGGCCGGCTTCACGCCGTATCGCGCGGCGGGCTTGGCATTGCCGAACTTCTTCGACAGCTCACGGCGATCCGCTTCCCACGTCGTCCATGCATCCCCCTCGTGCAAACCGGGAATGGTGACGAGCTCTCCGCTGTCGAGCCCGGCGAGCGCCGCATCGACGCAATCTTCGGCTGACATCGTGATAGAGGCGGTCTTCTGCGCCGCATAGCCGGCCACGTCCCAGAATTCCGTGGCCGTGGCACCGGGCAGAACGGTCTGCACGCGCACACCCTTGTCCGCGAGGTCCTTCTGAAGGGAGTGGCCGAAGCTGATGACGTAGGACTTCGACGCGCTGTAGACCCCATTCAGCATCTCGGCGGCGATGCCCACGACCGAGGCGATATTGATGATCGTGCCGCTGCCGCGTTTGGCGAACGCCGGCGCCGCGGCGTAGGTCAGCCGCGTCAGCGCCGTGATGTTGAGCGCAATCATGGCGGCGATGGCCTCAACGTCCGCCTGCAGGATCGAGGCGACCGAGCCGATGCCCGCGTTGTTGACGAGGAGGGTGATAGACGGGTCGTCCCTCAGCAGAGCCTCGACCTTCGCGAGGCCCGACGTGTCGTTCAGATCGGCAGCGAGGATTTGAACCTTGCGGCCGGTTTCACGCTCGATGCGACCGGCGACCGCTTTCAGGCGCTCCGCGTTGCGCGCCACGAGGATCAGATCATAGCCGCGCTTTGCAAGTCGGTCGGCGTAGACCGCACCGATGCCGGACGACGCGCCTGTCACGACCGCGACGCCTTTGGAAGTGGAGCTGACCATTGGATGTCTCCTTCTCGTTTGTTGCTGCCAGAGACATACACTTGCCGGGACACGACCCAAATGTCATAGATACGTCTATTTAGGACATGAGGGTCGCTGCGCCATGCGCCGTATCACGTTCGTCGTCTATCCCGGCTGCTCCGCCATCGCGCTGGCCGCGCTGACGGTCTTCGAAACGGCCAACACGTTCGAGGCGCGCGCCTATTCCTTTCGGTTTGTTTCGGAGACGGGTGGCGCCGTCAGCACGTCCCTGGGTCTGCGGGTTGAGACCGAACCGTTCAGCGGCAAAGCCGGCGACACGCTTCTCATCGGCGGCGGGGCAACCTCGCGGGAGACGGCTCATCCGGCCATGACCAGGTTTGTCCGTGCTGCGGCGCGCACGCATCGGCGGGTTGCCGCGATCTGCACGGGGGCGTTTGTCCTCGCGGAAGCAGGCCTTCTCGACGGGCGCCGGGCGACGACGCACTGGTTTTATGCACGCGAATTGCAGACGCGGTTTCCGAACGCGCGGGTCGATCAAGATCGCATCTTCATCAACGATGGGCCGATCTGGACCTCGGCCGGCATGAGCGCCGGTGTCGATCTCGCCCTCGCGCTCGTCGAAGACGACCTCGGGCCCGGTGTCGCCAAATCGGTCGCTCGCAAGCTCGTCCTCTATCATCGGCGAGGCGGCGGACAATCGCAGTTCTCAACGCTTCTCGAGTTGGCGCCGAAGTCCGATCGGATTCAGACGGCGCTCGCTTTTGCGCGCGAGAACCTTCACACGCCGCTCAGCGTGCCGCAGCTCGCCGAGGCGGCCCATCTGAGCCCGAGGCAGTTCAGCCGCGCGTTTCGCGCCGAAACCGGACAGTCGCCCGCCAAGGCGATCGAGAAACTCCGCGTGGAGGCGGCGCGAACCCTCATGGAGCAAAGCCGGCATCCGATCGATGTCGTGGCGCGCCAGACCGGGTTCAGTGACCGAGATCAGATGCGCCGGGCCTTTCTGCGTGCCTTTGGGCAACCCCCGCAAGCGTTGCGGCGCACTGCGCGAAACGAGGCCATGGGCGTGTAAGCGCGCCGCGTCCGGCCTCACCCCCCGCGAGCACGCCGAAGGCTGCACGATCTCGTGCCTTTCCGACTTAGATCGAAGCGGTGCACTGCCCCCTCACCCGGAAGCGATATGTCCTGGCTGTGCATGGCTTCGCCATGACGGGGAGAGGTCGCGCGCGCAAGCGCGCGGGTGAAGGGAGGACGATTCCATGAAACGGAAAGACCCTAGACCGGCTTCAGGAGGACGTGCTTCTTCTTGCCAAGCGAGAGCTTGATGACCCCTTCGGGGGTAAGATCTCTTTCCGTGAGCTGCGCCGCCTCGTCCGTCACGGTCTTGTCGTTGACCTTGAGGCCGCCGCCCTTGATCTGGCGGCGCGCCTCGCTGTTGGAGGCCACGAGGCCGGCTTCGACGAACTGCGCCAGCAGGCCGCTCCCGGACGCCAGCGCGGACCGGCTGATCTCGACCGTCGGAAGGCCGGCGGCGAGCCCGCCCTGCTCGAACGTCGTGCGCGCGGTCTCGGCGGCGGCTTCCGCCTTCTCGCGGCCGTGCACCAGCGCCGTCGCCTCGGTGGCGAGTACTTTCTTGGCCTCGTTGATCTCGGCGCCCCCCAGGGCTGCGAGCTTCGCCACCTCGTCGAGCGGCAGCGTGGTGAAGAGCTTCAGGAAGCGCGCGACGTCGGCGTCCTCGGTGTTGCGCCAGTACTGCCAGTAATCGTAGGCGGAGAGCTGCGCCTCGTTGAGCCAGACGGCCCCCGAGGCGGTCTTGCCCATCTTGGCGCCGGAGGCGGTCGTCAGCAGCGGACAGGTCAGCGCATAGAGCTGATGGCCGACCTCCATGCGCCGGCCGAGATCGATGCCGGTGACGATGTTGCCCCACTGGTCGGAGCCGCCCATCTGCAGGTTGCAGCCGTAGCGGCGCGCGAGCTCCACGTAATCGAACGCCTGGAGCAGCATGTAGTTGAACTCGATGAAGGAGAGCTCCTGGTCGCGGTCGAGACGGAGCTTGACCGAATCCATCGACAGCATGCGGTTCACCGACATGTGGCGCCCCACGTCGCGCAGGAAGTCGATATAGTTGAGGCTGGCGAGCCACTCGGCGTTGTCGAGCATCCGCGCCTCCGCCCGCCCCTCGCCGAAGCGGAGAAAGCGGGAGAACACGGCCTTGATCTGGTTCTTGTTGTCCTCGATGGTCTCGAGCGTGAGAATCCGGCGCGTCTCGTCGCGGCCCGAGGGATCGCCGACGCGCGTCGTGCCGCCGCCCATCAGGGCCATGGGCGTCCCCGCCTCCGTCCTCTGCAGCCAATGGAGCATCATGATGGAGAGCAGATGGCCGATATGCAGCGAGGGGGCGGTGCAGTCGTAGCCGACATAGGCGACGAGCCGGCCGTCGCGGGCGAGCGCGTCGACGCCTTCTCCGTCCGAGCACTGGTGGATGAAGCCGCGCTCCGTCAGAATATTGAGAAAATCGGATCGGAAATTCGTCATGATGGGCTGGAAAGACCTTCTGCTGCTCCGCCGTCGGGCGCGGGCGCCGAGTTTTTTCGTGACGCTGTGCCACGCTCCAGACTGGCAGGGCCGGAAGCGATCATGGCCTGGCGGGCTGGACCATGCATGAGGAGGGCCCCGTGAGCAAGCGGATGGGCGAGACCTGGCGTGCACTCGGCCTCATGAGCGGCACCTCGCTCGACGGGATCGATGTGGCGGTGATCGAAACCGACGGCGACCGTATCCTCGGCCGGGGGTTCGCCGCGACCTATCCCTATTCCGACGCCTTCCGCGACAAGCTCCGCGCCGGGCTTGCCGAGGCGGCCGTGCTCCGCGACCGCACGGCGCGGCCGGGCCGGCTCAAGCTCATCGAGCAGTACCTGACGGACCTGCACGCCGAGGCCGTCGGCCACTACCTCGCCGATCACCAGATCGCAGCCGACAGCATCGACCTTGTGGGGTTCCACGGGCAGACCGTGTTGCATCGGCCCCAGGCGGGCCTGACGGTCCAGCTCGGCGACGGGCCGCAGCTCGCACGCCGCCTCGGCCGGCCCGTCGTTTACGATCTGCGCGCCGCGGACGTGGCAGCCGGCGGCCAGGGCGCGCCGCTCGCGCCCGCCTACCATCGCGCGCTCGCTGCGGAAATCGCCGAGCGCCCGCTCGTCGTCCTCAACCTGGGGGGCGTCGCCAACGTGACCTGGATCGGCGGCGACGGCACGCTCCTCGCATTCGATACCGGGCCGGCGTCGGCGATGATCGACGACTGGGTGAAGGCGAAGCTCGGCAAGCCGTTCGACACGGGCGGGGCGATCGCCGCCTCCGGCCGCGTCTGCGAGGACATCGTGGCCGGCTGGCTCGCGCACCCCTATTTCGCCGCGTCGCCGCCGAAGTCGCTCGACCGCAACGCGTTCGATGCCGGCCCGATCGCAGCCCTTTCGCCCGAGGACGGCGCCGCGACACTGACGGCGTTCTCGGCCGCCGCCGTGGCCCTCTCGTGCGCGCATTTTCCCGAGCCGCCGCGCCTCTGGATCGCCGTGGGGGGCGGGCGGCGCAACGCGAGCCTCATGGACATGATCGGCCAGCGGGTCGGCGTGCCCGTGCGGCCGGCCGAAGCCTTCGACATCGACGGGGACAGCGTCGAAGCGGAGGCGTGGGCCTTCCTCGCCGTGCGTGCGCGCCTCGGCCTGCCGATCACCTTCCCGGGAACAACGGGGGTTGCAAAGGCGCTTACGGGGGGTGTGCTCGCGGGCGCCTGACCCGTGCGCCATCCGACGACGCTCATCCGGAACGCTCATCCACTGGCCGCGGGCTTCCGTCCGTACCAGGATCTTGCGGACCGTTTGCGGGTCGGGCCAAGGTGGCCGGGTTCAGGACGGGCTCGAGGGATATCAACGATGAGCGGCCTATTGGCTTTGCTGGATGACGTGGTGGCGTTGACCAAGGTCGCGGCGGCGAGCCTCGACGATGCGGCGGCCCAGGCGATCAAGGTCGGCGGCAAGGCTGCCGGAGTCGTGGTGGACGATGCCGCCGTGACGCCCCGTTACGTCACCGGCCTCGCCGCGGAGCGAGAGTTGCCGATCGTCGGCAAGATCGCGCTCGGCTCGATCAAAAACAAGCTCGTCTTCCTGCTCCCGGCGGCGCTGCTGCTCAGCGTGTTTCTGCCCCAGGCCATCACCCCGATTCTGATGCTCGGCGGGTTCTATCTCGCCTACGAGGGCTTCGAGAAAGTCGTCCATTGGGTATCGCACGAGGCCCCCGTAACGATCGGGGCGGCGGAGCCCGATGCGCAAGCCCTCGAGGACCGGCGCGTGGCCGGCGCGATCCGCACCGACTTCATCCTGTCGGCCGAGATCATGGCGATTTCACTCGCCAACATCACGGCGCCGGACCTTCTCACCAAGGCTTTCGTTCTGGCTGCCGTCGCGGTGCTCCTCACGGCCGCGGTCTATGGTGCGGTGGCGCTGATCGTCAAGGCGGACGATTTCGGCGTCGCGCTCGCGCTGAGGGGCGGGGCCATCTCGGGTCCGGTCGGGCGGGCACTGGTGCGAGGCATGCCGCCGTTCCTTCAGGTGCTGACGGTCGTCGGCACGCTCGCCATGCTCTGGGTCGGCGGCGGCATTCTCGTGCACGGGCTCCATGCCTACGCCATCAGCGGGCCGGAGCACTGGATCGAGGCCGTTTCACACGCGGCGCGCACCGCCACCCCGGTTGCCGGCGAGGCGCTCGCGTGGCTCGCCGGAGCCTTCGGTGCGGCGATCGTCGGGCTCATCGCCGGAGCGGCGACGGCAGCGTGCGTCAAGATCGTTTCCACGGCAATCGCGACGGCGACGGCGCGAGCCTAGGGCGCCCTGCCCGACGGGCCTCGGGTCTGCCGCGGTGGCGCCGTCTCCACTGTGCGCCCGACCGCGACGGACACCATCACCAGACCCACGAACAACAGGTGGCCGAGAATTTCCAGGTTCTCCTCGAAGAGATCGCGGGTGAGGCTGCCGCTCATCAGCCCATCCCAAAGATGGCGGTCGAACGTCTTCGAGACGGCGTAGGTCCAGAGCACCGCCATCACCAGTGTGACGATGGTCCTGTTGGAGAAAAAGGGCTCGAGGCGCTCGCGCGCATGGGAGGCCCACCAGAGCAGCACGACGATGGCGATGTAGAAGCCCGTGTTGGTGGTGCGGAAATGCAATTCGCGCAGAAACAGGCAGAGCGCGAAGACCGCCAGCCACTTGTAGTACGGCGCGGGCCGCGTTGCCGCCAGCCATCCCGCCACGACGACGCCGACGGCGAGGATGATCGGGGAGACGATCTCGGCGCTGTCCTTGGTGAGGTAGGGCGCGAGCCCGGGCCGCGTGTTCAAGGCCACGATGAGGAGTGCACCGAGGAGCGGCACGGCCAGGACCCAAGGCGGCGTCATCCGCAAAAGCCGCACCGCCGTCATCCAGTGCCACGACACCGCGGCGCTCACCTGCTCCCACATGAACCGCTCCCCGTCACATTGTCATGGAAGCGATGTAACCGGCCCGCGCTTTAGGCCGTCAACCGCGCAGCAGCCCTTTGGTCCTTACAAGTCCCTTACAAATCCGGACAGGACCCCTGCACCGACTAGCGGCGCCACCACCACGTCATCCAGCGCATCCAGACGGTCCAGGGCCAGAGCGCCGATTGCGTCGCGGCGTGGGTTTCCTCGGCCGGGTTGACGGCGGGAGCCAGCCGCCGCACCAGCACCCATCCGGCGAGGAAGCCGCCGATATGAGCCCACCAGGCAACACCGGCGGCGCCCGGCAGCGCGAGGGATCCGACCCCTTGCATGACCTGGGCCGCAAACCAGAAACCGGCAAAGAGAAGCGCCGGCATCATGAAGAAGACCGGGAGAAAAACGATGGGCTGCAGAACGTTGACCCACGCATAGGGAAAGCGGCGCGCGTAGGCGGCGATGACGCCGGCAATGGCGCCGGAGGCACCGAGCGCCGGCACGGGTGAGAAGAGATTGAAAACGACGTGCAGCACGCCCGCCGCGAGGCCTGCGGCCAGATAGAGCCCGAGGAAGCGCCCCGAGCCCAGCCTGTCCTCGAGCGCGGGGCCGAAAATCCAGAGGACCCAGAGGTTCGAGGCGATGTGCATCAGCCCGCCGTGGAGGAACATGCTGGTGAGAAACGGCGCGGGATCGGCGCGGCTGACACCGTGGGCCGCTGCCCAGGCGCCGTCGGTATAGCGCGCGGGCACCAGGGCGAACGTATCGACAAACGCGGCCGCATCGGCTTCTGACAGCGTCATCTGGTAGAGATAGGCTGCAGCGCAGAGCCCGATCAGCGTCCAGGTCACCCGCGGCGTCGCCGCGTACGGAATGGTATTGTTGGCGGGAATCACGGGCGCGGGCTCCCTCGCGGCGCGGGGCCGCTGCCGTACGCCGCCGCCCTCGTCCTCCATCGCATCATGAGTCCGCAACCTAGAGCCGGAGCGCGGGCGACGCGAGCGCCTGATCGCGAGCGCCTGATCGCGAGCCCTGGCCGCGCGCTCACTCAGCGCGCGATCAGCCGGTCCAGCAGACGCACCACCTCGGCGGAGGCCCGTTCCATCTCGGCGACCTCGCGATACGCACCCTCGCGGTCGCCCAACGCATAGAGCTCCGCAGCCCGGCGGCCGTGGCTGTGCACGGCGGTGTGGTGCCCCTCGAGCTCGCGGAAGGCCGGCAGCCCGCGCAGCTCCGCATCCTTGACGCTGAGGTACCATTTGCCGAGGCGGCAGGCGGTATGGTCGACGAGCTCCGCGGCGCTCAGCCGGTTGATGCCGGCCAGCATCTCGTTCAGCCGCTTCTTCCACAGCATGTGGTCGGCCTTGGCGCGATGCAGGACGTAGTCGGCGACGGCGCGGCCCTCGAGCACGTCGAGCTCGGCGGCAATCACCTTCTCGGAGGAGGCGACGGCCTCGATCGCGCGCCCGGCGTTGGCGGCGGCGGCGCGGCTGCGGTCGGCGATGGTCGTCACGCTGCGCGCAAGCTCGCCGGTGGCGTTGGCCTGCTCGCCGAGCATGCCGGCGATATCGCGCATATGCGCGGTGTTCTCGTCGATGGTGTCCTTCAAGGCGCCGATCTTCTCGTGGGCGGTCGCGGTGACGGAGCGGCCGGTATCGACGGAGCCGTCGACGCTCTTCATGACCGCGCTCAGCGTTACCACCTCGCTCTGAAGCTGGTGAATGCGCAGCTGGATATCCTCGGTGGCGCGGGCCGTCTGGTTGGACAGCCCCTTCACTTCCGCGGCGACCACGGCGAAACCCTTGCCCGCTTCGCCGGCACGCGCCGCCTCGATGGTGGCGTTCAAGGCGAGCAGGTTGGTCTGCCGGGCGATGGCCTCGATGGTCGCCACGATCTCGCCGATCTGGGTGGCGGCGCGCTCGAGCGACTGAATGGTTCCTCCCATGGCGGAGACCCGGCCATAGATGGCGTCGATGGAGTCGTGGGCGGCGGAGACGGCCTTGGCGCCGTCGGCCATCAGCTCGGAGCCATGCGCCATCGACTGCGAGGAGGTGTTGCCGAGGCGCGCGATCTCGCGCGTGGTGGCGTCGAGCTCGGCGATGGCCGCCGACATGGTCTCGGAAAGATCGGCGATCTCGCGCACATCGCCCACCGTACGCGCCACGGCGGCAACCGCATCGCTGGCCGAGGTCGAATGGGCGACGGCCTGACGGAGGTCGGTGCGGTCGCGCTCGGCGATGACGGCGGCAAGCTTGTCGATGGCGGCGCGCAGGGGGGCCGGTGCCCCAGCGGTCTCGACCTTGCGTCCGTCGGCCAGCTCCGCGAGCATGCCCGCGAGCGCATCCCAGTCGTAGGCCTGAGCCGTCACCGCCTGTGTCACCGGCGGGTTTACGGCGGACTTCTTCGGCCTCGCCAACAGATTAAGCATTTGCATTTCCCCCTTCCGCGCGTGCGGGCGACGCTGCAACGCATCGGCCCGGCACAATGACGAGCCTTACACGGAAGAAATTATTGCAAGCTTAATCTCGCGGGCGCCGTTATGCCGCGGCGCTTGTCGCGAAGCCGGACCCTACGGCTACTCGTCGTCGCCCTCGTCGGCGTCGGCAGCGCCACTTGCAGCTTCCTGCCGCTCGCGCTCACGCTCCCGCTCGCGGGCCGCCTCGCGCTCCTTCTCGCGCTCCTTCTGGCTCTCACGGTCGGCGATCGCCTTCGCAAGGCGCATATCGAGATAGCCGCCGACGACGGCTTCCAGCTCCGGCGTCCTGTCCTCGAAGAAGTGGTTGGCGCCGGGAACGATCTCGTGGTCGATCTTGATGCCGCGCTGCGTCTTGAGCTTGCCCGTCAGCTCGGCGACCGAGCTCGACGGCACGACGCGATCCTTGTCGCCGTTGACCATCAGTCCCGAGGACGGGCACGGCGCCAGGAACGAGAAGTCGTAGAGGTTCGAGGGCGGCGCGACACAGATGAAGCCGTCGATCTCGGGCCGGCGCATCAGGAGCTGCATGGCGATCCAGGTGCCGAACGAGACGCCGGCGATCCAGCAGTATTTCGCATCCGGCTTCACCATCTGCAGCCAGTCGAGCGCGGACGCGGCATCCGCAAGCTCGCCCGGGCCGCCATCCCAGAAGCCCTGCGAGCGGCCGACGCCGCGGAAATTGAAGCGGAGGACCGAGAAGCCGCGCTGCGCGAACGTGTAGTACAGGCTGTAGACGACCTGATTGTTCATCGTGCCACCGAACTGCGGGTGGGGATGCAGGATCAGGGCGATGGGGCTATCAGCCGCCGGCTCGTGATGGTAGCGGGCTTCGATGCGGCCCGCAGGCCCATTTATGATCAGCTCGGGCATCAGTTCCTATTCGGTTCGGGTTCTTGAGTTGGCGGGCCTAGCGGAGCGGTCCGGCAGGCAAAAAACGCATTATCCAACGTTCACGACATCGTGCCCAAGAGAATGCTTGATTTCCCCGCTCGGAATTTTCATATTTGGGCTGCAAGATTAGAACAGTTCGAAAGAGTGTCCTCTCTCGGGCAATCGACTTTCTCGCTTGACCCAGCGTATGCGACGCGCAGCCCGCGTCTCATAGCACACGTGGGGTAGTTCGTTGCAAGCAGTATGCGCCCCAGGCCCGGGGTGCGGACAGGCGGTGAACGGCATGGAACTCAACACACGCGGTCGCTATGCGGTCATGGCAATGGCGGATCTCGCGAAGTACGGCGAGGGCGGCTCGGTGCCGCTATCGGCTATCGCGCAGCGCCAGCAGATCTCGCTCGACTATCTCGAGCAGCTCTTCCTCAAGCTTCGGCGCGCCGGGCTGGTCGACAGCGTGCGCGGCCGCCACGGCGGCTACAAGCTCGGGCGGGCCGCCGGCGATATTTTCGTCGCTGAGGTGATGAATGCGGTCGAGGAAGGCACGCGCATGACGCGCTGCTTCGGCGACAGCGCGCCCGGTTGCGTCGGCGACAGCCGGTGCCTGACGCATGACCTGTGGACGGCACTCGGCGAGCGCATCGAGAGCTTTCTGGCGAGCGTCAGCCTGAAAGACGTCATCGAAGGGCTTCCCGGCGCGGCGCCGGTGACTCGTGCCCTGCACACCCCATCTCCGATCGCAACCCTGGAGGGACCGGCGCAGTGAGCCTTGCGCGCACATACCTCGATTACAACGCGACGGCGCCGCTCAGGGCGGAAGCGCGCCAGGCCGTCGTGGCGGCGCTCGAGGCGTTCGGCAACCCGTCCTCGGTGCATGCCGAGGGGAGGCGGGCGCGCGCGGTGATCGACGAGGCGCGCGAAGCGGTGGCGGCGCTCGTCAACGCAGAGCCCGGCGAAGTGGTGTTCACGAGCGGGGCGACGGAATCCAACGTGTGGGCGCTTTCAGCTCCCTGGGAGCGGATCGCGCTGGCCGGCATCGAGCACGACTCGGTGCACGCTCCGGCCGCGCGGCTCGCGGCGGCACGCGGGGCCCGCGTGATCGACGTTCCGGTGACGCGCGAGGGCGTGGCCGATCTCGACGGCGTGCCCCTCGATGCGGCGACGCTCCTCGTCCTCCAGTGCGCCAACAACGAGACCGGCGTGCGCCAGGACGTGGCGGAAGCGGGCCGGCTTGCGACACGCCACGGCGCGCGGCTGCATACGGATGCCGTGCAGGCGCCCGGCCGCATCGCGGTCGACTTCAAGACGCTCGGGGCGGCAACGATGAGCCTTTCGGCGCACAAGATCGGAGGCCCCAAGGGGGTCGGCGCGCTTGTGGTCGGACACGGCGTCGCCCTCGAACCGCTGCTCACCGGCGGCGGACAGGAGCAGCGCCGGCGCGGCGGGACGGAAAACGTGGCAGCCATCGCCGGCTTCGGCGCGGCGGCCAGGGCCGCGCTTCGGGATCTCGACGATGCGACGCGGATCGCCGCGTTGCGGGACCGGCTTGAAACGGAGGTCCGCCGCGCGACGCCGGAGGCGACGATCGTCGGCGGCACGGCGCCCCGCCTGCCGAACACCTCGTCGATCGCGCGACCCGGCGTGTCGGCGGAGACGCTGGTCATCCGGATGGATCTCGCGGGGCTGGCGGTCAGCGCAGGCGCGGCGTGCTCGTCGGGCAAGGTCGGCGAAAGCCGCGTGCTCGCCGCCATGGGGCTTCCGTCCGAGATCGCCAAAAGCGCGATCCGCGTGAGCCTCGGGCCCGAGACGACGGAACAGGACATCACGGCATTTCTCGCCGCCTGGACACGGATTTGCGGCGCTTCGCTCGCCGCGTGAGCTTCGATGAAGAACACGGCCACTCCGGCCGCACATGAAGGTGAAGGCAATGGCTGCAGTCAAAGAGACGATCGAAACCGTCAAGACGATCGATGTCGACCAGTACAAGTACGGCTTCGAGACGAAGATCGAGACGATCAAGGCGCCGCGCGGCCTCAGCGAGGACATCGTCCGCTTCATCTCGGAGAAGAAGGGCGAGCCCCAGTGGATGCTCGACTGGCGGCTCGAAGCCTACGCGCGCTGGCGCAACATGACCGAGCCGAGCTGGGCCAAGGTCAGCTATCCCAAGATCGACTTCGAGAACCTCTACTACTATGCCGCGCCCAAGAGCACGGAGGGGCCGAAGAGCCTCGCCGAAGTCGACCCGGAGCTCATCCGCACCTACGAGAAGCTCGGCATTCCGCTCAAGGAGCAGGAGGTGCTGGCCGGCGTCTCGGGGGCGCGCGTCGCGGTCGATGCCGTGTTCGACAGCGTGTCGGTGGTCACGACGTTCAAGGAAGAGCTGGCCAAGGCGGGCGTCATCTTCTGCCCGATCTCGGAGGCGATCCGCGAGCATCCCGAGCTCGTCAGGAAATACCTCGGATCGGTCGTGCCGCAGGGCGACAACTTCTATGCCGCGCTCAACTCGGCGGTGTTCTCCGACGGCTCGTTCGTCTACGTGCCGGAGGGCGTGCGCTGCCCGATGGAGCTTTCGACCTATTTCCGCATCAACGAGAAGGAGACCGGCCAGTTCGAGCGTACGCTCATCATCGCCGACAAGGGCTCCCACGTCTCGTACCTCGAAGGCTGCACGGCGCCGACCCGCGACGAGCACCAGCTGCACGCGGCGGTCGTCGAGCTCGTGGCGCTGGACGACGCGGAGATCAAGTACTCGACGGTGCAGAACTGGTATCCGGGCGACAAGGACGGCAAGGGCGGCGTCTATAACTTCGTGACCAAGCGCGGCGACTGCCGCGGGCACGGCTCGAAGATCTCATGGACGCAGGTCGAGACCGGCTCGGCGATCACGTGGAAGTATCCGAGCTGCATCCTGCGCGGCGACAACAGCCGCGGCGAGTTCTACTCGATCGCCATCTCGAACGGCCGCCAGCAGGTCGACAGCGGCACGAAGATGATCCATCTCGGCAAGAACTCGTCGAGCCGCATCATCTCCAAGGGCATCGCGGCCGGCCAGTCGCAGAACACCTACCGCGGGCTCGTCACCGCCCACCGCAAGGCGACGGGCGCGCGCAACTTCACCAACTGCGATTCGCTGCTCATCGGCGACACCTGCGGCGCGCACACCGTGCCCTACATCGAGGCGAAGAACTCATCGGCGCACTTCGAGCACGAGGCGACCACCTCAAAGATCTCGGACGACATGCTGTTCTATTGCCGGCAGCGCGGGCTTTCCGAGGAAGAGGCGGTGGCGCTGGTCGTCAACGGCTTCGTCCGCGACGTGCTGCAGCAGCTTCCGATGGAGTTCATGGCGGAAACGCAGAAGCTGATCGGCGTCAGCCTGGAAGGGAGCGTCGGGTAATGAGCGCCCACTGGTTCAAACCCAAAACGCACGGATACGGCGCCGCTCCGGCCAACTGGAAGGGATGGGCCGCGACGGTCGGCTTCATCGTCGCGACGTGGGTCATCCTGTGGCCGTGGATCCTTTCACCGTCGTTCACGGGCGAGCCCCCGAGCGCCGCCGGGGTCGCGGCCACCGCCGCAATCCTCGCGGTCGCCACGCTGGGCTTTGTCTGGCTTTCGAGGATCAAGACCGACGGCGCTTGGAAATGGCGGTGGGGCGGCAAGGACTGACCTCTCGGCACGAGCTGAGAGAAGACACAGGGAACAACAACGGCCGACGGCGGGCCGAAACCGGAAGACGACTGAGGTAACTGGAATGCTTGAGATCAAGAACCTGCATGTAAAGCTCGAGGACGAGGACAAGGAGATTCTCAAGGGGCTCTCGCTGACCGTGCCCAAGGGCGAGGTGCATGCCATCATGGGCCCGAACGGCTCCGGCAAGAGCACGCTCGCGCACGTGCTCGCGGGCCGCGACGGCTACGAGGTCACCTCGGGCGAGGTGCTGTGGAACGGCGAAAGCCTCGTCGAGCTCGCACCCGACGAGCGCGCGGCAAAGGGCGTGTTCCTGGCGTTCCAGTATCCGATGGAGATCCCCGGCGTCGCCGGCCTCACGTTCCTGCGCACGGCCGCCAACGCGGTGCGGAAGAAGCGCGGAGAGGCGGAGCTTTCGACGCCCGAGTTCATGAAGCTCGTGCGCGACAAGGCGGGCCAGCTCAACATCGACATGGACATGCTGAAGCGGCCGGTCAACGTCGGCTTCTCGGGCGGCGAGAAGAAGCGCGCCGAGATCCTGCAGATGGCGGTGCTCGAGCCGACGCTCTGCGTGCTGGACGAGACGGACAGCGGCCTCGACATCGACGCGCTCAAGATCGTCGCCGACGGCGTCAACGCGCTGCGCGGGCCGGACCGATCGATGCTGGTCATCACGCATTACCAGCGGCTTCTCAACTACATCGTGCCGGACCGCGTCCACGTTCTCGCAAACGGGCGCATCCAGGCGTCCGGCGGCAAGGAGCTCGCCCTCGAGCTCGAGCAGTCCGGCTATGCCGGCTACCAGGGCAAGGCGGCCTGACATGAGCATCGCCCAGACCATCCCAACCGAGAGCAAGAGCCGCCCGGCTCCCGTGCAGGCGCTGAAGACCAAGGCCGAGCTGGCGCTCGCCGAGGCCTTCGCGGCCGAGGAGCGCAGGCTTCCCGGCGGCGACTGGCTGCGCCAGCTCCGCCGCGCGGCGGCCGGCGCGTTCACCGCCGAGGGCCTGCCGCACCGGCGCGTCGAGGAGTGGAAGTTCACGGACCTGCGCGCGATGATGCGTGAAGCGTTCCCGTTCGCGCCGCCTGCGGCCGCGCCGAAGCCGGCCGCGGTCGATGACATGGTGCGGGATGCGCTTCCCGGCGCCGACCTGACGAAAGCCTTCGCCGCGATCATCGACGGCCAGGGCGCGGGCGAATCCGGCCTCGCGGCCCTCTCCGAGCTCGACGGGGCTTTTCTCTCCCGCTTCATCGATCACCCTCCGACCTGGATCGAGGCGGAGATCGGCGAGGTGAGCGGGCATGTCACCGACGGCGTGCTGGCGCTCAATACGGCCCTCTTTACTGACGGCGCGGCGCTCGACATCGCGGACGGCCGCGAGGTCGAAACGCCGGTGGCACTGGTCTTCGGCGACGCGGGCGGGGAGGCGAGATCGGTCGTCACACGCAATGCCGTGCGCGTCGGCAAGGGCGCGAAGCTCGTGCTCGTCGAATGCCATCTGGCGCCGACGGCGCCGCGACAGGTCAACACGCTGACCCAGCTCGTCATCGGCGACGGCGCCGAGGTCGTGCACATCAAGCTTATCGCCAGCCGCGAGGGCTCGATCCACCTCGGGCGCACGGCGGCGCGGCTCGGGGCGAACGCGAGCTACCGGCCGTTCCAGATGGTGGCGGGCGACGGCATCGTGCGCAACGACATGACGATGACGTTCCGCGGCCGGCATGCGACGTTCGATCTCGGCGCGGCGAAGCTCGTGAGCCGGCAGGGCCATGCGGATACGACGCTGGTCGTCGACCATGCGGTGCCGAACTGCATCAGCCGCGAGCTCATAAAGTGCGTGCTGGCGGACAAGGGGCGTGCCGTATTCCAGGGCAAGGTCATCGTGCGTCCCGACGCGCAGAAGACCGACGGCAAGCAGATGGCGCAGGCGCTGATGCTGTCGCCGGACGCCGAGTTCGACAGCAAGCCCGAGCTTGAGATCTATGCCGACGACGTGGTCTGCGGGCATGGCTCGACATCGGCCGAGATCGATCCGGAGCTCGTGTTCTATCTGCGCTCGCGCGGCATTCCGCTCGAAGAGGCGCAGGCGATGCTGGTCGAGAGCTTCGTCGGCGAAGCCATCGACAAGGCGGAGCCCGGACCGGTTCAGGAGGCGCTTCGCGGGCTTGCCCGGGGCTGGCTCGCGCGGCAGGCTTCCGCCGCCCGGCCGGCAGTCTGAGTTCGTCGCAACCGCGGCCAGAAGAGGGAGGGCAGGATGACAACGGCAGCGAAAAAGAAGCCACAGCAGGCCCAGGCGGCGCCTTACGACGTCGAGCGCATCCGCACGGACTTTCCGATCCTCTACCGTGACATCTACGGCAAGCCGCTCGTCTATCTCGACAACGGCGCGTCGGCCCAGAAGCCGCTGCCGGTGATCGAGGCGATGGATCACGCCTACCGGTTCGAATACGCCAACGTGCACCGCGGGCTGCACTACCTCTCGAACACGGCGACGCAGAAGTTCGAGGAGGCGCGCGAGATCGTGCGCCGCTTCCTCAACGCACCGTCCGCGGACCAGATCATCTTCACGCGCAACGCGACGGAAGCCATCAACCTCGTCGCCTCGTCGTTCGGGGCGATCGAGATCGGCGAGGGTGACGAAATCGTGCTCTCGATCATGGAGCACCATTCGAACATCGTGCCGTGGCATTTCCTTCGCGAGCGCAAGGGCGCCGTGCTCAAGTGGGCTCCGATCTCGGATTCGGGAGAATTCCTGATCGACGAGTTCGAGCGGCTCCTCACGCCGCGCACGAAGATCGTGGCGCTGACGCACATGTCGAACGTGCTCGGCACGGTGGTGCCGATCAAGGAGGTGATCGAGATTGCGCATGCGCGCGGCATCCCGGTGCTGGTGGACGGCAGCCAGGCCGCCGTGCATCTCCCCGTCGACGTGCGGGATCTCGACGCCGATTTCTATGTCTTCACCGGGCACAAGACCTACGGGCCGTCCGGCATCGGCGTGCTCTACGGCAAGAAGAAGCACCTCGACATCATGCCGCCCTACCAGGGCGGCGGCGAGATGATCGAGATCGTGGAGGTGGATCGCATCACCTATGGCAAGCCGCCGCATCGGTTCGAAGCCGGCACGCCGGCCATCGTCGAGGCGATCGGTCTCGGCGCCGCCCTGTCCTACATGATGCAGGTGGGACGCGACCGGATCGCCGCCTATGAGGCCGAGATCGGCGCCTACGCGCTCGAGCGGCTCCAGGAGGTGCCGGGGCTGACCGTGCATGGCACCGCCAAGGGCAAGGGCGCGCTCCACGCCTTCTCGATGGACGGCCTGCACCCCCACGACGTGTCGACCATCATCGACCGGTCGGGCATCGCGATCCGCGCCGGGCACCATTGCGCGCAGCCGCTGATGGAGCGGCTCGGCGTCACCGCGACCTGCCGGGCATCGCTGGCCATGTACAATACGAAGGCGGAGGTGGATGCCCTCGTCGCCGCGCTCACGCGCGCCAAGGATCTTTTCACCTGATGGAGGAGTGATGTCCGAACTCGAGACGCAGCCATGGCCAGAGGCGGCCGCCGACAGCGGCGCCAAGGCCGAGACATCCGCGGCCAGCACGCCGGGAGCCGGCGTTGCCCTGCCGCCAGAGGAGCTGGAGCGGCTCACGGACGACATCGTGGCCGCCCTCAAGACCGTGTACGACCCCGAGATCCCGGCCGACATCTATGAGCTGGGACTGATCTATAAGATCGACATCGGCGAGAACCGCGAGGTCGCCATCGAAATGACGCTGACGGCGCCGGGCTGCCCGGTGGCCGGCGAGATGCCACAGTGGGTCGAGGATGCCGTCAATGCGGTGCCGGGCGTATCCGGCACGAAAGTGACGCTGACGTTTGATCCACCCTGGGACCAGAACCGTATGTCGGACGAGGCGCGGCTGGCGCTCAACATGTTCTGAAGAGCATCGACCCAGCCCGGCCGGCACCTCGCAATAGGGGGCCGTGCGCGCTATATTACGTCATGATCCCGTCTTGCGGGCAAAGCCCTCGTGTCACTTCTTGGCGTTGAACCAGGACAGCAGCACTCTGATGACCGACCAGACCTCCGCCTCTCCTCCCCGCCGGGCCCGCCCCCAGGTGCTGACCCTGACCGCGCGCGCCGCCGAGCGGGTGCGCGCCATCATGGCGTCCAAGGGGCCGGAGATCGCCGGGCTCAAGATCGGCGTCAAGAAGGGCGGTTGCGCGGGCATGGAGTACACCATGACCTGGGCCGACAGCATCGGCAGGTTCGACGAGGTCGTCGAGCAGGATGGGGCCCGCGTGATCGTCGATCCGCAGGCGGTGCTGTATCTCCTCGGCACCGAGATGGATTACAAGACCGACAAGCTCTCGGCGACGTTCGTGTTCAATAACCCGAACCAGACGGGCGCCTGCGGGTGCGGCGAAAGCGTGAACCTCGTGCCGGCGAAGGGCGCCGCTGCCGAGTAGCTCCCGTCTTGCCTTTTAAAAAACTTATGACGCAAACGCTCCGCACGCAGCCCTGGACGGCCGGGGCTCGCCCGGCCATGGAGCAGACCAGCGGACCACTTCAAACCGCCAATGGCCTCTCAGATCACGACCTGAGTGCCGATCTCGACGACGCGGTCGGTCGGAATCTTGAAGTAGGTCGTGGCATCCTCGGCGGTGCGCGCCAGCCAGATGAACAGTCGGCTCTGCCAGCGGGGCATCTCGGATTTGGTCGTCGTCCTCAGCGAGCGGCGCGACAGGAAGAACGACGTGGCTCCGATGTCCACGTTGAGGCCCTTGCGCCGGCAGCTCTCCAGAATCTTCGGGATGCTCGGGCTTTCCATGAAGCCGTAGGAGGCGATCACACGCACGAACGTCTCGTTCGAGCGGTCCACCTCGACCCGCTCGTGGCGGGGCACGCGCGGGGTCTCCTCGGTTCGGATCGACAGCACGACGTTGCGCTCGTGGAGCACACGGTTGTGCTTCAGGTTGTGCATCAGGGCCGTCGGGGCGGCCTTGACGTCCGACGACAGGAAGATCGCCGTACCCGGCACGCGCACGGGGGGCTTGGCCTCGAGCTTGCGCACCAGCCAATCGAGATCGGCCTCGTTGCGGCGCGTGATCTTGAGCAGAATGTTGTAGCCGCGCACCCACGTGAACATCACGAGCGCGAGGACGCTCGCGATGGCGAGCGGGAACCACGCGCCTTCGAAGAGCTTCAGGATATTGGCGGCGAAGAAGGTTTGCTCGATCAAGAGTAGCGGGACAATCAAGCCCGCAGCCTTCCAGAGCGGCCAGTTCCAATATTTCCAAACGACGAAGAAGGCCATCAGCGAGTCGATGACCAGGGCCGCCGTCACCGAGACGCCGTAGGCGGAGGCCAGGTTCGACGAGGTCTTGAACGCCACCACCGCAATCGACGTTGCGATCATGAGCAGCCAGTTGACGCGGGGCAGATAGATCTGTCCCGCCATGGACTCGGACGTGTGCTTGATGGAGAAGCGCGGCAGGAGGCCGAGCTGAATGGCCTGGCGCGCGAGCGAGAAGGCCCCCGTGATCACGGCCTGGCTCGCAACGACCGTGGCGCAGGTCGCCAGCAGCACCATCGGCATCAGCGCCCACTCGGGATAGAGCAGGTAAAACGGATTTGTGAGGGCTTCCGCATCGGTGAGGATCAGCGCGCCCTGGCCCAGATAATTGAGCATCAGGCACGGGAAAATGAAACCGAGCCACGCCGTCTGGATGGGCTTGCGTCCGAAATGGCCGAGGTCCGTATAAAGCGCCTCCGCCCCCGTCACCGCCAGGAACACGAGGCCGAGAACGGTCAGCGAAAGCATGCCGTTCGTCGCCATGAAACGCAGGCCGTGCCAGGGGTTGAGGGCGCCGATCACGGTCGGGTTGTCGGCAATGTGCAGAAGGCCGCCGGCGGCAACGGTCAGAAACCAGACCACGGTCAGCGGGCCGAAGAACGCGGCAACGCGGGCGGTGCCATGCGATTGCACGGCGAAAAGCCCGACGATGATGAGGAGCGCAATCGGCATCACCCAGTGCTCGAACACGGGAGATACGAGCTTCAGCCCCTCCACCGCGGAGAGCACGGAGATCGCCGGCGTGATGACGGCATCGCCGTAGAAGAACGATGCGCCCGCGATGCCCAAGGCGAGCAGCAACGGCGTGCTGCGCTTGGCAACCGACTGGCCGAGCGCCATCAGCGCAAACGTCCCGCCTTCGCCTTTGTTGTCGGCGCGCAGCAGCACGATCACGTACTTCAGCGTGACGACGAGGATCAAGGCCCAGAAGATGAGGGACAGAACGCCGAACACGGCCTCGGTGTTGGCGGGGCTGCCCCCACTCGCGGCGCGCACGGCCTCGCGAAAGGCATAGAGCGGACTCGTGCCGATGTCGCCATAGACGACACCGATACATCCGACGACCAGTGTCCAGAAGGGCGCGCCGTGCGTTGTTTCGCCGGGCTCGCCACCGACATCGGTGGCTTTCGCGCGTGCCACGATCAGGCCTCTCACGACGCTGTAAAATTCCGGCGCTTATACGCCGGTTCCTACCTAGGTGTAAGCAGGCAAATTACTTAGCCCGGCTTTGGTTTCGTCTTGACAGGCGCGGCATTCGCGCCCTTCCGCCAAGGGGTTATCGCGGCGCCGGCCAGTTGTCGCGGATCCAGCGTGCGCCCCCCTCCTCCGCGATCTCCCCGGATGCGAGGCCTTGGATGATAACGACGGCCTCGGCGTTGTCGGCCGCGAAATCGATGCCGTTGAGACCCAGGAACGTGATGATCGACAGAAGCGCAGCGCGGTTGTTGGCGTCGACGAAAGGATGGTTCCGGGCGATGCCGAACGCATAGGCAGCCGCCAGCGCTGCGAGATCTTGCTCGCCGTAAGTCCATTTGTTGCGGGGGAGTTCGAGAGCCGATTCCAGCATGCCACGATCGCGGATGCCGGGCGGACCGCCGAACTCCCGGAGCTGCTCATCGTGAACCGCGATGACCAGCTCCGGAAAGAGCCAGACTGGCTCGCTCACTTGGCAAGCTCAGTGAGGGCGGCCCGATAGGTCTTCATGGCCTTACGCGCGATCTCCAGGCCGTCCTCAAGGTCCGGCGCGTATCGGGAGATCTTGATGCCATCCGGCGTCTCGGACACAAGCACGTGGTCGCCCTGGGAGAGGCCGAGACGCGCGAGCAGCTCCTTCGGCAGGATCAGTCCCGTCGAGTTGCCGATCCTCTTGATCTCGAGCTTCATGGCCGCGGCTCCGTATGTTATACGCGTTGTATAACACAGAGAGCTTCTTGTTGTACAAAAAGTAAAACGAAGCACCTCCCCCTACATCATGGCCGGGCGTGACCCGGCCATTCAGGCTCCGGAGCCTCCACCGTCGACCACGCGGCCCCTGGATGACCGTCGTGATGAAGCGGCGCTCCGCGCGGATGGCGCCATGGAGTTGCTAAGGGGTTGGGGCGGGAAAGCCGTCGCTACGCCCCGGCGCCCTCCATGGCTTCCAGCTCGTCGATCATGCCCTCGATCACCTTGAGGCCCTTCGACCAGAAGGCGGGATCGGCCGCATCGAGGCCGAAGGGCGCCAGGAGCTCCGAATGGTGCTTCGAGCCGCCGGCCTTCAGAAGATCGAAATACTTCGTCACGAAGCCGGGGTGGGCCTCCTGGTAGAGGCCGTAGAGCGAGTTCACGAGGCAGTCGCCGAACGCATAGGCGTAGACGTAGAACGGCGAGTTGATGAAGTGGGGGATGTAGGTCCAGAAGACCTCGTAGCCCGGCTTCAGCGCAATGGCGGGGCCGAGGCTTTCGCTCTGCACCTCCATCCAGAACGCGGCCAGATCGTCGCTCGTCAGCTCGCCCTTGCGGCGCGCCTCGTGCACCTTGCGCTCGAAGAGGTAGAACGCGATCTGACGCACGACCGTGTTCAGCATGTCCTCCACCTTGCCGGCGATCATCGCCTTCTTCTCGCGCGGGCTCCTCGTCTCGGCGAGGAGCGCACGGAAGGTCAGCATCTCGCCGAACACGGAGGCGGTCTCAGCCAGCGTCAGCGGGGTCGGCGCGAGCAACGGGCCCTGGTCGCGCGCCAGCATCTGGTGCACGCCGTGCCCCAGCTCGTGGGCGAGCGTCATCACGTCCCGCGGCTTGCCCTGATAGTTCATCAGCACGTAGGGGTGGACGGAGGGGACGGTCGCTGCGGAAAACGCGCCCTGAGCCTTGCCTTCGCGCAGCGGCGCGTCGATCCAGCGCTTGTCGAAGAACTCTTTGGCGACGCTCGCCATGTCGGGCGCAAACGCCCCGTACGCCTTGAGCACGATCGCCTCGGCCTCGGGCCAGGTGAAGACCTGCTCCGGCTTGTCGGGAAGCGGCGCGTTGCGGTCCCAATGCGAGAGCTTCTCCATGCCGAGCCAGCGCGCCTTCATGGCGTAGTAGCGGTGCGACAGGCGCGGGTAGGCGGCGCGCACACTGGCGACGAGCGCGTCGACGACGGGGGCTTCGACGCGGTTGGCGAGATGGCGGCTGTCGGCCACGTCCTTGAAGCCGCGCCAGCGGTCGGAGATCTCCTTGTCCTTGGCGAGCGTGTTGGTGATCAGCGTGAAGAGGCGGATGTTGTCCTTGAAGACTTTCGCCAGCGCGTCGGCCGCGGCGTGGCGGCGCGGCTCGGCCGGATCGGACAGGAGGTTCAGCGTCGCCTCGAGGGTCAAGGACTGGGCCTCACCCGCCACGCTGAAGCGCAGGCCGCTCATGGTCTCGCTGAAGAGGCGGCTGAACGCGCCCCGCCCCGTCTGCCCCTTCTCGGTGAAGAGCTGCTCGAT